>Ga0214921_10008088_pt1 | contig 13776 bp, 13 predicted proteins | sample LL1505_MetaG_FD_177992 | JGI IMG/M metagenome (GOLD analysis project Ga0214921, IMG submission 177992) | Freshwater microbial communities from Lake Lanier, Atlanta, Georgia, United States - LL-1505 | ecosystem: Environmental > Aquatic > Freshwater > Lake | place: USA: Georgia | collected... | reverse complement strand
CTGACTCTTTAATAGCTTCAACTGAACAAAGCCTAAAAGAACACGGAAGCAAAATTTCAGAGGCTGATAAAAAAGCAATTGAAAAGGATATGGAAGATTTGAAAGAAGCTATTAAATCTGACAAAACAGAAGAGATTAAAACTAAAACTCAGCAATTAATGACTTCTTCTATGAAATTAGGTGAGGCTATATATAAAGCTCAGCAAGATACTGCTGGTGCTTCAAAAACAGACGCTAAGCCTGATGACAAAAAAAATGTGGTTGATGCCGAATTTGAAGAAGTAAAAGACGACAACAAAAAGAACGGCTAATCCATTTATAACTGGTTTCGCCTTAAGTCATTATGTCCAAAAAAGACTATTATGATATTCTTGGTGTAACCAAAAAAGCAACTTCTGAAGAAATAAAAAAAGCTTATAGATCTCTTGCAATGAAATATCATCCTGACAGAAATCAGGGAGATAAAGCTGCTGAGGGAAAATTTAAAGAAGCCTCTGAGGCCTATCAAGTTTTGTCTGATCCAAAGAAAAAATCTTCCTACGATCAATTTGGGCATTCTGCATTTGAAGGTGGAGCTGGTGGGACTGGAGGTTTTGATTTTGGTGGTTTTGAGTCTGGTGCATTCTCTGACATCTTTGATGATTTTTTTGGAGACTTTATGGGATCAGGGCGAGGTGGGAGAGGTTCTAAAAAATCAAGATCAAATCGTGGATCTGATTTAAAAATTAATTTAGAAATAACTTTAGAAGAAGCTTATCTTGGAAAAAAACAAACTATCAATTTATCTTCAAATGAAAAATGTGAAAAATGTTCCGGAAGTGGCGCAGAACCTGGCTCAAAACCAAAAAAATGTTCTACTTGCGATGGACACGGAAAAGTAAGAACGCAGCAAGGTTTTTTTACTCTGCAGCAAACATGCCCTGATTGTGGAGGAGATGGTGAAATGCTCTCCAATCCTTGTAAAGATTGTAAAGGATCTGGCACCACTAAGACAAAAAAAAATCTCTCTATTCAAATTCCAAAAGGAGTTGATGATGGAACTCAAATAAGATTATCTGGAAAAGGAGACGCAGGTTATCGAGGCGGATCTAATGGGGACCTTTACGTATTTATAACTATTGAAAAACATAAGATTTTTCAACGCTCTGAAGAAAACTTGTACTACAAATTACCTATATCTATGGCTGATGCTGCGCTTGGAGCGGAAATAGACGTTCCAACCATTGATGGCGGAAAATCAAAAGTTAAAATTCCTGCTGGAACACAGTCTGGGAAACAGTTTAGACTCAAAGGAAAAGGCATGCCTATTATAAGAGGCGATCAATACGGAGATTTATATTTGGAAACAAATGTAATAATTCCAGAATCTTTATCAAAAGAACAAAAAGACTTACTCGAAAAATTTAAATCTTTAGAAGATTTAAATAACAATTCAGAAATAAAAAATTTTATAAATAAAGCTAAAAAATTCTGGGAAAAAATTAATTAATTATATAATCTAACAATATAATTAAAATTATAAATGATTGAAAGTTTAAACAAAGGAATTGCACTTCATTCATCCGGTCAATTAGACGAGGCAAAAAAAATCTATGAAAATATAATTCAATCGGAAACTAACAATTTTCAAGCAATACATCTTTTAGGGGTTATCTTTTTTCAAAAAAAAAATTACTCGAAAAGCATAGAACTAATAAACAATTCTATTAACATTAACCCTAAAAATTTTACTGCTTACAATAATTTAGGGAATGTCTTTAAAGAATTAAGAAAATATTCTGACGCAATTATAAATTATAATAAAGCTATAGAAATAAATCCAAATTATAGCGGCTGCCTATATAATCTTGCAAAAACATACGCCACTATATCAAATAATGAATTAGCTTTGAATTTTTATAAAAAAACTATCGCTTCAAATCCTAATTTTCTTGATGCCTATTATGATTATGCCGAACTACTTGAAATGTTAGGAGCACATGATCAAGCCCTAGAAAACTATTATAAGCTACTAAAATTAAAAAATAACTATCTTTATCTTAAAGGTTCAATCGTTCATTTAAAACTCAAAACTTGTCAATGGCAAAATCTTCAGGAGGAGATAAAAGATATTGAGAATAACATAATTAAAGAACGAGTTGTTAATCCATTTCACGTTTTAGTTATTACGGATTCATCAAAATTACAAAAAATTGCAATTGAAAAATATTCGCAACATAAATTTCCTGAGATAAATATTCCTTTATCTTCTCTAGAAAAAACTTCTTCTTTAAAAGATTTCAATAATAAGAAAAAAATTAAAATTGGTTATTATTGTGCAGATTTTTCAAATCATCCGACGGGTAGACTTACTGCTGGATTATTTGAAAATCATAATAAAGAGATTTTTGAAATATATGGTTTTTATTTTGGGAACAAGAATGATTCTTCAACTTTAAGAATATCAAATGCTTGCACAAAATTTATAAATGTTCTTACAAAATCAGACTCTGAAATAGCAAATTTATCAAGAAGCCTAGGCATCGATATCGCGATAGATTTCAATGGTTTTATTAAAAATTGTAGACCCAATATATTTGCTTATAGAAGCGCTAAGTTACAAATTAATTATTTAGCATTTCCAGCAACTATGGGTAGCAAATATATGGATTATATAATTGCGGATAGAGTTTTAATCCCTGAAAATGATCAAAAATTTTTTACTGAAAAAATTATTTATTTACCTAACTGTTATCAAGTAAGCGATCAAAAAAGATTAATATCTAAAAAAAAGTTCTTAAAAAAAGATTTTAACTTACCAGAAGGTAGTTTTATTTTTTGTTGTTTTAATAATGTTATAAAGATTAGTCCTGAGATATTTGAAGTATGGATGAAAATTCTAAAAAATAATACAAAGAGTATTTTGTGGTTATTATCCAGCAACAATAAAGTAATTAATAATCTTAAAGCCGAGGCAGAAAAAAGAGGGGTTAATAAGAAAAGACTAATATTTTGTGAAAGGCTACCTAACGAAGATCACTTGGCAAGATATAAATTAGCTGACTTATTTTTAGATACCATTCCTTATAACGCACACACAACAGCCAATGAAGCCTTATATTGCGGCGTACCAGTCTTAACGTTAATTGGTAATAGTTTTGCTTCAAGAGTGGGTGCAAGTATATTGAATGCCTTAAATATGAAAGAATTAACTGCTCACTCAAAAAATGAGTATATCGATATAGCATCTGATATTTCTAAAGATCAAAATAAGATTAAATCTTTAAAAGAAAAATTATTAAATAACAAAGAAAAATCTACATTATTTGATACAAAATTATATGTAAAAAATCTTGAACTAGCTTATCTTGAGATTTATAAAAAAAATAAAAAAAATCTAAAACCAGAAAATATCTACATTAATTAAAGATAAAAATTCAATAAATGAAAAAAATTAAAATTAGTATTTGTGGAGGATTAGGAAGAATGGGAAAAATCTTAATTAAAAAAATTTTAAATAATAAAAATTTAACTTTATATAGCGTGACGGATATAATAATAAAAAAAGATTCAAACAATACTATAGTTCAAAAAAATAGTTTAAATGCCTTTAAAAATACAGATGTAATTATTGATTTTTCAAGACCTAAGGCTTCTCTAGAAGTATTAAATTATGCTAAAAAGTTTAAAAAAAAAGTAGTAATCGGAACAACAGGTTTTAACTTAAAACAAAATAATTTAATTAAAAATTACTCCAAAAAAATTGCTATATTTAAATCTGGTAATATGAGTCTCGGTATTAATCTTTTGGAACATATCGTTAGTATTGTTTCAAAAAAAATACCCAAGAACTATCAAATTGGAATTAGTGATGACCATCATAAACGAAAGGTTGATTACCCATCGGGAACAGCTTTAATGTTAGCAAATGCAGTATCTAGAGGTAAAAATAAAAGTCTAGAATCTATGAAAGGAAAAGTATTCCTGAATAAATCAGGAAACTTACAAAAGAATAAGATTAATTTCTTTATTACACGAAAAGGAAATACTATTGGCAAACATTCAGTGCTTTTTAATAATAAAATAGAAAATATTGAATTAAAACACTCTGCTTTTTCTAGAGAACTTTTTGCTGATGGTGCTTTAAATGCTGCGATCTGGATAAGTAAAAAAAATAGGGGCCTATTTAATATGCAAGATATGCTTGGTTTAAAATAAATTTTATAAAAGTATTTGAATTTTTTTAATGCTCCTGAATGAAAATAAAGCTTTTAAGCTTATTGAACTTTTAAATAAATCAATAAAAAATCCAAAAACATCTTTAAAATATAGAAATCAATTTACTTTATTAACCTCTGTTGTTCTATCGGCTCAATGTACTGATGTTAATGTAAATAACGTAACTAAAAGCATATATAAAAAATATTACACTCCTAAGCACTTTGTAGATCTTGGAATAAATAAAATAAGAAATCTTATTAAAAGTATAGGACTATTTAATAATAAGGCTAAAAATTTATATTATTTATCTAAAATTTTATTAGAAAAACATCAAAGCAAAGTTCCGAATAAATTTGAAGAGCTAATACTTCTTCCTGGCGTTGGTAGAAAGACAGCAAACGTTGTTTTAAATGCTGCGTTTAATAAACCAACTATTGCTGTAGACACACATGTTTTTAGAGTTTCTAACAGAACGGGTCTTTCTAATGGTAAAAATCCTGAACAGGTTGAAAATCAACTTTTAAAGATACTGCCTAAAAAAAATATTAAAAAAGCACATCATTTAATACTTTTGCACGGAAGATATATCTGCAAATCTAGAAATCCATTATGTAAAGAGTGTGCAATTCGTAAAGTTTGTTTATACAAAGGAAAAAATGAATAAAAAAATATTAGGAATAGGTAATGCAATTGTTGATGTGCTTGCAAAAGTAGATGATAAATTTTTAGCAAAAAGAAATTTTACAAAGGGTTCTATGAAGCTTATTAATATATCTGAATTTGATGATCTTAAAAAAAATATTAAAATTGAGAAGATCGTGGCTGGAGGGTCTGTTGCTAATACCATGTCTGGAATTGCCTATCTAAAAGGAAGCTCTTCTTTTATTGGAAAAGTCAATTCTGACAGTTTTGGAGAAATATATAGAAAAAGTCTTGAGGATATAAATGTAAATTTTTCTTATCTTCAAAAAAAAGAAAATTTATCTACAGGCGCCTCTATCATTTTAATTACTCCTGACTCAGAAAGAACTATGTGCACTTATCTTGGGGTATCCTCACATCTTTCAGAGGGAGATATAAATGAAAAAAACATCATAAATAATGAATTAATTTTCTTGGAAGGATACCTGTGGGATAAGGGAACAAGTGAAAAAATGTTTAAACATGCAATAAACATAGCTAAAAAAAATAAAGTAAAAATTGCAATGAGTTTGTCCGATATTTTCTGTGTAACCAGACATAAAAAAGATTTTTATGACCTGCTAAAACATGACCTAGACATATTAATAGGTAATGAAAATGAAATAAATGAATTAACAAATCAAAAAAATTTATTAGATTCTATTAATCAATTAAAACAATTGAATAAATTAATAATTATTACAAGAAGTGAAAACGGAAGTTTAGCTATTAAAAATAATGAAATTGTAAATTGTGAGAGTGTAAAAGTTGATAAAATATTAGATCTTACAGGTGCTGGGGATTTGTTTGCAGCTGGCTTTTTAAAAGAATATCTAGAAAAATCCGAAATTAAAAAATGTCTAATGACTGGATCGATCCTAGCTTCAAAAATAATTCAAAAAATTGGTGCGCGCCTAGAATAAAATATATTTCTATTTGGTGAGCAAATAATATCTAGAGTTTTTTTCAATAATAAATTTATTATCTTCAAAAATATTATTTATTTTCTTTCTTAATCTATGCAAATGCGTTTCAAAAGCATGGCTTTCTAAATCTGAATTATGATTCCATATATTTTTTAATAAAAAAGATTTGTCTAGACCATTCTTATTATTTAAAGCGAGTATTAATTCCAATTCTTTTTCTGTAAGTTTGGCCTTCATGCCCTTTTTCATAATAAGTCTTTGATTAGAATCTATCTCATAACCCTTAATAATAATTTTGGACTTTCTAAAAAAACTATACTTTGTTAGTAAAATATTTAGTATTTCTTTAAGCGAAAGTATTTCTATCGGTAAAATTAAAGATATATGAAAATCTAATAAACGCAGTTTATTTTTTAATAGAAAATTCCTATTATTTAATAGAAATACAGTTGGGACATTATCTGAAAATAATTTCTTTAATTTTTCCAACTGCAAATTTTCTGCAAATATAATTCTAATTAAAGAATCATTAATATTATGCTCGCTAATAATATTCGTGCTTACAATATAATTAAGATCTAATTCTTTAAACAATTTAGAAAAGGAATCTGATCCAATAATATGAAGATGAATATTGTCCATAAATAACTATATAATATATTTATTATGATTGTTGTAAAAAAGAATAGCTACCTAGAATACAAAAATCTTAAATTTCGTTGTGCCTTGGGAAAAGCTGGAATTCAAAAAAAAATTAAAGAGGGAGACAATATAACACCAAAGGGTACTTACAAAATTTTAAGTATTTATTATAGGCAAGACAGAATCAAAAAAATTAATTGCTCAATTAAAAAAATAAAAATTACAAAAAAAATAGGTTGGTGTGATGATTCAAAAAGCAAATATTATAATAAACAAATCAAATTACCTTGCAGGCTTAGCCATGAAATTTTATACCGAAAAGATAATATTTACGACATTGTATGTGTCATTAATTATAATATAAATCCAACATTAAAAGGGAAAGGTAGCGCAATTTTTTTGCACGTTGCAAAAAATAAATATCAGAAAACTAAAGGCTGTATCGCTCTAAAAAAAAATAATCTACTACAATTATTATCTCTAATTAAGAAAAATACTAAAATAAAAATAATTTAACTATATTATTTGAATATAGCGGAACCAATTCTAAGATAGGTAGAGCCAAAATTTAACGCCTCTTTATAATCTGAGGACATTCCCATACTAAGCTCATTCAAATTATTATTAATCTTAAGTTGCTGCATCTTTTCAAAGAAGGGGTGAGGATCTAAATTAATAGGAGGAATGCACATCAATCCAATAATATTAAGTTTTAAATCATTTTTACAAAAATTAATAAAGTCTTTTGCATGAGAATGCTCAATACCATTTTTTTGAACTTCATTTCCAATATTTATTTGAATAAAATACTTTATTTTTCTTACAGAATTTAACTCTAATTCAGAAAATTTTTTTGCTAGTTTTTCACTATCAAGAGTGTGAATAAAATCAAACAAAGAAAAAGCATCTTTTGCCTTATTAGACTGAAGTTTGCCAATAAGATGAAGTTTTATATCCTTATAATTCTTTAGGACAGGGATCCATTTTTCTTTGGCTTCTTGCACTCTATTTTCACCAAAATGCAAATGTCCACTTTTAATAATAGGAAGAATAGTTTCAATAGATTGATTTTTAGTTACAACAATCAAGTTTTGTTTACCCTTTAATTTATCAACTTCTCCTTTTATAGCTTTATAATTGTCTAAAGAATTCATATAAGAAATTGCAGTGAAAAATAATAAATTAGATTACTATATATTTATCGAAGAACTAAACGAAAAAATAATAAAAAATATAATTAACCTAAAAAAAAAAAAACTAACATTAAAAATTATTATATTAGATAAAAATCTTCTTATAATTTCAAAATTTGCCAAAAAGAACGGTATTTCTTTTTTTGTTAAAGATGACGTAAAATTAGCAAAACTTCTTAATGCTCAAGGTATATTTTTAACTAATAAAAACAAGATCCTAAGAAACAACATTAAAGAAACAACAAAATTAGAAGTTATCGGATCTGCCCATAATCAGCATGAATATTATATAAAAGAAAAACAAAATTGCAGCACCATAATGCTGTCGCCAATTTTCTATAATAAAAAATATTCTCCTAATAAAATATTATTTGTGCCAAGATTTAATTTGATAACATTAAACTGGAAAATAAGTATTGCCGCCCTAGGAGGCATTAATTTTAAAAATCTAAAACTAGTAAATCTTACAAAATCTAAATCAATAGGACTTAAATCTTTAATTGCAAATTAAACAAAAAAAAACCCACCCACAATTAAGTGGGTGGGTTTTTAAATTATCTACTTTAACTAAGTTTAATTATAAACTTAGAATTTTCCGATAAATCTTGCTATTACGTGATCTGAGTCAGCACCCGCAACTCCACCTTGGTCAGAGTTTTGAGCATAACCAACAGAAAGATCAACTGGTCCTAAAGCATAACCAATGTTGATAGCTTTAATTTTTTGATCTACACCATTGTTATCTCTACTTGCTTTTCCGTATAAAAGACCAACTGTTACGTCTTTATTAACAGCATAAGCAGCAGCATAAGCTTTTTCTGTTACTTCTGCTAGCGTTCCATTAGCAACGTTTGCTACTAAAGTTTCTTGTTGGTGAACTTTTTTATTAGCACCAACTGTTATTTCGCCAAAATTATATTTGATACCATAATTTTTAGCTTCAGCTTTTACAGTGTTTGTAGCTGTTAGGAAGTCATTATTCGCGTTTTTGAAATAATGAACTTGCAAACCTTTAACACCAAAGTCACCTAAGAAACCGTACTCATAGGCAGAAGTTGTATTGTTAACTACGTCTTCTGAGCCTCCTAAGCCAGGTGTAGTACCAGCATTTTGATCATTGTTACTTCCGTTGTTAGGAACGTATAGGTAAGAGAACGATCCAATTGGAGTTTTTTGTACTATTGCAGCTCCAAACTGTTGTCCTGGCGCAGCGCCTGGATGTTGTTTGAAACGTGTTGAAGCGTTAGTCACACCATTAGTCTGCGACAATTCATTTGGAGTAAATCCAACTAAATTTGTTGCAGAGAAATCTGTGTCACTTCTCTGGATATGATCTCTAGAGAAAGAAACAGTTGTACCTGAACTTGCGTTTGTTAAGTCAATGTATGTATTTTCATTGAAAAGTGTACCTGTTTGGTTTCCATCATTCTCGATAGCAAATCCAGCAGCGTAATCAAGTCCGCCAACGTTTAATTTTCCTTTAGTTTGGACGTTAATTTGTTGTTCAACACCAAAACCGTAAGAAGAATCAGAAGTTCCTGAACCACCTGTATCTGCAGTTCCAAAACCTTTTTTCACAGTGACGTCAGAGTAACTTACTCTCAATTCACCAGTGATAGTAGTTTGCGCTATAGCTGCTGTTGTTAGAACAGAAGCTAAAGCTGTTGTTAACATTAGTTTTTTCATTGTTTTCCTTATTTGTTATTAATTTGTTAATTGAAGTTAATTCTCAATCAACAGTGCTTTTTTATAGTTTTAAGTATATATTTGTTAAAATTTATGCATAATTCAGATAATTACTTATAAACTGTGTTATTTTTACAACAGTATTTTTAACTAATTATAATGATAAAAAGCCACTAATTTAGAATTTTAAAAAAAATATGTTTAAATATCGCTTTATTTTATTGTTTTTATTAGCTTTTTTCGCTCATTGTGCAAAGGTAGATCCTGTAACAGGGGAAAAAGTACTTGTTGAAACTGATACAAGAAAAAAATCTAGAGAATTAGTTGATAAGCAGGGTGGTCTATTCGGTGAAATTGGAAAAAGTAGTTCTGGAACAAATTTTGAATTTTCAACATCTAATGTTTTGTGGAGAGCAACCCTTAAAAGTCTAGATTTTCTTCCACTTGTTAACGCTGACTATTCAGGTGGAGTAATAGTTTATGACTGGTATTCAAATAAAGATGATAAAGAATCGATAAAAATATCAGTAAGATTTTTAAGTAATGAATTAAAATCCTCTTCCGTCGAAGTTGCTGGACATAAAAAAATTTGTGATGATGTGGGTAAATGCTTTATTGAAAAATTGAATAATAAATTTACCGATGAGATCAAAGAATCTGTTATCTCAACAGCAAGACTTCTAAAGATAGAAGACTCAAAAAAAGATACAAAAAAATAGTCGCTTAGTTTTTTAAAATGGAAAATTACAATCCTCTTCCAATTGAAGAAAAGTGGATGAATTTTTTTAGAGATAGTGAGGTCTTTAAAACAAAAAAAAATAAAAATAAAAAATTTTATTGTTTAGAAATGTTTCCTTATCCTTCTGGAAACATTCACATGGGTCACGTTCGAAATTACACACTTGGCGATGTAATAGCTAATTTTAAAAGGCTAAATAATTATAATGTTTTGCACCCCATGGGATGGGATGCTTTTGGTTTGCCGGCTGAAAATGCAGCTATACAAAATAATCTTCACCCTAAAGACTGGACGTTAAAAAATATTTCAACAATGAAATCACAATTACAACGACTTGGTCTATCAATAGATTGGGGCAAAGAAATTTCTACTTGTGATGCATCATATTATAAACATCAGCAAATCTTATTCTCTCTTCTTTTTAAAAAAGGAATTGCTTATAAAAAAAAAAGTTATGTTAATTGGGATCCTATCGACAATACAGTCCTTGCAAATGAACAGGTAATTGATGGTAAGGGCTGGAGATCTGGAGCCACTGTTGAAAAAAAAGAATTAAATCAATGGTTTTTAAACATTACAAAATATTCTGATCAATTGTTAAAATCACTTGATGATTTAAAAGGTTGGCCAGAAAAAGTAAGGCTGATGCAAAAAAACTGGATTGGAAAATCTTTAGGTTGCGAGATTGATTTTGTTTCTGATTTTAAAAATACTAAAATTAAAATTTTTACAACGCGACCAGATACAATATTTGGAGCTTCGTTTATTGCTATTGCACCAGACCACCCTTTTACTGAATCTTTTAAAAATGAAAAAAATTTTCAAAATTTTAAAGAACTCGCTTTAAAAAATATTGGCACAGAATCATCGCTATCTAAAAATGAAAAATTAGGTTTTAAAACACCATTTTTTGCATCACATCCTTTTTTAAATAAAAAAATACCAATTTATGTGGCGAATTTCATATTAATGGAATATGGAACCGGAGCTATATTTGGTTGCCCAGCGCATGATCAAAGAGACTTAGAGTTTGCCAAAAAATATAATCTAGAAATAATTCCAGTTGTTAGTCCTAAGAAGTCTAAATCTATTATCATTAATGATCAGGCTTATACTGAAGATGGTTATATTATCAATTCAGATTTTCTTAATGACTTAAGTGTAGAAGAAGCCAAAAAAAATATTATTCAAAAAACTGAAGAAAAAAAAATAGGAAACACTAAAACAATTTATCGTCTTAAAGACTGGGGAATATCCAGACAAAGATATTGGGGATGTCCAATCCCAATTATGTACAGAGAAGATGGTAAAGTTATTTTAGTTCCTGAAAAGGATCTACCTGTAGAACTTCCTAAAGATATAAATTTTAGTAAACCAGGAAATCCACTAGAAAATCATCCAACATGGAAATACACAAAATGTCCAGAAACTGGAATGAAAGCTATTCGTGAAACTGACACGCTTGATACATTTGTAGATTCTTCTTGGTATTTTCTTCGCTTTTGTTCGTCAAAAGAAGATGTAAGACCTTTTAATATAGATGAAGCTAATTACTGGATGCCGGTAGATCAATATATTGGTGGCGTTGAACATGCCATACTTCATCTTCTGTATTCAAGATTTTTCACTTTGGCACTGCAAGATGAATTTAAATTAAAAGTTTCTGAACCTTTTGAAAATCTTTTTACCCAAGGAATGGTATGTCATCCAACTTTTAAAACGGAAAAAGGGAAATGGGTTTTTCCAAAAGAAGTTATTGAAAAAAATGGGTCTTATTTTTTAGATAACAAAGAAAAAATTTTAAAAGGAGATAGTCAGGCCATGTCTAAGTCTAAGAAAAATATTGTTGATCCTGATGACATTATTAAAATTTATGGAGCAGATGCTGTAAGATGGTTCATTTTATCAGATAGTCCTCCGGATCGAGATATACAATGGAGCGATAGTGGCATCCAAGGAGCATTTAAATACATACAAAAAATTTGGCGCATTTGTGAAAAAATAAACGTTTATAAAAAAGAGAAGGAAGGAACAGATAATAACTTTTTAATTCAAACTAATATCTTAATAAAAGAGATCACGGAATGTATAGAAAAATTTCATATTAACGTCGCTGTTGCTAAGCTTTACATTTTTTTGAATAACCTTAATGAAGAAATTGATAAAAAAACTTTAAATGAGGAAGATGTTATCAATGCTTATAAAAAATATTTAATTATTATATCTGCATTCATTCCTTACATAGCAAATGAATGCTGGGAAAAAATTACGAAACAAAATAATTTAAGTTCAGAAGAATGGCCTAAGATTGAAAATACTATTATAAAAAAAGATCATTTTGATGTTGTAATTCAGGTAAATGGTAAAAAAAGAGCAATTATCAAAGCAATTAACAATGAAAGTGAAGAAAATATTTTTAGCAAATCCTTAGCAATTAAAAATATTAAAGTTATATTAGAAGAAAAAAATATAATAAAAAAAGTTTTTATAAAAAATAAACTGCTTAATATTGTTACCAATGATAAATAAATTTTTTCTAACTATAGTAATATCGTTCACTTTAACTCATTGTGGTTTCTCCCCTATATATACTGGAAGTTCTAAGGAAGTGATCATTTCTAAATCGGAAATAATTGGTGATAAAGACCTGGCTTTTAATTTAGAACAAAAATTAAATTTTAAAAAAGACGACAGAAATTTAAATGCTTATATATTTAAAGCTCAAATTTATGATACAGCAGAAAGTTCTCTTGTTGATTCAAGAGGAATATCTACTGAAGAAATTATTAAATTAACGGTAAGCTATCAATTTCAAGATAAGAATGGAGTTGTAATATACCAAGATGCTATTACTAAAGACAAAAGGGTCTCTGTCACTGATAATTTATCAAATAATATTCTGGTAAAAAATAATGAAAAAAGATTATTACTAGATTCTATAATTCAAAATATTTTATTTAAATCTAAAGTCTCATTAAATTAGTTTAAATGCTCTTAAAATCACAAGAGATAAATCTAAAAAAAAAAGATTTTTTTAAGGAAAAAATAATTCTTTTGTATGGAGAAAATCAAGACTTAATTACTGATTTAAATCAACAAATTACCTCTAAATTTTTAGAAGAAAAAAAAATCTCAAAATCTTTTTTTGAAGACGATATAATTAAGAATCCAGAGAATATTGTTAATTACTATCTTAATGGTTCACTATTTAATGACAATAAAAATATCTCAATAATTAAAAACTGTTCTGACAAAATATTGGAAATTATTGATAAAATAAAAAATAATATAAATGACAATATTATTATTATAAACTCGGAAATACTTCTAAAAAATTCTAAACTAAGACAATTTGGAGAATATGATAAATTAGCTATTTGTATTCCTTGTTACCAAGAGACTAAATTTGATATAAAAAAATTTCTTACACAGCAGCTCCAGATAAATAATATTCAATTATCGGATTCTCAAAGCGAAACTATTATTAACTCATCATCCTTGAAAAGATCAAAGATTAAAGAAGCAATAGAGAAGTTAAATCTATATAAAAGTTCAGGAAAAATAACAGATCAGATCATTGAGGAAATTTGTACTGACGCAGATCTAAAAAAAAATGATGAAATTATTGATATTTTATTATCTAAAAATGAAAAAAATATTAATGAGTTCATATCTAATATGTCTAATTATGAAAAAAATTTTATAGAAA
>Ga0214921_10008087_pt1 | contig 13778 bp, 14 predicted proteins | sample LL1505_MetaG_FD_177992 | JGI IMG/M metagenome (GOLD analysis project Ga0214921, IMG submission 177992) | Freshwater microbial communities from Lake Lanier, Atlanta, Georgia, United States - LL-1505 | ecosystem: Environmental > Aquatic > Freshwater > Lake | place: USA: Georgia | collected... | reverse complement strand
GCCTCAGCGTACTACCGGGCATGACATGCCTGTGGCAAATTTCAGGTCGAAACGACGTAAACGATTTTTCAGACTGGGTACAGCTTGATCTCGAATACATAGACCAGTGGTCCCTCCTTCTAGATTTCCAGATTCTCCTTCGCACCATCCCTGCCGTCCTATTTGGCCGTGGTGCCCGCTAAACCCTCGGGCTCATAGGTCGATCTCTTCAATAGACTATTCTCATGAGCGTGCTTCCCCTTCTCCTCGATCAGCCTGCTTCAGCTTGGGGTCTTCCCCCAGACCAAGCCTATCGCGAGAAACAGATTCGCACCTGGGTTCTCCAACGCTTCGTCTCTTCATACGACGAAATGACCGACCTCTCTCTTCCTCTTCGAACCTCTCTTGCCTCCCGCTTTCGACTTAGAGCCGCAGAGCCCGTTACCATCCAAGGATCGGAAGACACCACGCGAAAATTTCTTTGGAAGTTGGGCGACGGCTCCTATGTGGAATCTGTGCTAATTCCCGCTACACAAGGGCTAGAGGGCAACCGTAGCTCTCGTCTTACCCTCTGCGTCTCTAGCCAAGTCGGTTGCGCATACGGATGCCGCTTCTGTGCGAGTGGAATCGACGGGTGGCGCCGAAATCTAACGGCTGCTGAAATCATCGGCCAAGTCCTCGAAGCTTCCCGCATCGCCGGACGCCGACCCGATAATCTTGTTTTTATGGGGATGGGCGAACCACTCGCAAATCTTCCAAATCTCCTTCCCGCCCTCGATCTCCTCATCTCTCCATCCAACCTGGGCATGGGAGCTCGGCACGTAACAATCTCAACGAGCGGACTTGCACCTCAAATAGAGGAGCTCGCCTACCACCCGCTCCAGTTTCGTCTCGCCCTCTCTCTCCATGCCGCCAGCGATGCTATCCGCGACAAGATTATGCCGGTCAATAAACGATACCCCCTCGACCGACTCCTCGAAGCCTGTGACGTTTTTGTCCGTGCCAAAAAGAAACAGATCTTCTTTGAATATATCCTACTGGCAGGAATTAATGATTCCCCGGAACAAGCCACCCTCCTCGCCCAACACGCCCGCCGTCTTTTCGCAAAGGTGAACCTGATCCCCTACAACAAAGTCGAAGGCCTCCCCTACGAACGCCCTTCCGAAGAAGCAATTCACCTCTTCTGCCGCACCCTTCTCAAAGCCGGTGTCCGTGCCACGATCCGCCGCGAAAAGGGCCACGACATCGATGCCGCCTGCGGCCAGTTGCGACTCCGTCAGGAAATGAAACAGCCAGAGCCGACCTGATCCCCACGATGTACGTCCTGGAAAGCCGCCGCATCTTCCCTCTTCCCAACTTTCTTCCCCACTCTCTGCTCGAACGACCCGGCCATCCCCCCACTCTCCAAATCTATTCACCCAAAATCCTTCCACTCAGGCAGGCCCAAAAACATTTTCCCGGACGAATCCGTAAACTCATTCTCCGCCCCTCCTCCCCTTTTCAACTCCGCATCGGCAAACGACTCCTCATCACCAGTGATCACCGGATCGTATCCTCCAAAGATCGATCGATTCCCCGACTCAAGATTCGTGCAGGTCCCGCCTTTGGCTCTGGCGAACACGCCACAACTCATCTCTGCTTGCGCTATCTCACCCAATCCCTCTTGCAGCATACAAAATCCGATCCAATGGTACTTGATCTAGGCTGTGGCTCAGGAATTCTTGCTCTCGCCTGTGCAAAACTCGGTGTGCAAGCACTCGGTTGGGATCTTGATCCCACTGCAATTCAAGAAGCTCAACGCAACGCAAAGGTAAATCGCCTCACTTCTAGACTTCAATTTCAAATCAAGGACGCTCTTCGAGCTCCTCTCCCCAAGGCAGATCTGATCGTCGCCAATCTCTACGATTCCCTTCTTCTTCATCTCTTGCCTCGCTTGGAAAAACACCAAAAAGCCGGAGCCACCCTCATTCTTTCCGGAATTCTTCAAGGCCAAGAAATTACCATTCTCCGAACAACCAGAAGATTAGGATGGAAACTTAAACGACGCGGTCACCTCGGTCGCTGGTACTGCTTGCAGTTCCAGTCGTAAAATCAATATCTCAGCACCTCCCTTAAGCCTGCCGCAATTCGTACTGCTGTAGGCCGGTGGGCCGCCCAAAGATTCGGATGATACGGAATCGGCGTGTCCTTAGCATTCAATCTCTTGGGCGGTGCATCCAACAGCTCAAAACCCTCCGAAGCGACCCGCGCCACCACCTCCGCCGAGGCCCCACCCCAGGGCCACGACTCGCCCACAGCCAACAATCTCCCCGTCCGTGCGACGCTGGCTAAAACGGTATCCGTATCCAAAGGTTTGACCGTCCTTAAATCTACCACCTCCACCTCATAACCCTCTTCAGCTAACTCCTCTGCCGCCGCTACCGCCTCATGCACCATCGCACTATACGTCACGCACGTGATGTCACGCCCCGCACGGACTACGCGAGCGCGAAATGCGGGAACCGCACTTTCAGGTAAAGCTTCCGACTTTAAATGGTAATACAGAAGTTTGTGCTCACAGAAAACAACAGGATCAGGCAACTCAATCGCCTCTAAAAGCATTGTGTAAGCATCTTCAACCGTGGCAGGCGTCATCACCACAATTCCTGGATAGTGGGAGTAGATCGCCTCCATCGATTGACTATGAAAAGGCCCACTTCCTGGCGTCCCTCCCGACGGCAACCGCAACACCATTGGACACGGTTTGCCCGTCCGCCAAAAGGTCGTCGCCGCGTGATTTAACATCTGATTCAGCCCGACCGTCGAAAAATCCGCAAACTGCATCTCCACAATCGGCCTCATTCCTTCCATCGCTGCCCCCACCGCCATTCCTACCATCGCATCTTCAGAAATTGGAGAATCCATCACCCTCCCAGGAAACCTTTCAGCCAGATTCTTGGTGGCCTTAAAAGCACCCCCAAATCTTCCGACATCCTGCCCATAAATAAAAACCCTTGGGTCATCCCGCAATGCCTTTTCTTGAGCAGAACGGATCGCATCCAAATACGTCACACTCACGATGCTACCATTACTTCCACCATCCCAGCCGATTGGGTCGCGCGCCAATCTTCCTCAAACGGATCTGGAACCGGCTCCGCCGAAACCTTCGCCACCGCATCCTCCACTTCCCGTTGCGCCTCTTCCCGCCAACCTTGCCAATCCTTCTCCTGTCCTTTCTTTTTCATTCCCTCTTCCATCACCTTCAAGCAATCCCGACCCCTCTCCGAACTCTTCATCTTTTTCTCCACATAGGAACCATCGTCATGCTCCCCATGCCCGCATAACCTCAGCAACTTGCCCACCACCAGTTGCGGCCCAGCTCCCTCTCGTGCCCGCTCCACCGCATGATGCAAAACTCTCCAGCAAGCCATTGGATCTGTCCCATCCACTCCGTGCCCCTCAACCCCGTATCCTTTAGCTCGATCCAAGAGATTTTCGCACGCAAATTGCCTCTCGTTGGGTGTTGAGTAGGCGTATCCGTTATCCGCAACTACCACAACCAAAGGAAGTTTTTCCACAGCCGCCAGATTCAACCCTTCGTGAAAAGAACCCGTGGAGGTGGCCCCGTCTCCCGCACAGGTCAACCCCACTCTTCCTTTCTCTCCCTTCATTCGCTTTGCCACTAAAACTCCCGCTACTGTCGAAACCATCGCCCCCAGATGGCTGATCATCGGTAAAATCCCTCTCGTCAGATCTCCACGATGAATATTCCCATCTCTCCCCTTCATCGGACCTAGCCTCGACCCCAAATACGCTCGAAGCGCATCGACCATAGGTTCGCCAAATCCCAACCTCCCCGCCATATCCCGGATCAAAGGAGCAAAAATATCTCCCTTTCGCAACGCCAAGCCCCCGGCACCACTCAACGCCTCCTGTCCCTTCCCAAGATAAACTCCTCCTACGATTCGCCCCGCCCGATACAAGTTGCCCAATTTATCCTCTAATACTCGCGCCCGCAAAATAGTCCGACCCAGCGACTCGATCGGGTCTACAACGCCTTTTTTGGGTTTACTTTCAAGGGCACCAGCTACGCGGATTGCCATTCTTTTAAATTACCCGCTTCATTCCTCCCGCCAAGCCTTCGTCCGTCTCTAACTAAACCAAAACCCTACACCGCCCAGCCTGCATACATCTTCTCCAATGCCGATCGAACCCCCGCCGCTGTCCTTGGCTCCCTCCATACCCCCTGATACATCGGCAACTGCTCCAATAATCGCACCAATCTCCTCGCTAACGACTCCATCAGTTGACACTGAAACTTCCCCTTCACCCCACCTCCCGAACCCAAGAGGCTCTTCACTTTCCCCACTGGAACAATTAAAGCCGTCACCAGTCCCTCTGCCACCACCGAGGCCGACCTTCGTCTGCCCGTCAAAATCGAAAGTTCCCCCAAAATCTCCCCGGCTCCCAATCGGGCCAACACCAGAGGACCCCGCCCCCGAATCCTCTTCTCCACCCTCGCCTTTCCAGATAAAATCACTAACAATTCTCGCGCCAAACCCCCTTCCACCACCATGATCTCCCCCTTCCGAAAAATCTTTTTTTTCTCTTTCGGAAAAATCCGCTTCCACTCTGATACTCCTAATTTCACCACTCTTTTCTAACCGACTTTCTTCCATCCCGCCAGCCCCACCGATGACCCCAGCCTCCTCCCCCGGCACTCGCGAACGCAGCCTTCAAATCGCGCTCTTTTTCTGCCTAGTCGATGTCGTTCTGATGGGCACAGCTGCTTACCTATCCAACTCTCTCACCATCCTCAGCGATCTTCTCAAGGAATCCACCGACCTCCTTTCCATCCTTGCCGCTTTTCTCACCATCCGCGCTGTTCGACGATCCCCCGATCACCATTTTACCTACGGAATTGGGAAACTGGAAAATCTCGTCAGCCTCAGCATCGGTCTGATCATGCTTGGCTCAGCTCTTTGGATCACATGGCACTCCGCCCATCATCTCGCCTCCCCCCAAATGGCCGAGGGAACGATTCCCGGAATTTGCATCTTCGCGCTCTACACTTTCATCGGTTATCGGATCTATTTTCGTACCCGTCGCGTCTCCCAACAGCAACCCTCTGCTATTATGGAATCCCAAGCCCGCCTCTGGTTCTCAAAAGCCAGCTTCGACGCGGCCATGTGTACTGCCCTCCTTCTCGCGTACTTCTTTCGGAATCAAACATGGAGCTGGTACCTGGATCCCCTCGCCTCTCTCGTCGGGGTCCTTTTCATGCTTCACGCCGCTTGGGCCATGACCTCCTCCTCTGTAAACGATCTTCTCGACGCCACGATCGAAGAGACCACCCAACTCCGTATCCTTCGCCAACTTGTCCAACAACTGGACGATTACGATCGACTCCATAAAATCCGTACCCGCCGCTCGGGTCCGCGCATCTATGTCGAAATCTTCCTCGAGTTCGACCCCCTCCTTCTCATGGGTGAAGTCCAAAAGCGGATTCATATACTCCAACAATCGATCGGGGAAATTATCCCCGGCGCCGATATTTCGATCCGCCCCTGTACCGAAGAGCCGAAATAACCAGTCCACTCTCCCGCTCCTTATCCACACTCTTTTCCCCGAACGATTGCCATCCCTGCCGTTTCAATTCTAAGCTCTTCGATCTCCATGTCCCTTTTTCAAACTCTCTTTCGAACCAAACAGATCGATCACCTCCAACACGAGGCCAAACACGAAACTGGCTTCGTCAAAGCCCTCGGCCCTTGGCAACTCACCTTCCTTGGCATCGGAGCCATAATTGGCACCGGAATCTTCGTCCTAACCGGCACCACCGCCGCAAACCACACCGGACCCGCCCTCGTTCTCTCCTTCACCATCTCGGGCATAGGCTGTCTCTTTGCCGGCCTCTGCTATGCCGAGTATGCCGCCATGATCCCCACCGCCGGCAGCGCCTACACATACGCCTATGCCAGTCTCGGCGAATTCCTCGCTTGGATCATCGGCTGGGATCTTATCTTGGAATACCTGTTCGCATCCGCCACCGTTGCCGTCGGGTGGTCCGGCTACGCCGTTAAATTCCTCCATAACTTCGGCGTCGATATTCCCCCTGCTCTCTGCTCTTCCCCTCTGGTCTTCAACCACGGCGTGTGGACCCAAAGCGGAGCCCTGTTCAACCTTCCCGCTGTCCTTGTCTGCCTGGCCGCCACCGTCCTCCTCGTGATCGGGATCAGTGAATCCGCCCGCTTCAACAATGTCATCGTTATCATCAAGCTAGCCGTCATCGTCCTCTTCATTCTCTGCGGCTCTTCCTACATCGATACCCACAACTGGGTCCCCTTTATCCCGGAAAACACCGGCCGCTTTGGTGAGTACGGTTGGAGCGGTATCCTCACCGGTGCCGGAGTCATCTTCTTCGCCTACATCGGCTTCGATGCTGTTTCTACTGCCGCCCAAGAGGCTAAAAACCCCCAACGCGACATGCCCCTTGGAATTCTCGGCTCCCTTCTCCTCTGCACTGTCCTCTACATCCTCGTCTCCCTCGTCCTCACCGGAATCGTCCCCTTTAAGGAACTCGCTGTCCCAGCTCCCGTTGCTTTGGCCATCGATCGTGCGGGAGAAGGTCTACGTTGGCTTGGACCCCTCGTCCAGTTGGGCGCCATCGCCGGTCTCAGCTCCGTAGTTCTCGTCATGATGATGGGTCAACCGCGCATCTTTTTCTCCATGGCTAAAGACGGACTTCTTCCAAAGAGATTTGCCCAACTTCACCCCAAGTTCGGAACCCCGCACATCACCACAATCATCACCGGCCTATTCGCCGCATTCATGGCGGGCGTCCTCCCCATCGGCGTTCTCGGCGAACTCGTATCCATCGGCACTCTCCTCGCCTTTACCATCGTCTGTCTCAGCATCCTCGTTCTTCGAAAAACCCGCCCCAACGTAGAGCGCCCCTTCCGGTGCCCTTTTCTACCTTGGATTCCGATTGCTGGAGCTTTGGTGTGCCTCGCCCAGATGATCGCCCTGCCCTTCGACACCTGGATACGCCTCATCGTCTGGTTAGCGATCGGCCTGGCTATCTACTTCTTCTACGGCATCCGCCACAGCCGACTGAACTCACCCGCCAAAAACTAAATCAACTCACCGGCCAGAAAAGTAGACGCCCACAATTTTCACACGTTGCCCCCGCTTTTCCGGATTTGGCCGCGATGGTCGAACCTTGTGTAAGCTTCATGTGACAGCCACCACAATTAGTTCCATGTTCTACGGGTACGACCGCCACATCCTTCTTGTTGGCCATAATCCTCCGATATTTGGTCAGCAATCCCTCCTCAACCCCCGAGGCCAAGGCCTCAATCTCCTTCACTAAGTCCGCTAACCGCGTCTCCAACTCAGTTTTCTTTTTCTTCAACTCCTCCTCTTTCACCGCCAACTCCCCTTCTTTTACCTTCGCACCTTCCGCCTCAACTACCGCCTCCTTCTTGGCTTTCTCCCCCAAAGCCATCAGATCCAGTTCCCTATCCTCAATCTCCTGCACCTCTTTCTCCTCCCGCTGAATCTCCGTTCCCAAGGCCGTGAACTCCTCATTCTTGCGAGTTTCAAACTGCTGAACCTTGTACCGCGCCGCCTTCGCCCGATGCGCCTCCGCCTCGAGCTCTAGCTTCTTCCGCTCCACCTCGGCATTCTGGGCCTCCAACCTCTTCTTCTCCGCCCCAGCCCGAACATCCGACCTCCTCTGTTCCAAAGCCTTCATCTCGTTCGGCCAAGCCGCCAGCTCCTTGTTCAACCTCATCTGCCTCTGCTCTCGCTCCTGCAGGACAAGCAGCTTCTCCAGTTCGGGCGCCAATCCGCTCATTTTTTTACTCCGCTCATCTTTTCAACATACTTGGACAGCAGGTCGCACTCCAGATTGACTTTATCCCCCTCTTTTCGGCCGCGCAGGGTCGTCACCTCGTAGGTGTGCGGAATGATCCAAACATTGAAATTACGCCCCTCAACCCTTCCAATCGTTAAACTGATCCCGTCGATCGCCACGCATCCCTTCGGCACCAGATAACGCTCCAACCCCCTAGGCGCCTCCACCTCCAACTCCCAATCTTCACCCGATCTCTCCCACTTGCTGACCCGAGCCATCCCGTCGATATGACCCGTCACAAAATGCCCCCCCACCTTTCCATCCGCACGCAGGGAACTTTCCAAATTCACCCGCGCCCCCAATTGGGCCGACTGCAAGTTCGTCTTCTCTTTTGTCTCATCCAACAGATCAAAAATCAGCCTCTTCCCCTTCACCTCGGTCACCGTCAAACAACATCCGTTCACCGCCACACTGTCCCCAATCTTCACACCGTCCACAATCGAGCTTACTTCCACTTCAAGACTCCAGCCCTTCCCTCGGCGCGTAACCGCTTGGACCACACCCGCCTCTTCTACAATGCCCGTGAACATACTCTTACTTCGCCCCTCCGAGCTTCCCACGCAAGCACAGGTCTTCTCCCGCGCAGGACGTAACCGCCTCTCTCCAACCCCAATCCACCCATTCTTCGATTTGAGGCAACCCCTTCCCCCGTTCCCCCACCAGAATCGGAGCTAGGTAAATCACCACCTCATTCACTTTACCGGCTTTGATGAGTCCAACCGCCACCTCCGCCCCACCTTCAACCAACAGTCGTGATACTCCCCTGCGGTACAGATCTTTCAAAATCTCCGACCACTTCTTTCTCCGATACACCAACGTCCGATCTCTATACCGATCCCGAAAAAGATTCGCTCCCTTGGGCAATTTGCTCGACCTCGTCACCACCACCCGCCACGGCTGCACTCCACCGACATTTCGACTTTCTGCAGAATGTCGTAATGTTTTCCGGACTGTCAGTTGAGGGTTGTCCTTTCGCACAGTCTCCGCCCCCACAAGAATCGCATCACAATCCGCCCGCAACTTTTGAACCTCTGCCCGCGCAGGCTCTCCCGTCACCCACCTCCTCCCCGGCACTACCAGATAACCGTCCATCGTCATTGCCAGCTTAAGAATCACCCATGGCTCTTTTTTTGTCTTCCAGTGCAGGTAATCCTCATTCAACTTCTCACACTCCTCCCGCAAGATCCCTTTCACGACCCGAATCTTTTTTCGGGCAAGAATTCGACCAGCACATCCCGCATTTCTCCGGTCCACATCACCCGCACCGTAAATCACCTCCCGGATCCCGGACGTCACGATCCGATCGGTGCATGGAGGCGTCCTTCCATGGGTCGAACACGGCTCCAACGTCACAAACAACTTCGCTCCCTTTGCCTTCACCCCCGCTTGCTGAATTGCCTCGATTTCCGCATGCGGCAGACCTGCCCTCCTGTGATATCCCGCTCCTACGACCCTCCCGCCTTTGACCAAGATCGCACCCACTCGTGGATTTGGCCTCGTTGAATTCCCTGCCCGTTTTGCTAACTCTACCGCCATTCCCATCCACTTTTCATCCAACCGAATCTTCATTCTTATTGAATCCTAAGTTCCAGACGAAGGAATCGAACGCTCCGGCCTACTCAATCCCTGCCGCGCCTTGTCCAAGACCCCATTCACAAACCGACCCGACTCCTCGGTGCTCAATGCCTTGGCCACCTCGATCGCCTCATTCAACGCCGAGATCGGAGGCACATCATCCGCAAATTTCATCTCCCAAAGCGCTAATCTCAAAATAGCCCGATCTACCGGAGCCATCCGACTTGGATCCCAATTCGTCACCAACTTCTTCAGCTCTGCATCTACCTCAACCTGCTTCTCGATGACGGCTCGGATTCGCTTTTCCGCAAAAGCACATGCCTCTGGCTTTGCCTCTGTCTGTTCCCACAGATTTTTTAATGCCTCATCCAGCGGAATACTCGAAGTCCCCACCTCCCGTTGATACAGGAACTGGGCCGCCAGAATCCTCCCCTCCCTGCGCTTACCGGCCACGACCCACCCCCTTCAGTTTCCACATGCGCAACGCCGCCTCCGCCGCCTCTTTTCCGCGATTCAACTTCCCTAAACAACGCTCCCTCGCCTGCCTCTCTGTCTTAACTCCCACTAAATGATGCAAAACAGGAATATCCGTCTCGATCATCATCCTCATCAGTGCCTCGGTGGCTGATTTCAAAATCAGATCCGCATGAGCCGTCTCCCCTTGCCACACCAACCCTAACGCCAACACGGCATCCGGCTTTTTCTTTAACGCCCGTTTCACTGCCAGCGGGACTTCAAAGGTTCCCGGCACCCGGATCTCCTCGACCTTGTGCCCCTGGAAAACCTTCCGCGCCGCGTTCACCATCCCGTCGGCATACTTTTGGTGATACTCGGCCACCACGATGATGAATTTTCCTTTTTTCACAACCGATGCCCCATTCTCTTTTTCTTCGTCGCTAAATACTTTCGATTGTGGGCATTTGGCTTTGTCCTGATAGGCACCTGATCCACCAGCTCTAATCCGTACCCCGCCAATCCCACCACTTTCTTCGGATTGTTCGTCAGCAACCGCATCCTTCTCACTCCCAGATCAGTCAGAATCTGCGCCCCGATTCCGTACTCTCTCAAATCCGCCGAAAAACCCAACTTCCGGTTCGCCTCAATCGTATCCAGTCCCTTTTCCTGCAGCCGATACGCATGGATCTTTGCAGGCAAACCGATCCCCCGCCCCTCCTGCCGCATGTACACCAACACTCCCTTTCCATCCTGAGCAATCCTTCTTAAGGCATCGTGTAACTGGTTCCCGCAATCACACCTCCTCGAGGCAAACACATCCCCCGTCAGACATTCGCTGTGCACCCGTACCAACACTGCATCTTTCGCTTTCGGTTTGCCCTTCACCAAAGCCAGGTGGTGACTCCCATCCGTCACCGTTCGGTATAGATACAGATCAAACATCCCATAATCGGTCGGCAGCTTTACCACCTGCTCCCGCACCACCAACCGCTCCTTCCTCCTCCGGTACTCGATCAGATCTTGAATCGTACCCAGTTTCAGCCCGTGCTTCTTTTTAAAATCAACCAGATCCTCCCACCTCGCCATCGATCCGTCCGGATTTAGAATCTCACAGATCACCGCCGCATCTCCTAATCCAGCCAGCTTTGCCAGATCCACCGCCGCTTCTGTATGACCCGCCCTCACCAGCACACCACCCTCTTTCGCACGAACAGGAAAAATATGTCCTGGTTGAACTAAATCCTCCGCTCTTGGACTCGCCTTGCCCAGAACCCGGAGCGTGGCCGCTCTGTCATGAGCACTAATCCCAGTGGTGATTCCCTTTGCCGCATCGACCGAAACGGTGAAATCGGTCCCAAACCTCTCCTCGTTCCTCGGCACCATCCGACTCAGCCCCAGCTTCTCCGCCCGGGCTTGTGAAACCGGAGCACAGATCAAACCCCGCCCCTCTCCAGCCATGAAGTTGATCAGCGCTGGAGTCACACTCCTCGCCGCCAACACCAGATCCCCCTCATTTTCCCGTTGAGCATCATCCGTCATGATCACCATTCGCCCCTTCCGCATGGCAGCAATCACCTCCTCGATCCGATCCGCCCCCTGTGGTTTTTTCATGCTCCACCCCCAAGCGTCGCTTTCACCATCTTCTCCACCGCCGCCAACGCTTTAGCGATTCCCGACGCATCCGCTCCCGAACCCTGCGCCATATCAGGTCTTCCCCCACCCTTGCCGCCCACCTCAACCGCCGCAACCTGGATGATCTTCCCTGCTTGCACCTTCTTGGCCGCTTCGGCCGTGCAAAGTGCAACCAAAGGTACTTTTCCTCCCTCTTTCCCAATCAAAAACAGAACCGCCTCCCCCTCCCTCTTTAATCGATCTGCCAACACGGGCAAATACCCGTTCGGTACTTCACCCAGATCCACCCCCAACCACTTGATCCCGTTCAAGACTGTTCCTTTAGCCCACAAATCCTTCGCATCCTGCTCGGCCTTCTTCTGCATCTCGGCCATCCGATCTTTCGCAGCCTGCTTGTCCCCCTCCCGCAACGCTTCTTCCAACGCCACCAATTCCTTTTCTCGCCTCTTCACCAGATCCCACGCCTCCTCTGGAGAAATCGTCCCACTTTCCCGGGAAAGTGGGATAATTCCAGACTGTCGCTTCGCCAACCCCTCCCACCTCTCCTGCTGCTTTTTCATTTCCTCCCGACACCACTCAGCCAACGCTGTTCCCGAGACCGCTTCGATCCTTCTTACACCTGCCGCAATGGCCGACTCCCCGACAACCCGAATCGCCCCAATCCTGCCGGTCGATCGCACATGCGTTCCTCCACATAACTCCTTCGAAAATCCCCCAATATCGACCACACGCACCGTCGCCCCATATTTATCCCCGAAGAACTGCAAAATCGTAGAATCATCCTTCACCTCGGAATAAGGCCTCTCACCCCACTTCACTTCCACATCGGCCTTCACCTTCTCGTTCACCTGAGATTCCACTTTCGCCAACTCCTCCGAACTCATCGCTTTCAGGTTCGAAAAATCAAACCGCAGCCGATCAGGCCCCACATACGATCCCTTCTGTCTGACTCCCTCTCCCAGCACGCTCCTCAATGCCCAGTGTAAAAGATGGGTCGCACTGTGATGACCCTCGATTCTCCCCCGTCTCTCCGTATCCAAACTCACCTTCACCGGACCTTTTGCATCGACGACCGTATCTGTCAAATGCACCGGTACACCACCCGCTCCGCGGATGGTCGCCACCACCTTCACCTTCTTACCATCCCACTCGATCCACCCAGTGTCTCCCACCTGCCCTCCCATCTCACCATAAAACGGTGTCTGCCCCAAGAATACCCGACCCTTCGCACCATTCGGCCCCACCTCTTTCAGCGCCTCAGCTGCAACTTTCTCGACCCTCGATTCTTCCGTCTTCTCATACCCTGTAAAGACGGTCGGGAAATCCGGTCCAGCCTCATCCTCCACCTTGATCGCCGTCTTGTTCTGTGACTGCCGTGCGCGCGACCGCTGAGCATCCATCGCCTTTTCAAATCCTACCCCATCGACCTCCATCCCCCGTTCCCTCGCGAGCAACTGGGTTAGATCAAGCGGGAATCCATACGTGTCGTACAGCGTAAAGGCATCCTCCCCCTGAATCCCCTTGCTCGATCCCACTGCCAGTTTTTCAAACATCGCCAACCCCCTCTCCAACGTTTTTGAGAACGAAGCCTCCTCCGCCAAAAGAACCGCCCGAATATCCTTCTCCCTCGCCTTCAGCTCCGGAAAAGCGTCCCCCATCGTTCGGATCAAGGGCGTCGCCAGTTCCGAAAGGAACCCGTCCGGCAACTTGAACCTGCGCCCAAACATTACCGCCCGTCGCAGGATTCTCCGCAGCACATAGTTTCGACCCTCGTTCCCGGGCACAATTCCATCGGCGATCGAAAACGAAAGTGTTCGCACATGATCCGCCAAGACTCGGAAGATACAGTCGTTCATCTCTTCTTCGTTCACCTCTTCCCGGTTCTTGGGCACCCGCGCCCCGTACTTCTTGCCCGACATCTTTTCGATTTCCGCAAAGATCGGGGCAAACAGATCACTCGCATAGTTGGACGGATCCTTTTTGAAATCCTTGAACCCGTCCGATACGGCAAGTATCCCCGCCACACGCTCCAATCCCATTCCCGTGTCCACATGACGCTCAGGTAATGGCTTAAACTTGCCCCCTGGCTCGGCGTTGAACTGAATAAAGACCAGATTCCAGATTTCCAGACAGCGCGGATCGCCCTGATTCACCAGCTTCCCCTGCGTCTTTCCTTCTGGCGTCAGGTCCACATGCACTTCCGAGCACGGTCCGCACGGACCCGTCTCTCCCATCATCC
>Ga0214921_10008086_pt1 | contig 13782 bp, 16 predicted proteins | sample LL1505_MetaG_FD_177992 | JGI IMG/M metagenome (GOLD analysis project Ga0214921, IMG submission 177992) | Freshwater microbial communities from Lake Lanier, Atlanta, Georgia, United States - LL-1505 | ecosystem: Environmental > Aquatic > Freshwater > Lake | place: USA: Georgia | collected... | reverse complement strand
TTGTAAAAAACACTAGACAGTGGGTAGTCGTGCGACAGACGAATGATGAAGGCGATGAAGATGGTAGCTCAGAAAAGATTTTTTTCGAGTCATTGTACTATACTGAGGATGAAGCCAATAAAGCCATGGGAAAGTTTGAAGAACTTGAAAACAATTGTCTTGTGTACTTTATCTTCAGTGTAGGGCATATACCTACTACTAAGTTGAACACTCTGTATGCAGTCGCACACTTCGATAGAGATGAGGTGTGCTTTTACATATCAAAAGAGGACGCAGATAAGATGTGTAAGAGCAAACCATCCTCCTTTCGAGCGGTTATAGCAGATGACTGCACTGAAAACGTCTGGGGTGTTCTCCATAATTGGAAGATGTGTTAAACAAACCCTCACCAAAAAAATAATTTTATTTTTTGAATTAAAAACATTTATTTTATAAATAAAAAAATTGATAATTAATATATAAAATAATATAAACATATACTATTAACAATTTTAATGGCTGAATTAGTAAAAAAATTACTGAATCCCGCTAAAGATTCACTTGAGATAGCATCTAATTTTTCAATAGACGAATTAGAAACTATAATAAAATATACAACTGAAAAATATTATAATACATCTAAATCAGTTATTACTGATGAATTATATGATATTTTAATTGATTTTTTAAAATTAAAATCTCCAAAATCTATTGTATTAAAAACAATTGGAGCAAATGTTAAAAGTAAAAATAAAGTTCAATTAGATTATTGGTTAGGGTCTATGAATAAAATTAAACCTGGAACAAATCAATTAGATATTTGGATTAATAAATTTAAATCTCCTTATCATTTATCTGATAAATTAGATGGTGTATCTGGTTTATTAATATATAGATTAAATGGTACTATTAATTTATATACTAGAGGAACTGCAACAGAAGGAACCGATATTACATCATTAATAAAATATTTACATGTTCCCGATTTTAAAACAGTCTCAAAATATTGTGCTACAAATAATATAAAAGGTGAATTAAACTTAATTGCTTTTAGAGGTGAGTTAATTATGAAAGAAACAACATTTAATAAAAATTGGGGTGATGTATTTAAAAATGGTAGGAATACTGTAGCAGGATTAGTTAATAGTAAAACAATTAATCCGGAGGTTGCATCAGATACTGATTTTGTATTATATGAAGTTGTTGATCCTTTTTATTCAATTGATAAACAATTTAAAATATTAAATGACCTTGATTTTACTGTAGCATTTAATAAGAAAATTGATAAGGATTTAACATTTGAATTATTATCAAAATATTTACAAGATAGACGAACTAAATCAGTTTATAAAATAGATGGTATAATTGCTACTAGTTTTACAAATCAAGAAAGAAATACAAAAGCAAATCCATTATATGCATTTGCATTCAAAGATATTTTAGAAGACCAAATGGCAAAAACAGAAGTTATATCAGTTGAATGGAATATAAGTAAAGATGGATTTATTATTCCTACTATTTTATTAAATCCTATTAATATAGGTGGTGTTGAAATTAAAAGAACAACTGGATTCAATGCAAAATTTATAGTTGATAATGTAATTGGTCCTGGGTCAATGTTAGAAATTATTAGATCAGGTGATGTTATACCAAAAGTTCATAAGGTATTAAAACCATCTAAATCAGGCAAACCATATATGCCAAAAGGAAAATGGCATTGGAATGAAACTAAAGTTGATATTCAATTAGATGATGTAATAACTAATCCGCAAGTATTAATTAGAAATATATTTTATTTTTTCTCAAATTTAGATACAAAAGGATTAGGAATGAAAACAGTTGAAAAACTGGTTGATGCTGGATTAGATACTGTAAAAAAAATAATATCTGCTGATGAAAAAGATTTTTTAAAGGTTGAAGGATTTGCTATTAAATCTGCTGAGAATTTAGTAGAATCTATTAAACAAGTATTAACTAATGTTCCATTATATAAATTAATGGCAGCATCAAATAAGTTAGGACCAGGTATTGGTGAAGAACGTGTTAAACAAATAGTCACACTTTATCCAAATATTATAACAGATTATAAAAAATGGTCTGATGATGATTTTATTAAAAAAATTAAAGCTATTAATGGTTGGGAAGAAAAAACAGCGAGTTTATTAGTTTCTAATTTTAATACTTTTGTTATATTTTATGATTCTATTAAAAAATATATTACACTTGAACCAATAACAAAATCAACAGGAAAATTTACAGATAAAATAGTTGTATTTACTGGTTTTAGAGACAAAGATTTACAATCACAAATAGAAAAACAAGGTGGAAAAATTGGTTCTAGTATTAGTAAAAATACAGATTTTTTAATAATAGTAGATCAGTCAGTATTAGATAAACAAACAGATAAAATAATAAAAGCACAAGAATTAAATATTAAAATAATTACAAAAGATCAACTAATTAAATTATTAAATAAATAATTTGTTAGACATTATAAGCTTTTGTTTCTGATGCCGGGATTTTATTATATTTAACTATAACAATTGGAGGAGTATGTAAAATATAAATAATTAATACACCAATAAATAATAAGTAAAATATGTACATTAAATAAAGAATGATTTTATTTATTTTAATTTAAAAAAATATATTATTAAACTAATAAATGGAAACACTTGATATAAAACAATTTATAACATTTAAAACATATAATGATACATTTGAATTAGATAAAAATATATTTAATTTATTTAAATCATTATTTAATGGAATTGATAAAAATAAAAAACATAAAAAATTTGCTAAAAAAGTAAATACAAATATTTTAAAAAATCAAACTGTTCAAAATAATAAAGATATCATATCAAACAAAATTAATTTAATTTTAAATAAATTATCTGAATCAAATATTGATAATCTTATAATAGAATTTATTCAAAATATTAATCAGGTTGATCATGATACATTTAATGAAATTCAAAAAACATTTTATTTAAAAATTATATCAGAAATAAATTTTGTAAAAATATATATTAAATTTCTAAAAATAATTGGTTATTTATATAATAAAGTTCAAGGTTATAATTTATCTTATTTTTATTCTATTGTTGAATCTAAATTTAAATTTGATTATACAGAACAATTTATTATACCATCTAATTTATCTTATTTTATTAAAAATATTATTAATGATACAGGACACCGTATTAATAATTTAATTATTATTAATAATCTTATTGATAATAATATGTTAGCTAAATCTATTTATGACTATTGTGATAATATAATACTTAATCAAGAAATATATATATCTGATATTTATAATTGGTTTAATTTAAAAAATAGACAATTAACAGAAAATGAAATAAATAATATTACTATTATTTTAAAAAAAAATATATGTTCACCGCGTGATGTTATATTATTAGAAAATTTAATTAATAAAACACATATTATAGAAAACACTATTAATCATGTAAGTAATGTAATACAACCATATACACCTGTTATAAAATCAGATGCATTTAATAATCAATGTAATAATATATTAGAAGAATATTTAATAGAAAATGCATTAGATGATATAAAATATTTTATAGATACAGTATGTATTGATACAAATACTAAAAATAAATTTAGTGAATATTTATTCTATCATTATTTTACAGAAAATATAGATTCATCAATGATTATATTTGATTTAATTAAACAAATTATTAAAAATCAATATTTATTTAAATCAAATTTAAGTAAAGGATTATTATTATTTAATAATACATGGAAAACACAATGTAATAAATATATAAATCCAATAAATAAAATGAAAAAATTATTACTATTACTTAAAACAGCAGGAATTACTAAAGGAATTGAATTTTTAATAAATCAATATAAAATATAAATTTATATATTTTGAATAAACATATATATTTTAGAAATACACCCACATAGTTGTAGAAAAGTATCAATGCCATCATTAACACGAATATAATTAAGACTAATAATTTCATAAATTTTTAATTTTACACTATAATCTAATTCATAATGATTAAAATTATTTTCAAACAAATATTTCATAAATGTTAATAGTATATCATTTGGTGTATATCCTTTATTATATAATTTTTTAACAATAGATATTGTTTTATTAAAATCATGTGCAAAACAATTTTTTAAAATTTTAGTAATATAATATGGTTTTGGTTTATCAATTAATTTATAAACATTATCTTTATTTAATTCTCCAAATGAATAATATAAACATTCTAAATTATTTATTATTTGTCTAATATCATGATCGGATACAAATAATAATGTATTTATACCTTCTTCTGTATATAATATATTTTCTTTATTACAAATATATTTTATTTTTTGATATAATTCATCAGTATTAATTCTTGGATATTTTATAATCATACATCTTGATTGAATTTGTTCTATAATTTGCGTGCAATCATTGCAAATAAATACTATTCTAGTTGTTTCTCTAAACTCACTAATTATATTAGATAATAAATTCTGTGCTTTTGGTGTAATACTATCTGCTTCATCTAATATAACTAATTTATGTTTTGGATATTCATTTAAGTGATCATTATATATATTCATTTTCTTTTTACAAAATGGATAAATAGTATTATTAATAATACTTAATCCTCTGTCATCTGATGCATTTAATTCTAATACATTATCTTCATATTTATCTCTATATATTTGTTTGGCTAAAAAAAGAATTGTTGATGTTTTACCAGTTCCAGGTTCCCCTGTTATAATCATATTTGGTATTGATTTTGTTTCTAATAAATATTCAATCTTTTGTTTAATAAATGGTTCTAATAATATTTCTTCTGCATTCTTAGGTCTGTATTTTTCAACCCATGGTAGTTTAATTTGTTCCGGATAATTTATTGCATTTAAATCACTTGTTGATTTATGTAATCCATTTGTATTTGTAAAAAAATTCATTTTAAATATTATATTAATTTTCACTTGTCTAAATCAATTTAGGCTAAATGTATTAATAAAAATTGAAATATTAAATTTATACTAATATTTTTAAGTAATTATCAGTGACGAAGTGTCATGGACAGTATTGTTCTTGCAACATGGGAAGAGCCTAACATTAAGCATAGTGTGGTTTTACAAACACCTGTTTCAAAAGTCAAGAGACAGCATCAACACACTCCATTGGTGCCACTCACTGAAGGCACTATTGTGCATCGGACTCCTCGTAAGGTAAAAGACAATATTTCAAGTTTTCACCGAGCGCGTGAAATAGATCCACACACAATTAATCAAATGCTCCTCGAATCCAAGAAACTGCAACAGTCGTTGTATGCACTTCGTGTCGGCTTTCCTCACGATATCATCTTGCATCATAAGGACCGGTTGCATATGTTTCCTGAATGCAAAGGAATGACACTCTCAGAGTGCATTGAAAGTGTCATTGGCTTATCTGCAACAAGTGAGTCGCAATCATCAGCGGTGCAACCAGTGTTCTTTTTAACTCTGTAGAGTTGTAAGTAAGGGTTCGTGAACATAACCAAAATAATTTTATTTTGGTTATAATTTTTTTATAAAAATTAAAATTTAAACTTACTATTTTTATAAAAAAATTATATTAATTATTTACTGTTTCTTTTGAAAAAAAACAATGTTTTATGCAATACAGAACAATAATAAATAAATAGAATAGTGTTTATATGTATATGTAAAAAAATTATTTTAAATATTATATTAATTTGTATTAAATGTATTTAGTCTAAATCAATTTAATAAAAATTGAAATATTAAATTTATACTAATGCTTCCAAGTAATTGAGAGTAACACCGAACTATGTTCGTCACATCCCGTGAAGACTGGTGGGCTGAATTCTGCACTAAGTTGCACAAAGCAGACGAGCGGTGCAAATTTTTCAAGACGCAATTCAGTTACACCGCGTACTCGTGTTGTAGGATTTTGGTCCCAGATCGCGAATGTATGATGTGCGGTCGTATTTTGACACACCGGGACTGTGTAGGTCCGGCCTATCTCGCTGTGCTGCGAGACCTGGGGTTGCAAGACCCGCGTGCGTAATGCGGAACCGGCGTGCGTGATGCGAGACCTGCGTGCGTGATGCGAGACCTGCGTGCGTGATGCGGAACCTGTGTGTGTGATGCGGAACCTGTGTGTGTGATACGTGACGGTGTTCGCAGTCTGAGGATGATCCATACGTTTGACTCTAGTTGTAATAAACGAGTGTGCGACTAGTGTCTTCAAAATAATTTTATTTTGTTTATTATAAATAAATATTTTTTTAATTTAACGTCCAGATGATCCAAAACCATTAGAACCGCGTTCTGTATTATCAAGTTCTTCAACTAGTTCAATTGTAGGTCTATTAATCTTTTCTAATATAAGTTGTGCAATTTTATCATGTTTCTTTACTATAAAATCTTCATCACTAAAATTAAATAGAATTACTTTAATAGGACCTCTATAATCATAATCAATTACACCTGCGTTATAAATTCCATATTTTAATGCTAAACCAGATCGTGGAGCGATTCGTAAATAATAGTTTTCTTCATCTTGTCCAGACCATGACACACTAATCCCTGTATCAATTGCTTTTGTTTCATGTGGTGGAATAATAATATCTTCACATGAATATAAATCCATACCTGCAGCATACTGACTTCCAAATGTTGGCACTGATGCATTTTCATTATTTAGTTTTACCTTGAGAGTAATATTAGAGTTCATTTTTTGTTAATTAATATAATTAAATTATCTTTAAATTATTTAATTATCAATATTTTTTTATATAAAATTGAAAATTTAAAATTTAAAACATTAATTTATAATTTATAACACATGTCAGACATGTTATCCAGAGCACAAGTTTGTGATATTTTATCATTTTGGTTTCCTAATAAAAAGTTTCAGGCATTTTGGTTTGATAAAAGTAAAGATGATATTATCAGACAGAAATATGAATTATTATTACATGAATTAATGGAAGATATAGATAATATAATTAATGATTTAAATATAGAATTATTTGATACTCAAGAAGGACGTGATTATATTATAGCTGTTGTTATTATGTTAGATCAATTTACAAGAAATATTTATAGAGATGATAAAACCCATATTATAAAAAATGATTATTATGCATTTATTATATCTAAATTTGTAATTGATAATTATTTAGATTTACAATATGATATATATCAGCGTATATTCTTTTTATTACCATATAGACATCATAAACAATATGTTAATATAAATACATATGCGACATTTCTTAATATTGTATTAAATAGAATTAAATTATATAATTCATTAACAGAACCAACACTTAATGAAATAAATATATTAAAAAAATTTACATTGGCTACTATTCAAAATTATAGTAATTTAACAGAATATGATATTGAAATATGTAATAATAATAAATCAGTAAATACCATACAAGAATTAATAGAAAAATATTCACATAACATATTAGATGCTAAATGTTATTTATATTCGGGAAATGTATCACTAAGAGATAAGTGTATAGAATCTGAAAAATTATTTATAACTATGAAAAATTTTATTAATACTCATATAACTGACCCATCTAATGCTACTGTATGTGTATCATTATCAGGTGGTGTTGATTCAATGGTTATTGCACGTATATTAAAACATATGGAGATAATAGGATTAATTAAAAAAGTAATAGCAGTACATATTTATTATGGAAATAGAGAAGATAGTATAGATGAAGCAGAATTTATAAAAGATTGGTGTGCTATGTATGATATACAATTGATTATTAAATATATTCGTTATATGAAAAGGTCTGATGAATTAATTGATAGAGAAAATTATGAACAAATAACAAATAATATAAGATTTGATACATATAAATTTATTGAAACAATAGTTGGTAAAATAAATGGTGTTTGTTTGGGTCATCATGAAGGAGACCAAATAGAAAATGTATTAATGAATATTATGAATGGTAGACAGTATGGAGATATTATGGGTATGTATCCGGTAAGTAATATAAAAAATGTAGACATATGGAGACCATTTTTATTACATCCTAAAGATGATATTTTTGAATTTGCATTTAAGTATCTAGTTCCTTATACCAAGGATACAACCCCTGAATGGTCTAACCGTGGTAAGATAAGAAATAAATTATATCCTTTATTACAAGAAATATTTCCAGGGTTTGATAAGAAATTACTTGATTTTGGAAATCATGCAGTGGAGTATAATATAGAACAAAGTGAAAAGTTAAATTATTTATGTAATTTTATAGTATTTGAAGAGTATGGATGTAAAATATCTAATCTAACAGAATTATATAAAATAAATGATAGTTTATGGATTAACTATTTATTACGTATTTTTCGTACAATGAGTGTTATGATGACAAATAAGTCTACACAAAAACTATTTATTATATGGTTCAAGCGTATAATAAATAGTTCTAAAACTAAAGACAGTTCGCAATTTCATTTTACTAATGGATATTATGCAAAGATATATTTAAATCACTTATACATTATACAATTATCATTACATAAAGATTTTAAAAAAATATCTAATAAATAATATATAATGAATAATTATTATCTAAAATACAAAAAATACAAAACAAAATATCTTAATTTACAATCTGGAGGTGATGCTTTTGTAAATGCTACAGTCTCACCTAGGGCTCAGATGGATATTCAAAACAGAATTAAACAACTACAATCTAATTCTGATAATAATGAAGGAAAAGAAAAAGAAAAAGGAAAATTAGCAGCTGAAATAAACAAACTTGAAATAGTAGTAAAAGAACAAGAAGAAGCGATAAAAGATAATGTAGATTTTATAAAAAACACTTCGGATAAAATTGTTGAAATGAAAAATCAGTTAAAACAAATGTAATGTTTTAATAGTTATTTATTGTTTGTATTAAATATTATTTTATCAACTGTTGTTTTTACATCAAATAAACGATGTAGAAAAATACCAAGTATAAATAATCCAATAATTGTTTTTGTTTTAGACCAATTAAATGAATATGCTATTATATATCCACCTATAATTGTTAATATTACATCTACTATTGCTATATCAAAAATACGATATGCATGACCGCCTTCTTTAGGCTTACCAAAAATATCTTTATAATCTGATAAAGGCATATATTATAGATAAGATATTAATTAAACATTTATAATTGTGCGTGTATTATATAATATTTAAAAATATTATCAATTATTAATATAATGGAAAATATATTAATAAATGTTGATTCACGATTTAGAAATAAAGAATTATATCCAAATCCAGGTAAATTTACATTAAATTTAAATCAAACTATTAAAGATATTTTATATATTAGATTATCTAGTGCTGAAATACCAAATGTATATTATACTTTTTCACAAATTAAACAAAATGTTTCTTTTAATATTACAATAGGTGGGACCACTGGGCCTACCGGTCCTACTAATATTAATATAGAAGATGGTTTTTATAACTCTACAAATCTAATAAGTAGTATCCAAAGTAAATTACCATCTAATATGACAATTAATTTAAATCAAATAAATGGTATTATTACATTTGAATATAATTCTGAATTTATTATTGATTTTACAAATAATGGCGACTATCCGTCTTTAGGCTATCAATTAGGATTTAGAAAAGATATATATACCTCTATTTTAAATATACTCACTGGGAAATATTATATACAATCAGAAGCAGTATTAGATACAAATAGTGATAATTATTTATTATTACGTATAAATGATTATGGGAAAATGTATAATTTTTATAAATCAACTAATGATTATTGTGAAACACTTGATAATTATATTGGTAAAATAATATTATCATCTAATAAATTAGTGACCAATTATGATAATAATAATTTTATTACAAAAAAACATATATTTAGACAACCTGCAAATATAAGTAAATTAGATATAGAATTATTAGATCCTATGAATAATACAATAAATACAAATACAATTAACTTTTCATTTACATTAGAATTAGGTGTTATATATGATAGAGAATTATATAAACAAAGCTTAAATAGTCTCAATCTAACAGACAATACAAATGAAACAACACATACAAAATATGAGTTCTTACCTCAGAATGTGAAATATTCTGATGAAACAACACAAATCACATAAGAGTCCTTTAAAAAAATAAAAATATTTTTATTTTCTTTTTTTTGGCTCGGTTTCCACTTTAGCCTCTTCATTCGGAAAAAATTGAGGGGGTCACTGTTCGGCGTCCCATCGGCGAGTCTGTAACAACTTCATTGGACACAAGCGAAGGCAGCATGGACACTGGCAAAGCCATTGCTGACATCGACGCAGGTGGGAATAAGAGGCTCTTCAGACGCTCTATCAGCTTCACAAGCACGGCAAAACTCTCGCCGTTCAACGATGCAAACGTTCTCGTCGTGTTAATCTTAACGAGTAGCGCCTGGTCCGATACATCGATGCAACTGTCCGGTCGAGTTTCGTGGAAATGAAAGCAGAATGCGCCATGGCGGCATTTAGCACCATTTTTACACGGCGTTAAACAGTTGGCTGTTTTTGTGCAAAATGATAATTCTTTTATCAGGAGATCAATAGTCTCCCCAACAAATTGAATTGCCGCGAGCTTTCCGTTCCACCGGACCCAGTTTATTATTTCCACAAGGTGCCTCCGCGGATTGCCAACAAATGGACGTACAAAGGCGATTGCCTGGCGACGATCTTCAGGGCGACGATCATGCGATCGGGTGTCCGCAGGTGGACGTGCGTATGGACCGATAGTCGAGATACGACGATTATGATTCTCTTCTTGCTTTTCACTCGGGGATTGGCGATCCTGCGGAGTGTTCAAGCCGTAATCCAGTCGCGCATGATTGAAACCGACACCCGGTCGCGCATGAACCGATATAGGTCTACGTCGGATCATGTGAAATCACATATTTTAAAATACTGACACTAATAAAGAGTATATTTTTCAATTTTTATTTATAAATTAAATTAATGACGATAACGGCACAATAAACCATCAAAACATCCACTTGCCTGTGAAAAAAACTTACATTTTATATTAGCAAATTTATCATATCCTGGAATCTTACGAATATCATTTAAAATACGCTCACGCATATATACTGCTTCTTCAATATCTATTCTTACATTATATAATTCTTTATTAAATTTTTCAAGAGCTTTATTATCATTTTTACGTCTAGCCATAGATATATCTTTACCAAGGTTTACTTTATTGCGTTCTAATTGTCTTACTTTTTCTTCATATTCATGAAAATTACGAATCGCGTGTTTTATGTGATTATTAGTATTTGTTTTATGCTTTTTAATTATTTTTAAATTATATCGTGGGCTATTATCTTTTATTGTTTTTGATACAGGCGGAATACTATTTTGTATTCCATCAATATACGCGTTAATTGTATCTAGTTCTAATTTAGCATGTGTTTCAGAATGATCTATTGCATCATCTAGTGGGATGGGCATGGGATTTTGTAAAGTATTTATAAATTTAAATCTTTATATTTAATACTTCAATTTTTATAATAAATAGTATAGAATTGTAAAGCATTTATGCTAGATAATAAACATTAAAATATTTTAATGTTTTTGATAGGTCGATTCCGCCGCGGATCACACCTTGGGCGTCTTGACGACTCTTATCTACAGATCATCTTCCTCACTCTCACTTGTTGCATCAACAACCAGAATTACCTCGTTGTCACTCTCGTCGTCACTCTCTCTAGCACGCTTGCTGGGACGCTTGCTGGCACTCTCGCTGCCACTCTCGATGGCACTCTCATCTGGAGGGCTGCTGGGTGGTTTAATATTCATTGCCACCTGAGACCTCCAACATTCAACACTATCAGAAGTACCTCGTCTCGACACATCGATATACCCACTGAACAGTGATGGATGTCCTGATACATTGTCGATCCGGAGATCTTTGATCACTACTGTCTGATCAAGTTCAGGTGCCCCCGTTCTTGCACTAAATGGCTCTATGCCACTCCATTGGCTATATTTGATGGTATGAGCAGAGTTGTCGAGCGTGAAAGTGATGGTCACTAGCATATGGTTACTAAAGAAGATTGACACTTCCGCCGTGGTAGATGATGTATAGTCAATACCACAGCAAAGTGGCGCAACAGGCAAAGCCATGTTTAATCACCAGATTATTACAAGCACTATTATAATCTATATTTTTCAATTTTTTTATAATAAAAATTGAATTAAGATTTACATAAAATCAAATAATATTATAATTAAAAATGAAGAAATTATCTAATACTAAAAAATCAAATAATGAAAATAGTAATTTAATTAATACTAAATCAATCAATACAAGAATTGAACAAGAAGTTTGTAATGAAACAACTCATACAAAGTATGAGTTCTTACCTCAGAATGTGTAACATTCTGATGAAACAATAAATAAATTAAAAGATACATATTTACTTGATGAATATAAAAAATGTAAATCAGTTCAAAATAAAATAAAAAAATTAGAATTAATATTAGAAAAAAATAATATTAATTCTACTACTAAAAATAGTATTATAAATGAATATATATTAGACTTAATACCTGCTGGCACTAAAGGTGTAATTAGAGGAAATAAATTTAATAGTATTGTTCAAAATACTATTAATAATTTAGAATTAAATAATGAAAGATTTGAGATTGCTTTTGAAAAACAATGTAAAACATGTATTACAACAGAGAAACCAGATTGGTATATTCTTGAAAAATCTACTGGTAAAGTAATTATAGGTATGAATCAACTAGATCTAGTAGGTGGTGGGCAACAACTAAATAGAGGATATAAATATTTAATTGATAATAGACATAATACAGAAAAAAGTAAATTATTATGTGTTATTTGTAATAAAATAAAATTTGTTAATGATACAAATAAAGCATATAAATTATTTGAAGTAGGATTTACAAATAATACATTATGTTATATAAAAAATATAGAATCAATAATCAATAATTATTTTAATTAAATAAATTTTTTATAATAATAATTTATTAAATTCACTTATTAATTCAGGTTTTGATATAGATTTTGGTCCAACTGTATTATTAAAATCAAAATGTATTGTTTTTAATTTTCCTATATTTTCATCATTTGTTTTATTATTTGTAAATTTAATAAAATAGTGTGACTGAATACTTTTATTATTTATTTCTTTTGTTATTGTCCCTGCATTAACTCCTACTCTGCGAAATGAAATATCAGGTTTATCTTTCTTTTCAACAAATGTAAAATGTAGTGGTGATATTTTTTCAATCACTGCTCTTATTTCTTCTTTCTTTTGCCATATTTGAAAAACACATGGGACATCACATTCTATATCATTAACTAAAAAAGAATTATCTAATAAATCTATTTCATGTATTAAATGATAATGTTTTTCAAAATGCTTTTTCATACTATCTTTCTTAAAACTTTTTGGTAGAATAAATGATATACTATTAGAAAATAAACAACATTTTTTTATAAATTTAATTGCCATAGATGATTGCCGTCCAAATGGTGGATTACCTATTACATGAATATTAGAAAATTGAGATTGTAGTTCTTTATAATCAAATTCTAAAAAATCTTGTTTTAATACTTCAACATGTTCTGGTTCTAAATCATAAAATTTATAATTAGATGATATATTTTTTATACCATCTATAAATGATCCATTGCCAGCACTTGGTTCAATTATTAAATCATTATTTGATATATTTATATATTTTTTA
>Ga0214921_10008085_pt1 | contig 13783 bp, 14 predicted proteins | sample LL1505_MetaG_FD_177992 | JGI IMG/M metagenome (GOLD analysis project Ga0214921, IMG submission 177992) | Freshwater microbial communities from Lake Lanier, Atlanta, Georgia, United States - LL-1505 | ecosystem: Environmental > Aquatic > Freshwater > Lake | place: USA: Georgia | collected... | reverse complement strand
CACTGCTGACGCCACCACCCATTTGCGAAGATGAAGCACGACGTTTTCTGGCTGCGGATAATGCTGCGCTTCCACTCATGTTATACGATTGAATAGTTGATTCGATTCGATTCGATTCGATTATAACATGTAATAACACATTAATTCTATATTATTTTCGCATTTTCATTTTTATTCCGTCACAGCTTTGATAGTTTAAAACGCGAAAATCGTTGAATGTATAATCATTAATATTATCTCTCAATACAGAGATTTCAATCCGTGGAAAAGGCAAAGGTTGACGTAATAGTTGCCCCCGTAATGGTTCAATATGGTCATCGTATATATGCGCATTTCCTAAATAATAGACGAATTCATGTGGAACTAAACCACAATGCTTCGCGAGTAAATGCGTCAAAAAACAATACGACGCAATATTGAAAGGAACGCCTAAACCCACATCACCGCTTCGCTGATATAATGCGCATGAAAGTTGATTCATATTATTTACATTAAATTGGCATAGAATATGACATGGAGGAAGCGCCATTTCGTGAAGTTGACACGGGTTCCATGCCGTCATGATCAATCTCCGAGAGAATCTCTCGGTGGGGTGTTTCAGACATCGTATAATCTCAGCGAGTTGATCCACACCTTTCCCCGTATAATCGGCGGTGTGGCCTTTGTATTCGGCGTTAAAGTGCCTCCACTGATAGCCGTAAATCGGACCAAGATCGCCTTCGGCGTAGTGCGCGAGTCCGCGAGATTCCATAAATTCACGTGACGCATTATCGTCCCAAATATGAACACCGGCGTCGTTTAAAATATGGTTATCGGTGTGCCCCTGAATAAACCACAGTAATTCTTTCAAACATGTTTTCCATGCCATCTTTTTGGTTGTGAGAATAGGAATGATTCCTTGTTCTAATGAAAAGACCATTCCTCCACCAAATATGGAAAATGTGGTTCCATTTCGACTAACATGTTCATGATTTTCCGTTAAAATATCGTGAATAAGATTTAGGTATTGGTATTCGAGATGGGGAGGAATATACTTCGATGACGACGGCGATGATTTATTTTGTGGATCTTCTGTTGTTTCCTTATCATAATCCACCGGATAATTTGGTACACTATTGATACGCGCAAATCGACGAAGCATCTCTCGAACTATAAATAGTAATAATCTGGATGTATTTAATTCATATATTTCATATATAATCGAATGGATCTGTCCATCCGACCCCCAATTTTATTTCCCATAAATAATATTTACCTTATATATATTCATCGATGGAAGCGTTCGAAGAAACCGTGAAAGAAGGATCAAAACGAGGAAGTTCATTCGTGGACCATGTATTTCGTCTGGATGAACAACAGCAGGGTGTTTTATTAAATATCGTCCAATATACGCTTATCGGTATTGTTCCGATTTTGGTAATGTTGTATTTGGTTCGAACTTATGTTCCTGAACCCGACGACCACAAGGCGACATTAATGATTTTAGTCGAAATCGTTGGTCAGATATTATTCATGTTCGTCTTTATCTATTTTATTCACCGACTCATTACATATATCCCCACATATTCTGGATACAGATACAGCGAGTTTAATTTCACGACTACTATTTTAGGGATTTTGATGATTCTATTGAGCATTAAGACGAAGTTGGGAGAGAAAGTCCAAATTATTGTAGAGCGCACAATTGAACTTTTTGGCGGCGAGACAAGCTACGCAGGTAATGTAGGTGCTGGAGGCGCCGCGCAAAGCGGAAACGGAGGCGCAGTTCGCATTACACAACCACTTTCTCAGCCTTACGCCGGTGGTGTTCCAAGTGGTATGATCGGCGGCGGAATGGCACCTCCTAATCCTGTTCTCACCTCTAACCGTAATACCGGCACAGCAGATTATGGTCTATCACAGGCGAGTCAGCAACAGCAACATTTCAACAGCACATATGCCCAGAATGTCGGCGGTGGAATGCCCGGTGGCATGATGTCGTTTGAGCCAATGGCGGCGAATGAGGTGATCGGGTCGAAGTTTTAATATGTAATTCAATGATGAATAGTCTTCGTATTATTCATGATTCTACAAATCTCCAACATGGATCGAATGAGAATATATGGTTCATTCGCATTATGGCCGAAAATATTCGGTTACAAACCGTTGGATTTACAAAGATTACATCTCTCGTGTAACTCACTTTCTTTCAAAATTTCACGGCTTCAAAAACACAAAAACCCGCGTTTTCAACTTTATCGTAACAATTTATTCCACCCTCGGCGATGAAAAACACCGATCACCAAAAAGTATACATGTCCATTTTCATAGAGGATGACGATATTGTGATTAAGGTTTCGAAACAAATTGCCAAACTGTCATCGTCAGTAAGAACGATGAATCATCAAAAAGGTATATCCAAATCCGACTATTAGTTTCGTTCTATTGTATTTTCAGCCAAAAATATTCCCTTCAAAATGAAGAAAATGAGAGAATTCCAAACCTTGAGGTTTCAAACCACTGATATTATATGTTCGGACACTTTTCAGCCAAAAATATTCCCTTCAAAAATGAAGAAAATGAGAGAATTCCAAACCATGAGGTTTCAAACCACTGATGAATCATTGTTGGAGACTTTTCGTCGAAAAATATTCCCTTCAAAAATGAAGAAACGAGAGATTTCCAAACCATGAGGTTTCAAACCACTGATATTATATGTTCGGACACTTTTCAGCCAAAAATATTCCCTTCAAAAATGAATAAAATGAGAGATTTCCAAACCTTGAGGTTTTAATCCACTGATGAATCATGATCGAACACTTTTCGGCCAAAAATATTCCCTTCAAAAATGAAGAAAACGAGAGAATTCCAAACCTTGAGGTTTCAATCCACTGATATTATATGTTCGGACACTTTTCGGCCAAAAATATTCGGTTTAAAATTAAAATATGAGCATATTCAGTCTTATTATTTAACAATATAATGAAAAATGTAAAAACGGATGATTTCCCTCAAAAAGTAGCAAATCCTGCTACTTTTGAAAATGTCCAAATAAATGTCCAAAACGCCATTTGCGCCGGAGATTTTAAAACACGTTTTTTCGCATTTTTCAACTTTACAGTCACAAATTTTTCGGCCTCCAACAAAAATTGTGACTGTAATTTTTTTTTCGGCCGACATGCGTCCAACCCCCCGTTTTAAAATATGGACATTTATATATCAAAAAACGGACATTACTACTTTAGGTGATTTTTTGTAGCAAGCTTACTGTTTCAGTCAGGTGGATTTTTGAAATTTTATCGGTTTATCGTCACAATTAGCGTCAGGTGAAAAACATCACCATGGAAAAGGAGCAACTCTACTGCTGCGAAAAGTGTGACTATTTTACGTCACGAAAATTTAATTTTCTCAAACATATTAAGACTGAAAAGCATAAATCACCGCTACATGTGATGTCCAAAAAAATGTCCATTTTTGACCCCCCCTCGCCGCCACCGCCGCCGACCTATCGTTGTCCCTATTGTGACCGAAAGTATATGGCTCAACGAAGTCTATGGCGACACTCAAAGCAATGTTCGGGTGAGAATAATATAGACAAGTCGGTATATAATGTATTTTCAGCCAAAATCGCCGAATTATGTCAATCTAACGCCGAACTTAGTAAAACGAATCAAATCCAACAATCGCAAATGATACAATTATGTAACGCAGTATTAACGACGATTGGGCAAAATCTAATTGTCGCGCCATCCGCGAATAACGGTAATTATGTGAATACGACAACATGTGAAGCTACTCGATCTAATGTATCAAATATCAATAATATGATGACAACAAACAACCTTACGGTAAATGGAAATATGACAAATAATTCGAATAACAAGACATTTAATATTAACATGTTTTTGAATGAAGAGTGTAAGGATGCGATGAATATGACCGATTTTGTGAAAACGATTGAGTTGGATACCAACGATATGGAAGATGTCGGAAAGCGCGGATTTGTCAAGGGAATCTCAAAGATATTTATTGATAATCTTGAAAAAACCGAAGTTACAAAACGGCCGATTCATTGCAGTGATAGTAAGAGAGAAGTATTATATATCAAAGACGATAATAAATGGGAGCGGGAAGGAATACACAGTAAGAAGCTCTTGGATGCGATTCATACTGTAGAACATAAGAATGTAATTATGGTGAATGAATGGGCGAAAACACATCCACAATGTGAAAATAGTGAAACAAAAGCGAATCAAATTTATATGACATTGGCGAAACATGCTACGGATGGTGATGAAGAAAATGTGGCAAAGGTCGCAAAACAAATCGCGAAATCGGTGATTATCGATAAGAATGATTTTTGATATTATGTATAATAAACAAATAGTTATAGATAATAATTATACATAACCATGAAAAAAACGGTAGTTGTAAATATGGAATACATGCGTCCATCGGCGGGTGGACGCTCTCGGTCAAGGTCACGCACTCGATCGCCACAAACCGAAGAAGTAAATCGTATTGTAACATCCGCGATAGAAAAATCAGAATTATGTGATGAATATGAGGATTCGTTGGATATTGAATCGCTATTACATTACTGCCACGATGACGACGACGCTGACGACGCTGACGACGATGACGAAACACGATCAGCGTCATCTTCCGAGTCATCATGTAACACAAAAAAACAATACCAAAATCCAGTTATAAACGACTCGGATTATGCGGTAGATTCTGACGAAGATATACTCCAATCGGTGTTGGATGAACCTACATTTCAACTTGATGTAAATGCTATATTGTCGGCAATGACGAAGAGTGAAAACAAGACGATTGTGAATATGACATTACCAAAAATAGCAGCCAGACGCCAAGAGGTTCTCTCGTCGATGAATTTAACACCTGAAAAAATGGCAGAATTCGAGCGTAAATTACAGATGTATCGTGTCGTTGAAACCCCCGATGAATTGAAATATAATCAACTGATACGTTGGATTCCGCTTCGTTCTCTCGAAACAAGACCGTATGTAACAATAGGAGGGTGTCTCTTCCGTGTGAAGTATAATGAAGGAGAGGCATTACATATAGTAACAATACGAAACGTTAAAAAATTCGTCTTTAATATAAAATTCGAACTAAATGCGGTTTTCCAGCGATTAAGTGAAGAAGAACTCCTTATACTGCGTGCGGTCGAATACGTTGAATCAGAGGATTGATTGAACTTTTCATGTACGTTATATTCGCAGATGTCTGATTGTTTTTGTAATGTCGTTGGTAAGTCGCGGTCGAATGGCCCGACCACGGCGACGTGTCTGTGTTTTACATCGAAATCCGTGTTGTCGCATACCGCGATTATTAAATATGGAACGTGTACAATATGCGATACGACGTCCTTCCTCCGAATTCGATGATTTCACACAACGACACAATTTTTCAGCGAGAATGCGATGGGCGATATTTTTTACGGTGGTGGTTGACATCCTAGATGATGCTACTCTACGTGTTTTGGGTTGATAATGATGAAGGATTTTTATATAATCGCCCCGTGTTAGTTTCATATCTTCATCAATATCATTATCTGTATATTCAGGTCGATTTCGCATATTTATTATATGATGATATTATAACTAATCCCAAATAGTAGTTTGAATGCCGCAGCCTTCATCCAATAAAAAACATAAGGTCGTCGTGTTTGATGTGGATGAAACACTTGGGAATTTTGCTCAATTTTCGATATTTGGTCATGTATTAGAAGACTATTTCAAAACCCCCGATATTATGTATCAGCATTTTAACAATTTAGTTGATTTATACCCGGAAATCATACGACCGAATATGGTGCGTATATTAGATTACATACGCAAAAAGAAAACCGAAGGCACGTGTCGTAAAGTGATTATTTATACGAACAATACGGGGCCGGATAAATGGGTAACGCATATTCGAAGATATTTTGAGTATAAATTGAAACAACTTACACTTGCGGCACAAACAACACAGCATACAAAGGACATTATGATTGTTCCTCCGTTGTTTGACCGTTTAATTGGTGGATATAAACCAGAACAAGCAACATCATCTACTGAAGGATTGTCGCAAAGAACCACGCCGGAAAAAACGATGAGTGACTTAATATACTGTTCGCGTTTACCGGCGGATATCGAAGTCTGTTTTTTAGATGATTTATATCATGCTAAAATGACAGATGAACGCGTATATTATATTAAATTACAACCCTATTATTCGTATATTTCATTTGAAACAATAGTGACTCGTTTTTTGAACAGTATTTTGTTTCGGTCTGTATTTGATAAGATGTCAGTTCCATCAATCACGCCGTCAATGACGAGCACTATAAAAAAACAAATTCTCTCGATCGAGCTACATGACCTTTTTATGAAGTATGCGAATATGGCAAAATATGATGCGAAAACGATTCAACGAAAAATGAATCCGCGTGAAATCGATGAAATCATTAGTAAATATATATTATACCATCTTCAGCAGTTTTTTCGTGATGGACCTCCGTCGCAATCTTTGAAACAACGACGGCGTTCATCAAAAACCGCAAAAAAAAAGGGGCATTTAAACCACAACCCCAGTAGTAACGTATTTTATGTTGATGATACAACCGCTGTAAGGAATATGCGTAATAAGACGGTTCGTAATCGATAGACGCACATACACATACACATACACATACACATACACACACACACACATTTATACAAACCAGCTCATCGTCCCGTCGGCGCAGATGATGATAACACGATCACCCGCAGATTCAGCGGCGTTGATTGCTTCGATCGTCGCAATTCTTGATTCCGGCGTATTGTGTAATTCTTTGAGATAAACGATACCTTGTTCACGACGTGCGACGACATTCTCTCGTGCTTCCGCCAGCCGCTTCTGAACTTTTCGTTCGCGTTCAACATTCACCCAACGTTGGTGCCGCACATTCGTAATGTGTCTATCCCAGTTTCCTTGCGCTCCACGCCAACCACATTGACAACTCACCGGTCGAACAACCTCCAGTTCATGATGCGTATCATCGAACAAACGCGACATAATCACCTGTATCGCATGATGAAGAACCATCGGACTGGTTTCATATCCGGCGTTTCCTTCCTCTGGCTTATAATTCACAAGCATATCAAATACCTCTTTTTCGTCGCCTCGATGAACCAAGTTGTATCGCTCGCTTGTGTAAATCGAAGAGTCTTCGCCGCAAAGTTCCATCACGATATCATCAGCGACGTTCATGATTTCGTCGTATAATTCTTCATCTTCTTCCGCGATTTCATCCAACGTTTTCCAACAAGATAAAATCGCGCCGGGGCGCAACCGACCAAACGTAGTTTGCTTTTGTTTGTGAAGAGCGCAAAGAGCATTCATCCCGCGCAAATATTCACCTTCGGGTATTTTATCTTGGATTTCTTCAAGCACGTCCATGAGTGTGTTCAATTCATTTTGTAGGTCTTCTGCGGCCTGTGATACAATACCACCACCGCCTCCTCTGACAGCACCGCGATATCCATGTTCTTGCTGTTGCTGTTGCTGTTGCTGTTGCTGTTGCTGTTGTCCGTCCATTTTTCTAGTAACTTGTTGAAACGTAATCGTATGTATGTTATACCTCATTTACAAAAACATTTCAATTTTTTTTGTAAATTGACCAAACATCATGCTGATGCGGCGGCGGCGGCGGCAGCGGCGTGGCTACGCATTCACGTGATGATATATCGGTTGAATTACCTTCTCCCCGACAATACCCACCGGCATGATTATTTTATTCTGAAGTTGCCGTTTGGCATATGCTACAACGGCTTCGGATACAATATGGGTTACTAAAATGAATAAACATGTTGAAATGATGAGTCTCCTGTCAAAGTCACTAAATGTGCTTCCTCCTAATATCGCAAACTTTGAATGATTCCAAGAGAGACTATTGAAACGCAATAATAAAATCACGACAGCAGAATACAATACGATATTACGCAGCGTCGGAATATATTGCGGAACAGTATTATAAATTCCGAGTAATAAAAGAGCATAGGTGCCATAAATAAAAAACTCGATATATTTGTAATACGCGGTGTATTTATTGAATAATGGTGTAACCGTATCGCGGATTTTGGTTATGACCGCCACGACGAGGTCTTCTGCCGCGGTTTTGATGGTATTCATGTGAATGTGTATATTATAGTTAGATAGTAATTTATTGCTTATTGTGTGCCGTCGCCGTATCCGTCACATAGAACGAAAGTAACCGAGCACTAGGATCAAGCACACCCTCGCAAAAAGGATGACGCCAGTAGTAGGGAATAGTAGAACCACGGCCATCATACAACGTCTCAAAGATCTTACGATAATAAAAACTTTCTTTATCATAGGGCGGATTGTGTAATGAATAAAGGTAGTTTTTCGTATTATTGTATTCGCAATCGGTAACTACTCGATCAGAGAATTCTTTGATCATTTGAACCCATGTGCGTCCTTCAGCGGAACTCACTCCATCACTGAATGCTTCTTTGCGGCGCCATAGAACGTCATCTGGTAACAAGGGTCGGTCGCCATCGTCCTCGCCCTCACCGCCACCCTGAAATGCTTTTCTAAGCAAATACTTCTCGATTCTCTCATCGTCAAACCGTTTGAATCGCGGCGGAATACGCATAACATACGTCAAAAACTCTTTATCCGCAAACGGCACGCGTGCCTCAAGTCCAGCACCGCTTATGCTTTTGTCCGACCGAAGTAGATCGAAAAACCGCACATCACGAATCATGCGCTCATTCTCTCGATGAAAATCCGCATCACTAGGTGCTTTCAAGAATCCGCGGTATGAACCGAATATCTCATCCGACATGTCACCGCAATAGATAACGACATCGTCGCTTTGTTGTTGAATATATTTACTGATGAGATAATTTCCAACTGAAGCACGAATCGATGTGGTACAATAACTCTCGGTCTGATATATCGTATCATAAATTGCGTCCAAAAAATCACGTTCTTTCAACGCGACTTCATGATGACATGTTCCCAGATATTCCGCAACCCGTCGCGCCCAAATAAGATCCACAGATCCTTCTAGTCCAATACTATAAGTATTAAGAACAGTATCTGGCGACATTCGTTTCAATTCTCTCGCAACGATCGCGGTAACAAGCGAACTATCCAAACCACCAGATAACAAACAACCGACTGGTCTCTCGCTCATGAGTCGTTTCACAACCGCTTTTGTAAATAATGTCCTGATATTCGCGAGTATTTCGGCTTCGCCGTCCAACGGTTCAGAAATCGGATAGGAATAGTCAACCTGTATTTCCTTCAACTGACACTCGAAAAATGAACAATCGTTCGTTCGTTTCAATACCGCACCTGCCGCGCTAACACCATCATCCGATTTATACGAAAGATACGCGTAATCGTAATAACTCCGAAATACGGCGGTCCCGTCCTCATCGCCAGAATATTCCATATACGTTGCCGCTGGAAATTGAACAACTGTATCGCATAACGCATGTAATGACTTTAATTCACTAGACACACACAAACCATAATGGTCAGGATTCGTCGATAAACACATTAAATCAGAATACTCGCCGCCGAACATGCCATCATGGCGAACGACACCGATAAAAAGTGAACGCACGCCAACTGGATCTCTCGCAACATACGTAATACCATTCTCATAATCATAGAGGACAAATCCGAATACACCATCTAACCGACGAACTGTCTCATGGAACCCGATCTTCCGATACAAGTGAATGATGATCTCACAATCTGACCCACTCTTGTATTCTCCAGCCAATCCAAACTCTTCGATCAAGGCGCGAAAGTTATAGATTTCACCGTTACATATCAAGCGACAATTTTTAAGGTGAAAGGGTTGATCAGCTGCGGCGTCCATTCCGTTGATAGAGAGACGATGAAACCCCCATGCGCGAGCATCATCTTTCACAAAAACGGATTTATCAGGTCCGCGATGTGCTGATAATATGAAATTTTCTTGTAGTGTTTTTAGTTGGGCGATCGCCAATTTCGCGACGGTTTGAAAATAGAATATTCCGCACATAAGATCTACTACCAGAGATACATAATTATAAGTGATAGTGTTTATATAAGAATCATGATCAATACCATCCATCATAAAGATAAATGTAAAATTAAACTATAGTAAGTATATAACTAGACAAAGATGGAATTTTATGGTGTTGTAAATGGCGCATATTCGAATCATCATGACCGCCTTGGCGAGATTAATTCGCGGATTTCCGAGAGAAATATTCCTTCGGCGGCGTTACGACCGGCATTCGATGTTCGTCCGCTTTCATCAAAATATGCCACGATGCCGATTTTAGAAACACGACCGGCCCCTACCGTCCAAATACAACAGTATCAGCAGTTTTCCACAGAAACTGTGTTTAATCCAGGAAACGCACGCGCACCATGGCGTGGATGGGCAGAACGCGTGAATGTAGAATCATCACTTCGTAACCAATTTTTCGCGCTTCAACGGAATGACCGCGCGGCATATGTACCGAATTCTGACAGTGACTTGTATAATGTAACAGTAATCGCGCGCGATGTTGAGCAGCCTAACCCTTATTTATTCGATAATGGCGCCTCGAATTTCGCACCGATGAATCCGAATCCTCATAATTTAGGCAAACTTACATTTGATAATTCTACACGATTTCAACTTCGAACGTTGGATTGTGCTTATGATGGATTTTGTACAGGTGAAGGTGGGCCTGTCGTGGAGCCCGCGACAAATTATATTCCGAAGGAACAGTTGGAGAAGAAACAGAAAGAAAAAGAACAGTCGTCGCATGTATCGCGTATATCGGAAGGTTTTTCAGGTGGTAGGACAATGACGATCACGACGAATGAAGCCGAAAAGAATAACAATAAATTCGCAACATATATTCCGAAGGCAACCGCGACATCGAACGCGAGAGAGCATTTAACGATGCGAACATAGTATCAGTAGCGAGTATAAAAGCATCGCAATATAATAATATAACAATATATGGCAAACTTGTGTTCTATTATTATCTATAACGCTGTGCGTAAATGGCTGATGAAGATGAAACAAACACAATCCGAAAGAACACCGTCTATAACGACGAATTAAATAAACTAACTCTCTCGGTGATGGCGAATCGAACAAAGTATGATAAATGTAAAAAAACGCTGGCGAATACAACCGACAGCGTCCAAGAAACCTTTCGCAAGGAAAAGTTGTATTATAAAGAGAGAATATTGAATATGACGAGAGATTTATTTCATGAACGATGTGAGAATGATACGATAAATGACGCGCATCAAGAATATATAAAGGAGTGTATTGAGTATCTGAAGTGGAGTGATATTACGGATATGGTGGGCGATGATGCGCGGAATGAATTACAAGAGAAAATAATGAAGGCTCGGTCGCCATCTCCGTCTCCGTCACCGTCTCTGTCACCGTCACCTATCCCTTTGTCAACGTCACCCCCGTCACCCCCGTCGTCGTCGTCCATGAATAATATTATGTCATTTGCGAATAAAATGTGTATGCGAAAAAAAACAATCGACGATTTTATTGTATTGAAACCGCGTGAAGACGCGGAGGATGATATAAACGCACGCTTACCGAAAGTGCGTGATTATCAAAGTGAAATTACAAAACGAGTATTATCGTCGTCGTCTTCTTCAGTCACAAAGACAAACGGTGTCTGCGATTAGCCTAGCCTAGCCTAGCCTGAACATGAGAGGATCCTAAGCATCGAATTGACAATTTGGGATGTGTATATGTTGTCATGATACGCCCCTTCCGTCGCCGTCGCCGCTACTACAGCAGCAGCAGGCCAATACCAGAAGTGACGGGATGGTATCAGCATAAATGCTTTGAACCCGCTTGTAGTCACCGTCGACGATTTATCATACATAATATCTTCGATGTCGTAGTAGCACGAGTTTTCATCGAATGCCTTTTTTTGAAATTCACTAGGATGAATAACAAGACCGAAAATGTCGTCATGAATGTAATAATCATGGCCGTCGGAAGGAACAATCATCGTCATGATGAAGTTCGTAATCGTATCTTCGATATACGACTTGTATGTAAACTGAATTGTATTCGTAGGCACAGGCAGAGTGAAGTATCCTGATGTGGAAGCATCGCCGTCGTGAGCACGATTCGTCGCGTGTATCTGATTTGATGCGATGGAATACACGTGATACAAACGACTCTTCTTGTCATATAGAATATATGCGGTTTTGTAATGAGCCGTTTGACTTATGTTGTAAACTGTGATTCGATACATATATACATTCACAGATGTCATCGAATTCATACATGAAGTATCGGTGCCGGTAGTAGTGTATTGTAAGGATGCCAATACTTCGGCTGCCTCTGCTGCTGCTGCTGCTGCGTCGACCGTGAGCTTTTTTTTACTACCGGATTTCTGTTTGGTTTTTGGTGAATATACCTTATATGTTCGGGTGTTTGCCTCGACGAATGAAGGCGTTGTTATTGTAATACGGCGGCGGTTCCTTGATATTCCGACTTCCTCGTGCTGTTGCTGTTGCTGTTGCTTTTTTTGGTAACGAGTGACGGCTGGCATAATAGACGGACAATACGATAATGTAATCTTGAGTGACGGCGAATAAAATATAAAAAGTTCAATTTTTTAATGACATATTAGTATATAGTATTTCAATTGTAAATATAGATGGAAGACAAGAATCGAATGTTCGGTGGTGGAGGCACCATCGAGTCTTCTACCGATAAATTCAAGTCGGTAAGTTGTGCGCCGAGAGATCAAACCGACCCTGATATCAACGAAACGAAGGATTTTTCATGCTATTCGTCAAAATCTCTCGACAAATTGAAATCACTTTGGAATAAACGGCATCCTGATCAGAAAATCGAAGATACAGATCCGCGCGCGATATGGACCGCTCTGAAACAAAATATGAACAGCGTATGTCATCAAGAAGCGTGTTGGTTGCGTCAGAGCTTTGCTTCATCGGGTATAGATAAAGAAATGCTTCATTATACATTTGCGCCACAAGCACCGAAGACATGGAAGAAGGACATTCACGAGTGGTTGTCAAGTATCGATATTGCGAATTCTCTTAAACAATACGAACACGCCAACCCGGCGTTTTTATTTATTGGTCCATCACCCGTTGATTACGACGAAATTATAGAAGACGGAGAATGTGTATGGGAAGAGTTATGTAAATTCGATATTATGAAGCACGTGAAGAGTGGAAAGCATAAGATAGGTATCGTATTCAATACAGACCCGCATAATAAACCGGGTGAGCATTGGGTGAGTATGTTTATTGATGTTCGTGCGCGGGTTATTTTCTTTTTTGACAGCACAGGCGATCCTCCACAAAAACGGTTGCGCAAATTTATGAAGATGGTGCGCGAACAGGGGGATGCCAACGGAATACCATTTAAGGAATATATCAATGACGTTCCTCATCAAAAAAACGATTCAGAATGCGGGGTGTATTCGATTTTCATGATTATTCATATGTTGCTGGGCAAGATGACTGTTGATGATTTCCTTGACAAACAGAAGAAACTAACCGATAAATATATGCAGAGGTTTAGGCGCAAGTTTTTTAATGTAGATGAAAAGGTGCCGACACCAAATGTGGAGTTTTAAGGGGGCGTTGGCCCGCCTACCAGGGCGTTGGCCCGCCTACCAGGGCGTTGGCCCGCCTACCAGGGCGTTGGCCCGCCTACCAGCCTACCGACCTGCGGTCGGCCGAATGAAATGAATGAAATGAAATG
>Ga0214921_10008084_pt1 | contig 13784 bp, 20 predicted proteins | sample LL1505_MetaG_FD_177992 | JGI IMG/M metagenome (GOLD analysis project Ga0214921, IMG submission 177992) | Freshwater microbial communities from Lake Lanier, Atlanta, Georgia, United States - LL-1505 | ecosystem: Environmental > Aquatic > Freshwater > Lake | place: USA: Georgia | collected... | reverse complement strand
CAGTTTGCTGGATGGCAGCGCGTCTTGCTGACTCCAAATCAGACAATGCGTTTTCACGCACCATGCTTGTGTATGGATTCATGTAAGAGCCAATAGTGCCTGGTCCTTGACCAAGACCTAGGTTGGTCTGCTGCGCTGTGATCTGACCAGGCTGATAAACACCGCCATAAGCCGCCATTTGTGCGGCCAAGTCTGTGCCAGATATGCCTGGGCCAGCGAGGCCCGTGTTGACCAGAGCTTCCTCGCCTGCCTGGTACATTGGGTTATAGCCAGCAAATTGCTGGACTGGCAATGCACCAGCGACACCTTGAGCCTGCTGAAAGTTGGCAAGAAACGCTTCTTTGATCTGTGGATCAATGGAGCTTGTCGATGTAGTTGTTCCACCTTTTGACATATTGCCACCTTATCCGAGTAAAGATTTCATTTTCTTGGCAGACACTTTGCCTTCATTGATCATGTCAAGAAGTCCCTTGCCGTATTTATTGACTGAAGACTTCTTAATCACATATTCACCCATGTCAAGGTTGACAGCGCCATCATCTGGACCAGGGGGATTGCCACCAAACATCAGGCCGCCATGGACCATGCCGCCTTTGGCCATGCCACCAGTGCTGCTTTGCTCAAAACCTAATAAATTCTGAGCATTTTGTTGTGTCGTTGTAGGTAATAAATTAGGGGCAGCCTTCGCCACTTCGCTGGTAAGAAGCTGGTCATACAAAGCTGGGTTATAGCCACCCATTGCTTGGTTTGCCATGACATTGGCATATGCATTGCCCACCGGCTTCATCTGGCCCATAACTTGGGCATAAGGCGATCCAGTGCCACCAACAACATTGGGGTTGTACTGAGCGCCAATTGGGATGGATGTGTAATTAGCAAAGTTCTGTGCAAAGCCTTGAGTGGCATTGGCAAATGGTCCAGTGCCGGTCACGCCAGTTCCTGTGGTTGTTCCAGTGCCAGTGGTTGTTCCAGTGCCAGTGGTTGTTCCAGCTTGCTGTGCTGCCAACTTGGCTTGATTGGCCAAGTAAGCCTCATAAGCCTTTTGATTGGCGGCAATTTGAGCATCGCTTTTGGCTTGGTTATCACGCAAATATTTTTGATATGCCGCCTCATTATCGGCAACCCGCTTTGCTTCAGCCAAACGCGCTGCTTCAGCCGCAGCTGCATTGCGTTGCTGCAAAGCCAAGGCCGCTTCGTTTTGCCTGCGGATTAAGTCTTGCTCTGCCGCAAGAGCAGCTGCCTGTTGGGCAGCAGTCAAAGTGCTGGCAGAAGTTCTAGCCTCTAAATTTCTGGCATCAATCAATGCTTGGCTGGCTGTTTTGTCTCTAGCTGTACGCGCTGCAAGTTCTGCATCAGCCGCAGCATTGGCTATCAATTCAGCCTCAGTCTTTGGCAATGCTGTCGCATATTGAGACGCAACACTCTGGGTCGTCACACCAGTGGCACGGGCCACATCTTCTGGACTGATGCCAAGTCGGTCCATCTCAATGCGTAAAAGCGCATTGCTTGTATTGTTTTTCTGCGCATCAAGCACAGCATTAAAAATGTTCCGATCAAATTCGGCCTGAGTCATGCCGTTGGCCAATGCCCAATTGAGTGCTTCTGATGCCATATTTATCCCCTAAAGTTCCTTTGCCATTACAGACCATTGTGGGCTGTAACCTTCGTCTTTCAAAAATGTCTTTGCCCAGCCTCTTCGGCCTGCCAAAGTCACCCTGGTGCAACCAACTGATTTGCCCCATGATTCGATCAATGGTCTCATCCTTGAGAGTTCATCTAGGTCGCCACCAGCCAGAAAATAATGCAAATTCTTTAGCCTGGGATAGACAATGATCTCTGTCAATACCACCGAGTCCTTGGCCGGCCACAGTTGTAATCTGTGATCCTCGACCATCTCAGCGACATCGTCAAAATTATGTGTGCCTCCAGAGTATTCTAATGCCGCTACCACATGGTGGCGCAACCTTTCCAAATGCTCTTGATCGCTCATCGCTTACCAGACGGCACAGCCTCTAATCTCATCACGCCCACCCGCCAGTCAGCCAAAGTGTTGCCAGTCACCTTCACATTGACTTGCCGGCCAGAAAACCGGACTGAAGTCGGGTTGGCTGCCGTATATGGTCCAAATGTGGATTGTGTGCCTGTCGGGTAATTTCGCGTTTTGAATGAAACCACTGCCTCACCCAGTGTCTGCTCATCTGGAATGACTTGACGCACCGACATGATATTGTCGCCATTGCCCAATTGGACTGGGCCAGACTCAGCGTAAAGGCTGGCGCTGTCATAGTTAAAGCCGACCTCATGCTCGTAAATGTAGCCAGTGGTAGACACCATCAAAGGATAAGTAAACACACCAGCATCAACCCCAGCAGTGCGAGCTAATGTGCCAATGTTCCAGTGGTTTTCGCGGTAGTTAAAAGTGACATAGCTGTCATTTTCATTACTGGATGCACTTGGGTAATACCACCAAATCTCACCAAACTTGCTGACATGGACCGCATAAATCTTGGAGGCTTGCGCATAGTTGATATTGTCAAAGATGTAATCTGACACATCACTTGGCAGTGGCTTGACATAGCCGTCATAAATCCAAAATCCTGCGCGAGACATCCAAATTGCTGCCGTATCAATGGCCGCCACAGCCTGGGCTGAAATGAGACCGCAGCCAGAGCCAGCCTTCTCAAATCCATAAACAAATGGAGCGCCAACATACTGGGCCGTGTGGACATCCACATCGGTAAACAATAGATTCACACCCTTGACGCGCTTGCCAGCGATGAGTGAGCCTGGTGTGGCCAGGTCATAGTCGCCAGCCAGGTTGTCGCCTGCTGGTGTCCATTGAGTGTTGTTCTCCTGGTCGCACCATTGCACCTTGCGTGGATTGCCACCAGCGCCAAGGGCAAAGATGATTCGCTCTTGCGTGACAAGCACTGCCTTGTTGCCAGTTGGTGCATTGGTAATTGCTGCCGCTTTTGTAGGCGTAGAAAAGCCAAGTTGCCACTCATAGAGCTTGCCATCAGTGCTTGAGCATGCGACCAAATATTCGCCCCATGTATCGAGTGACCAGGTGGTGGCTGCAATGGGTGTTCCGGTGTCTGGGCGTGCAATACCATAAGCATAAGTGCCATAAGAGCTGTATCCATAGCCAGTTAGCACTGTGGAGCTTGCATAGCCACTTGTAAAGCCTGTTGGCGTTATGTCTTTGAGTGTTCCAGCCTCATTCATCACATAGAGTTTGGAATGCGTGCCAGCAGCAATCCATCGATTTGCGCTGTTGTCGCGCCAAGTGATGATGCCTCGGCATGAGCCTGACATCTGTGAGCTTGATCTGGTGCGCCATCCATTGATGGGTCTGAGTGTTCCCTCATACCAACGCACTAGGTTTGCGTCATACCAGCGGCCTGCTGCCTGGTATTCAGTACCATTTCGGAAAACACCTGGGGGTAGCTTTAAAGGTATGTACATGGCAGTATTTATGTAATGTTTGAGACAAAGCTCATTGTCGCAATTAGCGAGGCCGTTGAGGGGTAATTTCCTGATGCTGCATAAGTTTGAATGCTTACTTGAGTGCTGTCAGTTTCCCACCAAAGTTCGACATAATCATTTGCATTTAAGCTCAAAAAGTAATTCCATCCTACCAATGCATGGCCATTGACTGAGCCGTGTTTGCTTGGCACTGCAAAGAATCCAGTCGATCCAGTCACCACAGTCCCATTGATTTTTAGCCATACCCTTGCGTCATGGTCCTGGGAATCTGGGTTTTCAAACTGACCAGACCATTGCAAATTCCAAATGCCAGCGTCAGCCACTGTAATTCTTGAATTGCTGGCCACACTCACGCCATTGGCGTAATCGACAGTATTAAGTGTCATGGCATAGGCCGTGTTGGCCGCTGCTGCTGTCTGATCAGCAGTGCTTTGGAAAGCCCCATAAGGGGCATTCATAAACCGACCACCTCTTGGGCCAAATAAAGACCCCAGGACACTTGACAGCTTTTTGAAATAAATGGTCAAAGAACCATTGTTCTCATTGAAGTGCCTGCGCTCATAGACCTCGGTCGGATAACCAAGGGTCGGTGGAGACGGGTTTTCAAGTTGTTGGGTTTGGCTTGCCATGACTCGATTTTGCCCTAAACAGCCCCCAATGGATAAGACTTTTCATTGACACAAAATCAGACTACGATAATTTTGCAGCAATCGGCTGCTTTAACTGGAGAATGTCATGAAATTTGAAATGGACTTGGGTTTTATTGAGAATGAAAAAATTACAATTGAAACGTGGGATTTTGACAAAATTCAAATCATCAGAGACTTTATTGCTTTTCAAGAAGAACACGGCTGGGCAGTTGAATATGAAGCAGTTGACCTTGATGATGAAGACTTTGAAGAAGAAGACACTGAAGAAGAAGAAGCCACAGAGGTTTGATTCCTGATGGGGCTTATTTGGCCATCAAGTACAGCCCCACATTTGAAAAGGCATAACCGGCATACACCACCGCCATGTTCGGATTGCCTTTAAGCAGCTGCTCTCCAGCAATGTAGGCGTAGATCGCGCCAGTCAAAATGATCAGCCAGGCGCTCAAAATTCACCTACATCGATGACTTCACCCCTAAATTCAATATGGTCCTCATCAAACTTGTGGACCAGCTCTGGCCACAACAATCGACCATTAAAGAAGTTCAGCACTGCAAAACCACTTCGGTGATTGCTTGGGTTTAGTTCAGCATAGGTAAATTGTGGGCCATCAATCTCTGCTAATGTTCCGGTATCAACGCCAAATCGGTTGCCTCGTAGATCACTGAACGGAGTCACTTTTAATGCGTGCAAATGCCCACAGACTGTACTGACTCCCGCATTCACAGTTGAGTTGTGCGTACTATGCACACCATTTTTGTAACGATGTTTGATAATAACTTCATCGGTGGGCCACACTGCCCAACAGAATTCCCAATCTAAAAAATGGTCTGTCAGTTTAAAGCCCAATACTTCTTTGAATTGTGGTGCGTGCTGGGCCAGCCGGTTGCCAAATCTGACATCATGGTTTCCCCATGTCCACAATAGCTTTACATTGTGCCTGGCTGCTTTGGCCACCTCCTCAATCTCACCCAATGCACCCTGACAAGCCTTTAATTCTTGAATAACAGTAGTCGCTGGCTGGTCAGTCACATCATAGCGCGATATAGACGCACCATCAAACGCATCCCCGTTACATATCACCGCATGGGGCTTGAATTCTTGAATGGCCCACAGTAAGCCTTTAAAGGCTGTGGACCTTTGACCAGGTATGAAGTGGGCATCAGAAAACACAATCACAGTGCCATCTAGCATCCCAAGGTTTACTTGTTTTAATGGAGAAAAAGATTTTGGCCTGCTGGCATCATATTTGGCACTTCGAGAGTCATTTGCACCTAATTTGACATCATGGATGTTTTCCATGCTTCGTCTGCGGTAGTTAACTGCTCTCTCAGTAATGCCTAAAATCTTTGCTACTTTTGTAACAGATCGATGTTTGTCCCACAAATCCATAAACTCTTCATCTGTGCAAGAATTCATGTTATTACTTGATACCATAAGAATCCTTGGAGAGTAATTTTTCTAAAAGATTGATTACGCGGTGTTCCTCTTTTTCCAGTAATTCAACAGAGGATTTTTGATCTTGGGCCGCAGTTATCAGGTCATGCAAAAAAACATGAAGCAGCTCATGCAGGGCCGTTTGGTCTAAAGATTCTGGGGTGATTTTTTCTGCACCAAAGTCACCCAAACGATATGTGGCCAGTCTAGCCCCATCATTGAATTCCACTGAAGCCATGGCATTCTTTGCAGGCTTCAATCCCTTCTCAATGCGCCAGTCGCCAAGATTAAGCACTTGCTGCCATTTCCGCACACTTTGTGCAAAGTATGCGGCATCATGTGGTGTAGGAATATTTGACATATCAACACCTTATATGACTTTTATGTCAATTTAATTTAAAAGCAAGCACTCAGCTTTTCTGCGCTTCAATAGACCAGGCAAAACTTTGCCTCCACCCTTGGTCCAGAGCATGAGCTGCTCTTGAGCGCCTTCCCAATCTTGGGCATTGATTTTTCGCTTTAAAGTGGATGTCTGGATGCGGCCCACGCCCAGGTTATATGCAAAGTCCACGATGGCATTGCACTTGCGCTCATCAGTGGCCAAGATGGGGCAGTTTCTTAATACGCCTGGCAGATATGTATGCTCCAGCTCAATCATCAAAAGCGCATGGGCCTCTTCCTGGCTCATTGGTGGGTCTTCTAAAGTCACCTTGCGCTTGTCAGCATAGTAGGTCGAGCCATAGCCAATAGTGGCCACATTGGCTGGGCAGAGATAGGGTTTACTTCTAAACCCTTCAAACTGCTTGCAAAGTGCTGCGGCCAACTCTAAGTTCATAACCCGCGCTTGGCCAATGTTCGATCAAGAAACCAGAAATTGATTGTCCCAGCAAGTAAGGCCGAGAAGTCTGGAGTCATCATTGTCTTGAACACTTCAATAGCTGGCGCGCCACCAAGCCATGCGTTATAGGCAAACCATACATGAATGAAGCTCCAGACAAACAAAACCCAGTATGTAACCACCGGCCTGACTGATGCAGATAAAGATGCGGCCCATCCACCAGCTGCTTTGACCATATCGGCCTGCTGCTGAATGGCGCTGTTAAAGGCATCCATGACACCCACATCAATGGCCGCCTCTCGTTGAGCGCCAATTTCTGCAAGTTTCATTTGGCCACGCATTTGCTCTAGTTCGCACTGGCGAGAGAAAAGTGCCAGCTCGTGTTTCCGCTCATTGGCCTTATCAAAATATTTTAGCACCTCTGGTGCTAATCGAAATATGCCACCAAAAATTGAGCCTAAAAGACCGCCAGAAAGAATATCAAACATCGCATTCCTTACATTTGTTTTTGGTTGACATTTTTACCCCAGCCAAAACGCCAACAGAAGCACCAAGGATGGTCATCAATGCTGGACTGAGCATTTTGAAAATTTCTGCATTTTCAACATCTTTTGACCATAGGCCAGCCAATAATGCACCAACCATTGCAATAAGACAAATACATAAAGTAACTGCAACCATAATGGTCACAATGTATGTAAGTTTAAATTTTTCGTCTTCCATACAAATCCTTATGCGTATAAATCTAATTTCCGATTAGTGAATATCTCAAGTCTTAACTTGTTCTGTTCAGCCTTCTTAACATATAGCTCAAAGGCTATATTTTGGATTTTGTCTTGCACTTTCTTTTGCTCTAAAGTAGCACGATACTGCTCTTGATGTTTTTCAATTCTGCGTTCTGTAGCATCTGTTTTATCAGGATAACCAGATGGTCTGACCATTGGGAAAAGACGTATTGCATCCATTATTTCTTCTCCCTTTCAAGTGCGTTCTTATAAGCAATAATTACTTTATGTCTTAACTCTGCACTATCAGCAGTACCCGCCCATTCTGCTAGATTATTCCAGATTACGACAAGGTCTGTACTTTTGCATAAGTGCTGATGATTTGTAAGCCAAATAGACATTTGCTCATGACGATATGATGGGTTATGAATTGTGTAAGCTATCGCATAAAACTCACGCACGCTGCATAGGTCTTTGCCTGTGGATTGAAGTGCTAGAGTCAGAACAAGTGCTATTAGCCATCTCACGGCATTGCCCAAAGAATGACATGACTACAAAACATGACAAAGCAAAAGAAAAAGGCTAGAGCCACAATAGCTTCTAGCCAATCCATCATTTTTTAATCCAAGTCTGCCAGACAGCACCAGCAGCCATGATCAACCCACCCACCCACAGAATAGGCTTGGCAGCAGAGGCAACCCAACCCAAGACTTTAAAAGCCCCATCCAAGGCGTTTATAGCCTCTACAAGACCTTTTGTATTCTTGTCGATGGTATCTACCTTAGTTTCTACTTCAAGCAGTCTTTCGTAGATTTGGGCGTGGGTGACTTCTTGTGTCATGGTGCATCAGGCCAAGTAACAGTCCAAGGGAATCCTGACTGAGTTGGAACATCACGCAATGCTTGGCGATAAACTTCCCATGCACCAGGTATGTTGGCATTCAATTCAAGATTCTTAATGACGATCCAATCGCATTCTTTGAGCTTGTCATCACGGCTTTGACGCACAGATTTAGCTTGTTCAGCATCTTTCTGTGCTTTATAAGCGGCTTCTTGTTCAGCGGCAGTTGTAGTTACACCATCAACAGTAGTATCTACAAAGACAGGGCCAAGCACATACTTTGTGTACCACTTGCCATCAATCTGCTCAACACCAGAGGCTTGAGAGTATTGGTAAACAGTACCACCAGTAGCTTGTGCGCCTTCTAAGACTACATCAGCACCCAAAGCCTCTAAGATTTCAGTTGTTGTTGTTTCCCATGATGGGCCACCATTGGCTTTTGTGTATGCACGAAACTCTGCTTCGTACATGACTGCGCCTGTTTGTGTTCTGATTTGCATGATTTTTCCTTATGCGATTGCCAAATAAATGTATGTGTCGCCAGCATTGTTTACTTCAGAATTAGTTGAAACAACTTGAAACCCAGTTGAAACGGAATACACCCAATTTGTATTAGTTTCTGCGGAAGTGCTGTTAAAAGCAAGTCGTGGGTCAGTACCGGAAACCATCCCACGAGCGGTATCCCACACCCACCAACTACCTAAGTTATTGGTTCGTTTAACCATTACAAACCTAACACCGCTTGGAAATCCGCAGTCTACAGTCAGGGTAGACCCCGTTCCTGTATAACTTCCTACTTTAGAAACACCGGCAACTGACGCAAACAGATACGCCACAAATGTTGATCCAGAGTTATTTACGGCCGCTGGCGTTCCAACAGTAAAAACAGAACTTGTAGGGCTAGTATTATTCCATGTTGCAGAAGAAGTTCCAAATGCGTCATTTGCATTGAATACCATATACCCGGTGTTGCCTGTGGGTGCTGTATAAACTCGCCAAGCAAACGCATCTGAACGACTTTTAATAATCATTAACTCAGGCGCTACGCCAAGATTATGTGCAAAGGTTGTATTAGCTCCCGTCCCTGTATAGCAAACCTCATCAAAGAAGCCGGGGGCGCGGCGGAAGTTCCAATAAGCAACACTTGTAGCCACTCCGAACCAGTTGTCTTGGACTCCGGTTTCATTATCAAACGTATAAATTCCGCTGAAATTTTGCTCGGCCCCAGTGGTTGCGCTGGTCAATGTTGCATTGCCGCCGCGCAATCTGTCTTGCCAATACGCTCCAGTAGCTGCTGATCGTGCTTGGTCGATCATCAAATCAACAGGGAAGCCCGCAGTCTCAAAACCGCCTCCGTTTTGCGTCACAGGCGCAAACACCTTAGTACCATCCGTGGGCACTTTCATCGGGCCTCTGCGAATGGCTATGTAGATGTAGGTTGCACCATCTGTATTTGTTGAGGAATTAGATGAGTTATTAAGAGAATTTGGAAAAAACCCAGTTGCTGTTATGTCAAATTGAGCTTGGGCATTAGAATTTTCTGCATTGGGCAAATTAGGGTTAAGTCGAGTACCCCAACTTCCTGAGTTTCTCATGTTGTCATAAATGAACCAATCCGCAGTATCAGATGCTTTTTTAACTATTAACAATTGTGGTTCATAACCAAGAGTAACAGTTGGCCCTGTAGTCACACCATTACCAGTATAAGACCCACACGAAATCACATTGTCTGTACCAGTCAGGCCAAAGCCTCCTGCGTTGTGGGCAAAGATGTAGGCAACATAAGTGTTTCCAGCACCATTTGTTCTTCCACTATCACCAACAGTAAAATTAGTGCTTGTTGGGGCTGTATCATTCCAATAATAAGAAGCAGTTTGAGCAGTTCCAGTAGTATTTAAATACATATACTGGGTTGCACCTAAAGACCTATGGTAAACAGCCCATTCATTTGTTGTGTTAGTTGTTTTGACAATGATGCAACCAGGCGTTGAGCCAAGATTGTGCGCAACAGTTCTTCCCGCTGTCCCATCACCCGTATAAGTAACAATATCAAAGAACTTTGGTTGCTTGCGGAATGTCCATGAAACATATGAATCACCATTTCCATTGAGTGCATTAGTTGATGATGTTGAACCAAGCGTAAAACCAGTAGTGTTAAAAGCAGTTAAATTTTGATATATGGAGTTTGTTCCCTGCGCTTCTGTTGTATTTGAATAAAGAGATTTACCCGTTCCAGTGCCCCTTACTGTGTCGTAAAGACCATGATAAGTACCGCTATTACGGCTTTTCATCCAAACCAAACCACCTTTTGTAGACAAATCAATATTATTGGTTATTGTGTTTGTAGTGCCATTGCCTGTGTAAAGCCACGTTGAAAACACATCCTCAATGTAGTTAGGAACAGCGGCTACACCACCGCCAAACCCATCATAAGAAGCCGCACCGCTAGTTGCTTGTAATGGCATAGGATTAAGCCTTAAATTGTGTGTTGCTTGCCAAGACTGTAAAAGTAGCGTTTGCAACTTTGATAATCAGATAACGATAGCTATCGATACCACTAGCATTACCAGCAGTAGGCGCACCACCTAACCACCTTGTCGTAACACCAGATGTAGTGCCATCAACTTGCACAGCAGAGTTGTAGTAAGCAGTAGAACCTTGAGTCACCAAGAAAGCTACAGTCATTGACTGACCTGTACTCATCAAAGTATTCAAGGAAGTACCGCTAGAGCCTCTGAAGTTAACTGTCCAGTTAGCACTTGCATTACTTGTGTAGTACAAGACTGCTTGAGTTGTAATGTCATAGTTAATTGTTCCTGTAGCTGCTGTTGCAGATACTGTGGCTACTTCTGCTGCGTCATTTAGGATAATTCCTATTTTGCTACTAGAGCCAGAAAAAGTATTTGTGCCTGTAAAGGTTTGATCTGATGCCAATACTGCATCACCAGTTCCAGTTCCAGCGCCAATTGCTGTTCGGAAATCTGAAGCACCTAAAGACGATACAGAATTATCTGCATTAAATCTTGGGAATGTAATTGCGCTTGGGTTTGTTACTGTGAACAAATTCCCGCCTAAAGTAGTCGCTCCAAGATTAGTGCGTGCATTGGCCGCTGTTGATGCACCAGTGCCACCCTTTGTGACTTTCAGCACTGGACCAGCATCAAACAATGCATCAATGGTGTCCAGGTCGCTGTTGAGCTTCGTTCCCCAGGAATCAGTAGATGCACCGACCTCTGGTTTGGTCAGCAATAGGTTGGTTGTAGTTGAGTCAGCCATATTTCACCTCATGCGGCAATTTGCCAGGATTCACTATTATCAGCAATTGGCGACCAACTTTCACTGTTGTCGCTAATTGCATCCCATGTTTCTGAATTGTCAGAGATTGGAGTCCAGGTTTCTGAATTGTCAGATATTGCTGTCCATGTCTCTGGCGTGTCGCTTTCGTCTTCCCATTTTAGACGCGCATTGACCGCCATGGATGACACGGCAGTGAATGCCACTGCACCAGATTGTCTTCTGATGGCATCAATGGCCATGGTGCTTGTGCCAGTCACAGCAAAGCCAGAATTGCCAATGATGCTGGTGGACACTGTCAGTGTCGATGTGTCTTCAATTGTGGCCACGCCAATGGCGTATCTAGTGGCTTCAATTGATACTGTGCTGGTGTCATTGATATCAATGACTGCTGATGCATACCTGGTGGCTGCCACAGCCATTGTGCTTGTGTCGCTGATGGTAAATGCCGCATCTTTTAAAACGACAGCATCAATGGCCATTGAGCTGGTGTCAGTAATGCTGATACCACCATCCATCACCTTATTGGCCTGCACAGTCATTGTGCTGGTAGATGTGATATTTATTTCAGCCGACACATACCTGGTGGCAGCCACTGCCATGGTGGATGTGTCGTAAATCTCAAACTGGGTGTTGGAAACAGCAACACCAGCCACCGCCATGGTGCTGGTGTCTGTGATCGTCACACTTGGCTCAAATGAGCCTCTTGAATAGTTGCCCTTGCCGTAAGAGCCGTAGCCGTAGCCTACCCTTGGATCAGAGTATTGACCAGCGCCAAAATTCCCCGATCCATAGGCAGCCATATCAAGCCAAAGTGATACTCAATGAATTGGCTGGAATACGCAAAACATCACCATCATTGATGGTGCGTGCAGTAGTCAATGGCGACCAGGCCAATAATGTGCCACCAGTTGAGGCAGTGAAAATGCCAGCCCAGCCGATTGATCCCCAGTTACCACCACTAGCAGCTGCAAACTCAATGGCCGCTGCATTGGTAAATGTCGTGGCCGTGCCAGAGCCTGAGATTGTGCCAGTGGCCACTCGGGCGTAGCCATTTCCAGTGACTTCAGTGCCACCACCAGTGTCGCTTGGGGCAGCCGTAAAAAGGCCAACATACCAGGCTGTTGGGCGTGTGGCGCTATTTGTGGTGAACACCCAGTTCAAAACCAGGTTTTCGGTGTAATCGGTAAAAGATGACATATCAGTCCTTATCCAAAAGTCTTGGCTCTGGTCAGCAATGCACCACCAGAAGATGCACCACGATCATCGGCAGTTTGTAAATCATTCAAGGCTCGCTCATACAGCGTTGCCCATGTCTGGATTCTCGCATCATCTTGCAAGTATGGGGCAGCCTGGAGCAATGCTCCATACAGATAAATGTCGGGGTTTGATGTCAAAAGCCAATTGGTGGCCACACTGCTTGATAACTTTGTCAACTTGGCGTAATAGGTCAGCTCAGTCGTGTAGTTTGCGTCTGGTGTGGGGACAATCCTAAACTGGCCACCGACAATGCCAAAGAATTTGGGTCTACCGCTAGCCGTGTATTTGGTCATCTCATTGTCTAAGGCATCAATGCTTAGAAACTGCAATGGTGTCTGGGGGTTTGTGCTTGTGAGCTTGAGGGATTTGGTCTCAAGAAAGTCAGCAGGCACAGCGCCATACTGCGCGTCAAAAGACGCATTGGCCCTGACGATCATTTGTCTGGTGCGCAATGTTCGCTCAATTTGTGCCTCGGCCAGAGAGATAAAGTCAGGAATGACAGAAGTCAGGTCCGACCGATTAAGCCAGTCACCAATGGATGTCTTTAATTCCGCGTATGTAGTCAGTGCCATTATTGGGCCTCTTTTTCCATCTCTTCTTTCACAATCCAAGTGTGTTCATGGCGAAATTCAAACGTGCCAATGTGGCCAATTTCCTTCGAGACATCATGGTCAATGTAGATTTTGTATCCCAGCTCTTGAGCTTTCTTACAAAAGAACACATCCTCACCCATATAGCCCCGTGTGGACTGCCATGGCATATCAAACCATGGCTCGCTCATTCCCTCAAACACCTCGCGCTTGATGAGCATTATGCCAGTGCCAATGCTTCCCACCTCTTCCAGTCCAGTCGATTCTGGCATGGTGTAGACAGCCTGGCGCTTGCCGTTCTCATCATAGTTTTGGGCAGTGGGGCCAGTTGGCATTCTGCGCCTGGCACAGTTGGCAGCCACAATCTCTTTGTCGTGTTTCAGCAGCCGCTGGACCATGTCTTGTGGAAACGTCATGTCGCTGTCAATGAAAAGAATGTGTGTGCAACCCTCTCTCATTGCATCCAAGCAAAGATCAGCTCTTTGGTTTTGGATAATCGTGCCTTGCATCAATTTCAGACTGATTGCGTCTTCGGTGTTAAGTGTGTGATAAGCCACCATGTTCACCATGCAATAGGTGTAGTTGGTATGGACCTGATCACGAGCAGGGGTGCAGACTGCAATGTAGTTCATACTTTTCCAGGGCGAGTTCTAAAAAATTGATTGT
>Ga0214921_10008083_pt1 | contig 13785 bp, 18 predicted proteins | sample LL1505_MetaG_FD_177992 | JGI IMG/M metagenome (GOLD analysis project Ga0214921, IMG submission 177992) | Freshwater microbial communities from Lake Lanier, Atlanta, Georgia, United States - LL-1505 | ecosystem: Environmental > Aquatic > Freshwater > Lake | place: USA: Georgia | collected... | reverse complement strand
TAGAAGATGGCTTCATTTTATTTTTCGAATGAACCTCAGCATCTTCTTTCATATCTTTTGGTTTCTTGCCAGCTTTTTTCATAGAGATAGCGATTGCCGCTTGCTGTGCTGGAGAAACTGCTTCTGGAACGCAATCAGGAACCATTCTGTTCCCTTTTTTCTTCATACCAATTTTTTTATAACCGCTCCAGCATGCCTCATCAACTTCTTCTTCATGAAGATCACTGTCAGTTGTGTGGTAAGTTTTGCCTTTGGTAATGTAAGAATTCACTCGAGCCATAGCCCATTGCTGAGGAGTTGTTCCTGGACGATGACCAGTTCTCCAAGCAGCCATACCTCGGTTGTAAACTTTTCTTAGAGTTCCGATAGAAATACCTGACTCCTGAGCCTTTTTAGCCAGTCCAGAAGAAGCCTCTTCGTCAATATAATCTTCTTCCATTTCAGTATCTTCTCCAAACTTGGCTTTATAAGCTCTGGTATATTTTGATTCTTTAGTCTTGGCAGTCTTATCGCCGGGAGCTGGTTCATACGCAGCTGGGTTTCTCGGATCCATCTTTCTAGTTTTATTCCAATGAGCAGCTCTTGCATCCGCTGTGGAGCTTGAAAGTCCAGCAACATAACGAGGTGGCAAAGATTTGACAGGCATTGATGGCTCCAGTTTTGATGTATTTATAAAAAACGATTGGCTATAGTTTTTGCACGCTAACGAGATTTCAATCTCTGAAACACTCTGCTCAACAAATCGTTGGTCTCTTCGGTTACAGTGGTTTTTTGTTTGACAGCTTTCGGTTTTCTAGCAGGTTTTTTCATAGCTTTCATACGCTGTCTGCGCTCGACCTCGGCGCGAGCTTTTACGCCGATTGGGTCATTACGTTTAGCGTATTTACCGAGAGATATACCGGAAGTCTCAGGTCCAATCTGAATGTCCATACCTTTACGAACATCATTGAACATCTCGCGCGCATGCTCGGGATGCACGTGAGGCGGAATACCTTTCTTGAACTCACCGAATCTGTTTGTTATAGCGTGAGCGCGCATCTTTGATGCAGACATACCAGACACACCCTCAGCGTCCGGATCGCGTTCGCCAGCCGAAACAACGTCAATCTTTTTGAAATTGAACTCTCCGTTCGGACCGTTATATCTATCTAACAGTTTCTTATATTCATCGACGCGATCAGAACCAGCAACCATGGTCGCATGAGTCACGCCTTGTTTATAAAGCTTTTTCAGCTGTTCGATGAACGTGGGAGCATCGTCATCTGCCGCAGTGATATTAGCTCCTGGGAAGAATCTTTTGGCGTGTTTCAGTTTCTGCTCCGGAGTCAGAGGATTCTTCTCTGGATCCTGCGAGCTAGAGATAACGATAGAATGACCTGCTTTCTTAGCAGCTGCTAGTTCCCTGACTTTATCAACCAGAGCGCCGTGACCGACCGTCGGAGGATTCATTCTACCGAACGCGAACACATGTTCCTTATCGCCTTCTTCTGTCGGAGTGGCGTCCGGTTCGCCTTTACCTCTGTTGTTAGCGAAATTGAGTCTGCTGAACTCTGCTCTATCAACCAGTTTTGTAGGTTTACCGTCTCTAATTGAAACAAACCCTTCAGGCTTGACCTGTTTACCGCCGACGGTGTTTTCGAACTCTGTAGGGTTGCCTAGAGCTTTTACCAGAATGTCTTTTGCTGCTTGTAGGTGATGATGAAGATCGAAAGCTGACTTGTATTTTTCTTCGTTTGTTTTCAGGTCGTCTATGAGTTCGTTATATGCGCCAGCTTTCTTTTCTTTGGCTGCTTCTGTCTTCAGTTTCTCTGTTTCTTTGTTTCGTTTGTCTTCAAGAAACTTCATGTAATCTTTTACGTTAGGTGTAGTTCCGTCTCTAACGGTTTGATTGATGTATGGTTTGATGAATGTATCGTGTTTGCTTAGAGATTCTAGAACGTCTGTGCCGGTATTTCTGTATGCTTCATCCGCAGCTTCTCTATGTTTAGCGTATTCGGCTTGCATAGCTTTAGTGTATTTTGATTTGCTTGTATCGTTGACTTCTGGATTGACTAGGTTTACGTCTGGGTCTTGTTTGAACTTTGAATGATCAACATCGAATCCTGCCTTCATATCGGCAAGATTCTTTCCTTTGTATTTCGTATGAACAACAAATCCTATCTGAGAAGCTGCTATCTTTCTACCTTGCGCACTGTCTTTGTCGGCTGAATATGTAATCGTGTTAGGAGCAAACTTGTATTTACCACCCTCGTCTTCAATATCTGGTTTGTCGTAAAGGAAGTCGCCTTGATACACACCACCTTCTTTCGGCATAACTTTTTGAAGATGCGCAAGAGCCACTTTCAACTTAGCAACAAGACCAGGAGCATGTCCATGGTTTCGCTCTATGTCTTCATCCGTGTAGTTGATTTTTGGATTTTTGTTGAATGCTGACTTCGAGGCTACAAAAAACTTACCATTCTCTGGGTTGATACCGAACACAATTGAAGGCGAACCATCGTACTTGGTTGTGATCTTCGACTTAGACTTACCACCTGTAAGAAGGCTGTGAAGATCATCTAGGTTGTCAGCAGCATGCGCAACACCCGCGTCGCCTCCATGAATGATATGATCCTCGGCATGTTCAAGGTGTTTGAGTTTATCAACGTCGAGAGACTCGATCAAAAATGTAGAGAATGTTAGCATTTTTATACCTTTACGATCACCCCGCCCGAGGAAACTTTGTCCGTAACGACTATTCTTCCAGCCGAATCTCCTTTTGACGGAGATTTCCCGTAAATTTTAGGCGTTCCTTTATTGTCTTTAGCAGTCGGATCAAATCTTTGATCTTCTCTTCTTGCTCTAAGACGGAAAAACAATTTATGCGTTTTAGCGTAATTATTACTTTCGTGAAATTCGCCGCTCAAATTCAATTTATTATTTTTTTCGTCGTAAGTTGAAGACACGTCCATAGGTCCAATATACATGTAATCTATTGGACCGCCCATGAGTTCGTTTCCAACAACAATTTTAGTTTTTGATTGACCGGTTATTTCGCCGAATACGTCAGGAACTTTATCTCCTGGCTTAAGTTTTCTTGTATTAGTCAGGGCATTGAACGCTTCTCTTAAAAATTTTTCAGTTAACCCCGGAACAGCTAATTCAAGACCTTTAAGACCGCCGCCAGCGAGAGAAGGCGCTGAAGGACCTTTACAAGAAAGATTAATCTGTTTTTTGTCGTAAGTCATCAAAATAACGTCGGTGTAAGGTTCCGAACCGCCAGCTTGTCTTCCTGAAAATTTCTCGGCGTCTACAACGCCCTCTATTATAATTTTCCCGGCAATCACTGTAACTGGATTATTTTTGTTCTTTTTAACTGCGTCTTTGATAGCTTTTATCAAACCAGTTTCTTGTCTTTCTGCAGACTCTCCAGCCATTATTGCCTCGCCTTTTCGTTGATGGTCTTTCAACTATTTATAAACAAAAAAGGGTTGGACCCTTCGATCCAACCCCTCTTTTTTCGCAGTAATGTCGAGCGGAACCCCACCGTGCTCCCGACTGTTCCTTCGGTATTACCCTCTGTGCCTCATTGCGTCTAGATTCGCATAGAACTGCCTTGATTTTATTTAGTCGAAATACGCGACTTTTTTTTCGGTTCAACAAAATATTTTTCAAGCATGAATGCTGGAGTCCAACCGTCAAATCCATACCCACGATTGAAATTAGTCTTAGCGACCTGAGCGTCTTGAGCCGTCTTATATGTTCCAATAACTTGTTCAGTTCGAGTTTCTAGTAGATCCCAAGCCTCACCGCTCTTCATAATCTTGTAATTCATCATGCAAATCCTTCAAAATCTTTCTTACCAAACTTAGACTTCTTTTTATAGAAATCGCTATCTCGTTCGCCGAAGTCAGTTTTGTCCATCACGGGTCGGTCATCAACCAACCCTTCCTGAGCATCCTGTTCAACATCGAACAATTTCATCTTAGACCGATCGATACCAACAACAAACCTACGATACGATGCAGGATCGTTGTATCGGTTCTTCAGCTGCTTGACCATAATCTGACCGAGACCTTCTAGTTCCTCAGACGTGATAAGAGCAAACATGAAGTCAGCTGTCGCTGGCAGACCAAACGACTCAGAAGTATCTTCAAGACCCACGTCGCTGTTCCCGAAACCAGAACGAGTGGTCTGAGTTGCAGAAACGATCGGAACATTGAACTCAACTGCCAAGCCACGAAGCTCCTCAGCAATCGCCTTCACATACATGTAGGAGTTGACGTTGTTGCCATACTTCATTCTAGAAGAAGCACAGATGTTCAGATAGTCGATATAGATGATCTCTGGGCTGAAGTTCTTTTTCAGTTTCAACTCATTGATCAGGTGACGGAAGTTAGCCGAACCAGCCGAAGCTGTAGGATACTCCTTGATGATCAGCTTACCGGTCGTCTTGTTCTTGACACGTTCAAGCTTCTTGTCATAAGTTTCCTTGTTCATTTCGGTTAGCTCGTCCATGCTAACATTCATGAGGTTGGCATCAATACGCTCGGCGATACGTTCCTCTGCCATTTCCATAGTGATATACAGAACATTCTTACCGTCAAGCAGATTACCAGCAGCACAGTGACACATGAACAAAGACTTACCCACACCCGTGCCCGCGAGCGCGATGTTTAGTGTCTTGTTCGGTAGACCACCCTTAGTGATACGGTTGAAGTAGTCTAGGTTGAACGGAACCTTAGATTCCTTGCGGTGATAAAACTCGTAGCGAGAGTCAGCATCATCAAGGAAGTTGTGACCGATGTTTGTATCAAAACTAATTCCCAAAGCATCAGAAAGGATCTGAGGAATGCTACCCTTATCCTTCTTCTGATCCTTGTTATCTAGAATCTGAATGGATTGCATGATCGCGTTATAGACCGAACGTTCCTGAACGAACTTCTCGGTCTTATCAACAATCCACTCAAGCTCGGTTTTAGGGTCGTAGTCTAGAACCTCTATGTTACTGACGATAGTCTTGACCTGATCATCGTTGATCCCATTCATACTAACGAGATCGATAGCGAGAGCTTCCTTAGTCGGGAAGCGATTATACTTCAGTACATAACCTTCAATGAGCTCGAAAAGAACCTTATCATCACGGTCTTGAAAATGCTCCTTCTTTAGGAATGGGATAACCTTTCTACCATAGTCTTCACGAAAAACTAGGTTACCGAATATGACTTGTTCGAAGCTGCTCAATCGTTACTCCCTTCTAGTTTTAGAATACCCAACACGTAATTCTCGGACATATCCTCTGCGTATCGCAGAGTATGATCGACGACTTCCTTGACACCCATCAGAACGTCATTCTCATAGAACTCCACGAGAAAACCTTTGTCCATTTTGTAAATCGTCGAGTGTCGGACATTTCCAGTCTCGCTGGAAATAGTGTTTTTGATACATTCATTCGTCATCACGAATCATCTCCCCTTGTCCGAGCGAATACTTTTCCTTGATCCATTCTGCGAACCTAGTTTCTTCGAGGATTGCCTTCCAGAAGTCGCTGTTATCAACGATGTCAGCAGCGCGATAGTTCTTACCCATGATCTCACCAGTTTCCTGATCGACACGAGCGTACCAGCCTTGCTTCGGCTTGATGATGAACTGACCCTCTAGAGCTAGGTCAAGCATACCAGACCACCTATTGATACCCGAATCAAAACTCACAGTGATGGGAATCTTAGACTTTTCCTTGAGATAGCGAGACTTCTCAATGTTGATAACAAAGTGATATCCGAGAAGCTCCTTGTCATCCTTGTCCTGCTGACGACCAATGATCCAGATGTTGTCAGCTGAATAGTAGATACCAGTTCCGCCGCTGACAACTGCCTTGGAATACATTTCCTGTGTCATGTAAACATGGTTCACAACAACCATTGGAATGTCCTTGAGAGTCAGGTGAGGAGTGACCATACGAAACAGAGACTTCAGCTGCTTCGCACGAGTCATGTCAGCAGCAGAGCTCTGCTTCATCGCATCCTCAACTTCCTTCTTAGAAGCCAGGTTACCGACCGAGTCAATGATGATCATGATCTTATCGTTACGCTTGATCTCACTCAGCTGTTGCATAACGTCAAACTTTAGTTCTTCGATATCAGTGATCGGCGTATGAACCACAGATTCTAGCGGCACGCCGAATGAGGTGAAGTATGATTCTGGCGTACCGAACTCGGAGTCATAAAACAGGATAATACCGTCCGGATTCGCTTTCAAAAACGCAGAAGCCAGCAGCAAGCTAAATGCGGTCTTGAAGTGTTTTGATGGCGCGGCAAGCACCGTGAGCCCAGGCGTCAATCCACCGTCAATCCTACCGGAAAGAGCGACGTTGATCATAGGAACTCGAGTTGGGATCATATCCTTCTTGCCGAAAATCTTTGAATCGGTCAAAGTTGCAGTAAAATCAATGGTACTGTTTTTTATCAGGCGTTCTCGTAGTGACATATGTTTCTCCTTATTGAACCTTCAGTATAAACCTAAAAGCAGGTTTAGTCAAGTAACTTATCCATCTTTTTGATGAACGCATCTACACTCTTGATACGATCCTTACCTGGCCACTGAATGATGTCTTTCTCTGGATTCTTCTTCAGATTCAAAAGCAAAGGCATGATCATATCTCGAAGCTGTTTGAGCTTCTCTTGATCAACAACTCTTTCCACCTTAGTGAAATCATCTTCGTTCGCAAACGTGAAGCCGAAATCGTGTTCTTGCATTTTTGTTTCCTTTCGTGTACGCGTATCTCTAATGATTGGTGTACCATCCATATTGCAATGGTTTGGTCCTACGTCATCCCATGACATCTTTGCCTTCTTTCTCTTTTCTTGCTCTTTTTTTGCCGCGTCTAAAATAGACGGGTGATGATTTTCGCACTGCGGGATACACTCTCGGTATAGACCACACGGACACCCGCCACCATAGTCATACTTCGCCAAAGAACGACTCCAGGCTGCTACGTTGTTCCGTATCCCAGCCGATGATCTCTAGGATCGACTTGATGGGTTCGAGGAATGCCTTTTCGAATTGCATATTATAATCGACATACCGATGGAGATCTAGTTCCTTAGGTAGGTCTTCGGCGACTGAGATCACCGTGTCGCCTAGAATGTTGGGCGTCTTGAGATAGGCAAACTTGATTTTATCACCGTCGCCGATCAAAGGATACTTACGGGTCAAACCCTTACGGTTCAACAGATCGTTATACAGCAGAGCTCCCTTCACGTGAATCGGAGTCCCTTTGATGTAGATCGTCGAGCGATCCTTATACTTATTGAGACCCTTCATACCACGCGGGAAAGCCACGTCTTCAAAAGGCAGCTGCATGAACCTTTCCTTGAAATCGGCGATATATTTTTGAACCATTGCCTCATCGCCGTTCATGATCAGCTTGATGGCTTCCTTGATGCTAGACCTGCAAGCTTTCGGAGTTGAAGACCTAACAGCCTCGATGCCTTGAATCTTCAGCTGAGGCTCGTTGTATTGCACACCTTCAATGTTCCAGGCATTGAGAATATACATCTTCTTACCACGCCAGATGCCTTTGTCAGCAATGGTCTCTCGCTTCATAAACATCTTTTGCTGGTACGCATTCATATAATCCGCAAGCTCTTCGTAGGACTTGTTGATAACTTTCTGAATCTTTTGCTCGCAGAAAGCGTCAATTGCCTTTACAATCTCAATAGTGTCGTCTGATTCAACCAGAAGCGAGAGAGGCTCCATGTTGACGTAAATCGAATCGGTATCCGAAGCGATGACGTAGTCAACCTTATCCGTCTTGAGAGTTCGGTTGAGATACTCGTTCATCTTCCGCTCGATCCAGCGGATTGACAGCTGACCAGACATAGTGATCGCCTCAGCCATATCAAAACTGAACCACCTGAAATATTCATTGCCCAGAGCGCCGTAGGCTGAGTTTAGCTGAATCTTTTTAGCAAGCTGCAGATTGTGATACCTAGAGATATCGTTACCGATCAGCCTACGTTCCTCAGTCTTTTCCTTCGGCGTATCCTCTAGCAGCTGCTTTGCTTCAAGCATCTTCTTCTTATACTCAACGCGATCGTTATACATCTTTTCCATCAGCGCAGGCAGGAAACCCTGCTTGTCTTTCCGGAACTTTACGCCATTCGCTGCCACTGCGTGCGGACCTTCAATGACCGCGTAACCTTGGACCAGAGACTCAACGACGGGAAAGAAAGGTTCCTTCTCGACAATCATTTCAGGGCTGATGTTGTACTGCATGATGAGGTGAGGATAAAGGCTGTTCAGGTCGAAGGAAACGACCCACTTGCTCATACCGATCTTTGGTTCCTTGACGTAACCACCGACCAGATTATCGTAGTTCGCTGTCTTTTTGAACTGATGGATCACGATGTTACGATCGAGAAGATAGTTGTGAATGATAACATCCCAGGGTCGAACGGTTGTCATCGTATCAGAGTAGTTGACCTTGGCATCATACGCGAAGGCAATCACCTGTTCAATGAACTTGAGCTTCTCCTCAAGCATATCGATCAGCGTAACGTCGTGAACGTTATAATCATAGAACTTCTGGGGATTTTGAACGTACAGCTCATTCAGAGAACCGTACTCGGAATAGTCGAGCTTCTTAGACCCGAGCTCTTTTTCTGCAATGTTATCGAGCCTATAGCTCTCCTGCATCTCGAACTTGAACTTTCTGTAGAGATTCAGGTAGTCGAGCACGTTTACACCAGCTGGAGTGTAAGTTTGGTTCTCTCGCCCGCGAACCTCAATCTTACGTTCCTCTAGGATACCCCAAGGCGAAAGTTTCTTAGCTTCTTGCGAACCAAGCACATTCGTGATGCGGTTGACCAGATAGGGAATGTCGAAGAACTCAATGTTCCAACCCGTCACGATATCCGGAAGGTAGCGACCAGACTGCCAGATCTTCAGGAAGTTGCTAAGAAGGTGCCACTCATCCTTGCATTTGATGTAGTGAACGCCATCGGCTGGTGTGTAATCCTTCATACCCAGTAGCACCTTCTCACCCTTACGACTGAGGGTGATAGCGGTTACTTCCTTATCTGCCTTTTCAATGTCGGGGAATCCGTCAGACGAATCAGTTTCGATATCGATGCCGATGATATTGATCTGCGATGTGTCGTACTTCATATCGCCGTGAAACTTATCATACATGAAGACGTACTGGAAGTTTGTCAACCCGTAGATGTCGTAGTTGGCAACTTCCTCATACCTCTTGATAAAATCCCTCGCATCGGAAATCGATTCAAAATCCATCCTGTCGACAGGCTTGCCGGCGAGAGTCTTGTATTTTGTGTTGGTCTTTCCGTCCGAGGGAACGAACATGTATGGCTTGTAGTTGATTACGTCAGCAATCCGACGACCATCCTTGTAGCCACGGAGATAGATTTTATCCCCTCGCGAAAAAACATTGGTGTAGAAAAACATGCGCCACCTCTTTCATTCATCGTATCATTATAACCCGGATGGCGCGAAAAGTCAAACGAATATATGCAGTGCCTCGCTATAATGAGCCTGACGATCCGCAAGACCAATTGTGCCTCCGTTTATTCTCTTCGTGGCTGCTACCACGTCTTCTCTGTCGGCAATCTCATTCAATCCGTTCTTAGACCAGAACCAAGCAGCCGACATAGCGGCACCTTCTGGTGTTGAAAGATATTCGACAGCTTCTTCAACACTCATGCCCATATCGTTGGCAAAACGAGCGTAGTTGTCGTGTCCGGTTAGCTGAATCAGACCACGACCACGATAACGATACCCGTCGCCACTTGACTCCGGTCCGTTACCCATTCTGTTGGCGTAAACCCTGTTAGCGATCTTTTCAGGGTTTCTAGCATACGCATTCGGATCAACGTCCCTGAAATAGCGAGGGAACACTACCGGAAGACGTTCTGCTCTGTAGTTTAGATTCTCTTGAATCTGCGTAAGACCGCCAGACTCGTGACCTACCTGAGCCATGAACATGGCAATTCTCCCAGGAGTGTCGATCTGGAAATGTTGCAACGCATTGTTGAGCGGTTCGACGTAACGGTCGATAACGTTCGCTGGCGTATGGTCAAAAAACTTGGCTAGTTGTTCTCTTGAAACAAGCATGATTATCTCCTAACAAATAAGGGGAGCCGAAGCTCCCCATACTTATATTAGCGACACACGCGATGGTCTCTCATATTTTTAGCCAACGCTATAACGTCGGTTCTAGAGATACCCATGTCTCTCAACTCCAACTCAGACATTCGGTTGAGATCGTTCATTTCCTTGTTGAAGGAAATGGTGTTTCTAACCCACTCAACTGATCTACCAGCCAAACGAGTTATAAGGTTTGAAAACATTTTATTTACTCCGAAAGGAATTGCTTCTTTGTCTCTGCGGCTGAATCAACAGCATCAACGATTTCGATCTTCTTTGGCTTCTTTGATTCAGGAATCACATGCTCCAGCCAAACCTTGAGCATACCATTGATGAGATTAGCGTTGTTGATCTCAACGTTGTCTGCCAGAGTGAACTGGCGAGTAAATCCGCGATCAGCAATACCCTTGTGGAGATATGAAGTCGCGTAATCTCCGTTGGGATCGCCGGAAATCTTACCCTTGATAAGAAGCTTGTTGTTTTCAAGAGTCAGCTCGATATCCTGCTTGGCGAAACCAGCAACAGCCATTTCGATGACGTACTTGTTTTCGTCAGTCTTCTTCAGGTTGAATGGGGGATAGGACGCAGCGGCATTATTAGCCATCCATTCAGCGTTTTCTCTCAGGTTCTTCGCGATGGCGTCAGCGCCAACGAAAAAGCGATCAAAATTGCTGGTATCCAGGTTGTATGTCTTCCATATAGTCATAGTCTTTCTCCTTATAAAGCGAGATTGAGGTTATTGCGTCCCGAAAGGCAACGCAAGGTTATTTATAGGCTACTTTTGCAAAAAGTCAAGTCTAATGGAACTTTTTTTTCATTCGTTCCTTAGAAGTGACGTAGATAGACATTGTATCGCTATCAAGAAGATAAAGAGGAGAGAGGTTGTTGTCTTTGAACACTTTACCAGTCTCCAGAGCATAAATAAAAGAGTTGTTCTTATCTTCTGGCTCCATGATTTCCGCTGCTTCGCGGATGAACTTCTCAGGGACGACTTGCAATGTCAAGAACGCTGGCGTCATATCTTTTTACCTAACAAACGGTGGTTGAAATGTTTGGATTCGGATTAGGCAAACTCGGTTTGTACCTTGTAATAGCTCTAGTTATTTCAGGTGCTCTAGGGGGGATTTATATAAGCTGGAAACGTGGTATTGAACACCAAGCTTTCCTAGAGCTTAACCAGAGGCAGTTAGAACAAACCGTAAGAGAACAAGAACAGTTTACGAGACAGCAGCAAGCCATCGCCGAACGTCAACGAGCTCTTGTTCAAGATATGGCGCAAAGAAACCAGACTCTCCAGAGAAGAGTCGACCAAACAAATCGTATTATAAACTCTGCTGCCGGCGATAGACCAGCATCGGATGTTTTGAAACAGACAATCGACCAGTTAAGAAGTGAAGGTAGACCAAGATGAGAATGATATTGATTATAAGTCTGTTGCTGCTAACAGCATGTGGGAACGAAACTATGACGATTCGTTCAACCAGAAACGTAGTTGTAACTCCAGATGAAGGAGTCTACAACTGCCAAGTTGTAGATACGTTTCCTGAGTCAGCAACCCTCACCGACTCGCAGGTTGCGCGACTCATTGTCACGTTATACCAAAACAACGTGCAGTGTAGGAATAGCATTGACGCTATCAAGTCCTTTCTAGAGAACGCAAGACAGACTGTCTCGGCTGAACCTAGCGCCGAGACTCCGAGTCTTCCTCGATAACCGGACGACCAACCATGTTGATGCTGGTGTTCGAGATCTTACGAGCAAAATCAACTGCCTCGTTGAACATAGCGAATCGCTTGGTGCGCTCGACCAGGAACCCGAAGTTCTTCGATCCACGATCGTTGTTGACCTCGGCGTACGTGCACTTATAACCAACCATCTTATTTCTCCTCTCCCATCATATATAGGTTATTATAGCCTATTTTTATAAAAAAGTCAAGGAGTTTTTTCACCCTCGACGCGATAAAGAACCGATTTTGGTCATATCTTCGTTCTTACTCAGCAGCTGCAGCCCACCCTTGTTATAGAGCGGAACAGCCCGACTAGCCTTCTCAAGGATGGCTGCCTTCGTAGCAGCGGACTCTTTGTGGAGGTTAGCCATGATCCCGCCGACCCTACCACCGTCAACGACCGTATTGCTCAGCTTGACCTCGTCAACCTTGTAAGAAGGTAGCGGTGTCCTATACTGCTTCGCCTTGGCTAGCTGATCGGGGTGAACGTTGTTACGCCGAAGCCACGCTTCATGCTCTGCCTTGGCTCGTAGCTGCTTGGCGTTGAGCTTTCGCTTACCACTGCCATGGTTGTTGAAATGGGGTCCGAGAAGCTGCATTGTATATTCCTCAGGTTGAATAGCCGCGCTGGGTGCAGGTGGGTTGAACCAAACGAGTGCCGCGAGGCAGCTGTGACAGACGTTCTAAAACCACTGCCCGACAGTGATCCTCGGAACGAAGGTTAGGCACCTCTACGTTGGTCCGAGCACCGGAACCTGCGATCAAAACGAACGTAAGAACGTAAACGAGCATGGTTTTCCCTTTCAATAAAAAGAACCAGCGTATAGATCGTTAACCTCTTCTTCTTCCTCCTCAACGATCGTCTTGAGGCGAATCGAAGCCATCAGCTCCTGGACCTGTTCGTCCGGGCAGTACCGAATCAGCGAGCTTTCAAGCCAACCAACGTACATCGCGTATTGACGCAGACGTTCGTGGATTTCTGGCTCTGATTCAATACCCTCGAACACAGCGTCCAAGAGCGTCATAACAGCGATATAGTTCTCTTCTCTCATTTCATTCTCCTTTCAAAAATGTTAACCTTGGTACTCAACCGTCGCCTTGATATAAGCCTCGCGGTCGTAGGACAGACCCTCACGGAAGCAGTAGTAGCCGTAGTCGCCACCAACGTCCGCAGCCTTCACGTGCTGACGTATGGCATCGCCGACCGAGATTTCCTGCGCCGTAGCAAGCTCGAACATCCGATCGATCCAGGAGTTCCAGGCACGGTCATGACCCTCGCGCTCGCGCTCGAGCTCGCGGTCAAGCTCGATGCACATGGCTTCCCATAGACCCTGCTTGTCGTCTGGGCTCAAACCCTTCCAGACCCGCATGAAGGTAGCGCCAGGGCGAGTGCCATAGGCATCCTTGTGGAGGTCAGAAACGGTCGCATCGTCGTAGGTGTAAACCATATTCATATTCCCTTTCCTATAAGATCATAATAGCGTGTTTTTGAAAATAAGTCAAGGAGTATTTTATTAAAATTTGTTAATTTCCGCCAGAGCAGCCTTACCAGCTTTGCCGAGAGCGTTGTTTGCGGTCAAAATCTCCACCCCCAGGTCGTAGCTGATATTGCCTTCGCGGATAGCCACGACGACCTGACGCTGGATCGCGAGTTTGCGCTCCGCCGCGTTTACGTTGGACCTCAACCGAGTACCCGTAGAGTTTGGGCGAGGACGTAGCGCATGCTGCAGAGACATCGGGAGCTTCGCGAGATCAGCCAAGGTTTCAATTTTCGTGATCATATCGGTATCCCTTTCCTATAAGATCATAATAGCGTGTTTTTGAAAATAAGTCAAGGAGTATTTTATTAAAATTTGTTAATTTCCGCCAGAGCAGCCTTACCAGCTTTGCCGAGAGCGTTGTTTGCGGTCAAAAT
>Ga0214921_10008082_pt1 | contig 13785 bp, 16 predicted proteins | sample LL1505_MetaG_FD_177992 | JGI IMG/M metagenome (GOLD analysis project Ga0214921, IMG submission 177992) | Freshwater microbial communities from Lake Lanier, Atlanta, Georgia, United States - LL-1505 | ecosystem: Environmental > Aquatic > Freshwater > Lake | place: USA: Georgia | collected... | reverse complement strand
CAGACGAGCGATGGCTGGGTAGCTCAACTCGGTCATGTCGCGAAACACGTACATGGCGATCTGGCGGGCAGATACCAATGGGCGCTGACGAGACTTACCTTTGAGGGCCTCGACGCTGAATCCCATGTAGCCAGCGATTTCGGTGAGCATCTCTTCATCGGTGCGGTGCTTTGGAGCAGTGGCAGTCAGAAGATCGGCCAACTGAGTCTCGGCCATGGCAACAGTGGCGTCCTCGCGGGTGAGGTTGGCATAGGCCGTTACTCGGATAAGGGCGCCTTCAAGTTCACGGATGTTCGAGGTGATGTTGGAAGCGATGAACTCGAGGACGTCGGCTGGCAACGGGGTGTTGTCGCGCTCGGCCTTGTTTCGCAAGATGGCGAGGCGGGTTTCGAGGTCTGGAGGCTGAATATCTGTAATCAGACCCCAACGGAAACGGCCGCGAAGGCGATCTTCCAGGGTGGGGATGGCGTCTGGCATGCGGTCAGACGAGATAACGATCTGTTTGTTGGCTCCGTGGAGGGAGTTGAAGGTGTGGAAAAACTCCTCTTGGAGGCCTTCTTTTCCTTCCATGAACTGGATGTCGTCAATGAGCAAAACGTCCACGTCTCGGTAGCGGCGCTTGAACGCTGCGGTGGTGTTTGTACGAATTGCGTCGACGTATTCGTTCAAGAAAGTTTCGGTGGAGACATAGCGAACTTCGTAGTGCGCGTAGTGGTCGTGCACGTACCAACCGATTGCTTGCAAGAGGTGAGTCTTTCCAAGTCCGGCTGAACCGTAAATGAACAGCGGGTTATACGAACGTGCTGGTGTCTCGGCAACACGAAGTGCTGCGGCAAGAGCGAACTGGTTTGATGCACCTTTCACGAAATTGTCGAAGGTGTAACGCGGGTTGAGGCCGACTGCTAAACCCTTGCCACCATTGGCCTTTACAGGGATTGTTGCAACGTCGGCGCTTTCAGTTACGGCAACTTCACCATCGAGTGTTGGCTGGATGTCGCTGATCTCAATAATGAGTTCGCGATCGCTTTCACCAATCTCATCGAGGGCGTCAATAACGAGCGGGCGGTAGCGAGTAACGATGCGATCACGAACATGTGCGTTTGGAACTTGAAGACGCAATGACTCGTCGTCGCTGGTGAGAGCTACAACGTCGTTGAATGTGGAGTACCACACACCTTCAGACACTTGTGCTTTAAGGAGTTGTGCTGTTGCGTTCCACACGGCTTCGTGGTTGTTCATGGCCGCCTCCTAAAGTCTCATCCACAGCACTATCCACAGGGTGTGGACGACTGGCTAGCAGGTGTTGCTAGGGAATGTGACCGTAGCAGGAACTGTGGATATCCAAAAAATGGAGAGGGCCCGGCTTTCGGGGGTGGGTATGTGTGGCGTCTGTCGCGCGCACCGTTAGCCTGTGGAGGTTGTTCGTCTCGTGCCGCTGGCACAGGAATAACCCCATAGTCCGCGCTCCCGCAAGGAGCTTGCCCCATAGGAGGCGCCATGAAGCGCACCTTTCAGCCAAATAACCGACGCAAAGCACGTAAGCACGGCTTCCGTGCACGTATGAGCACCCGCGCAGGACGCGCCATCTTGAAGTCGCGTCGGGCTAAGGGCCGTCACCGCCTCAGCGCTTGATCGGCCGCATCCAGAGCCGCTCGGCCTTTGTTCGCATTCGCGAAGAAGGTCGTCATGTCCGCTCCGGTCCCCTGTCGTGCACCATGTTGCTTGATTCCTCGCTTCTCGAACCCCAAGTGGGCTACGCCTTAGGGCGCAGCTTCGGGTCTGCCGTGCGCCGTAACCGTTTGCGCCGACAGATGCGCGAGGTATTGCGCCTCCGCCCAACTCCTTTGGCTCCCGGCATGTACGTGTTTGGTGCTTCCCCACGGGCCAACGGCCTTGCGTATGCCGATGTGGAACGCCACATGGAAGCCTTGATTGCAAAGGGCCAAGCCCAATGAGTCAAACAACCTCCCTCACTTCTTTCACAAAGCCACAAAGCCTGATGTTGAAGGCAATCCGCTTTTACCAAGTAGCGCGCCAAGGCCACATTTCGCCCTGCCGCTTCTACCCCTCGTGTTCTCATTACGCCGAAGAAGCCATTGGTACCCATGGTTCTGCTCGCGGTTTATGGCTCACTACTCGACGTCTCTTGCGGTGTCGCCCATTCGGACCTTCCGGATTCGACCCCGTCCCAACCCCCAAAGGGCATGCCTAGAAAGGGCTCACCATGTTTCAACCATTTGCCTGGCTCATCGACACCTTCTACGGATGGACACATAACTACGCCATTTCCGTAGCTCTGGTGGCTTTGGCCATCATGTTGCTTATCACCCCGCTCACCCTGAAGAGCACTAAGGGAATGTTGGAAATGCAACGTTTGCAGCCAGAGATGAAGAAGCTGCAGAACCAGTACAAGGGTGATCGCCAGCGTCTCAACGAAGAGATGATGAAGCTCTATCAGGAGCACAAGGTCAACCCATTGGCTTCATGTTTGCCGCTGTTGGCACAAATGCCGGTGTTCATCATCATGTTCCGTGTGCTGCACGGCCTCACATACGAACCCGTGCTGGGCAAGGGTTTCGTGCCGAAATACATCGAACACGGCTCCGACCTGTACAAGGCGCTTGAGGGCAGTACGAAAATGATGTCGTTCGGTCTGAACTTGGCTATCAGCCCGCAAAAAGCCATGAAGGCAGACTTTGCGAGTGGTATTTGGTACGCGCTTCTCGTCGTGATTTTGGGCGGGCTCTTCCTTGTGCAACAGCGCATGGTTGCCAGCCGTACCCCAACAAACGCCAGCATGTCGCCTACCCAGGCCAAGATCATGCAGTACATGCCTGTGGCATTTGCACTGTTCCAGGTGTTCTTGCCCACCAGCTTGGTTGTGTATTACATGACTCAGACCATCGTTCGCATTCTCCAACAGGGCTACATCACTCGTCGCTTCTATGGAGAAGACGGTCTTGGTCGCCAAGCGCAGGCTGCTAGCGCAAAGGCGCGCGACTTGAAAGACGACGACGCTAAACCAAGCAAGCAGAAGAACGAACAATCGCAAGCACCCGCTCCAATTCAGAGCAAGAGGGTGACACCCAGCAAGAACAGGCCGACCCCTAGTGGAAAGCCTTCTCGCCCGGTTCCCCCCAGCAAGCGAAACAAGTAACGCCGGGGTCGCCCGCGCACAACACATATAAAAGATGAGGTCACCATGGAATGGGTAGAAACAACAGGAAACACACTCGAAGAGGCCAAAGAGGCCGCACTCGATCAGTTGGGTGTCGCTGAAGACGACGCCGAATTCGAGATTGTCGACGAGCCAAAGGCTGGCTTGTTCGGGCGTACACGTGGCGAAGCACGCGTGCGTGCACGGGTTCGCCCGGCAACACCGCGCGGCAATCAAGAGCGTCGCCCCCGCAAGGAAAAGGGTGGCGAGAAGTCAGGCGAGCGTCGCGAGTCAAAGCCACGTGGCGAAGGACAAGAGCGTCGCCCCCGCCCACCACGCGAAGACCGCCCACCACGTGAGCCACGCGAGAAGGTGGAAGTAGACCCAGCAATCGTTGGTGAAGCAGCAGCCGAATTCTTGACCGGCCTCGTGACAGCCTTTGGTACCACGGGTTCTGTCTCTGTCAGCCGTGAGGAAGACGAGATCGAAGTACGTGTCGACGGCACCGAGCTTGGCCTGATGGTGGGCCCTGGTGGAGCAACATTGTTGGCCATCCAAGACCTCACCCGCGTGGCCAGCCAGCGCCGCCTTGGCGACCAGGACACTCGTTTGCGTATAGACATCGCGGGTTACCGTGAGCGTCGTCGTGAAGCGTTGACTCGCTTTGCTCTCAAAGTGGCAGCAGAAGTCAAGGAAACAGGCTCATCTCGCATGCTTGAACCAATGACATCAGCTGATCGCAAGATTGTTCATGACTCTTTGACTGAAGTAGAAGGCATCACCACACGTTCCGAAGGCGAAGATCCTCGCCGTCGCGTCGTGGTTGAACCAGCCGAATAACCGTATGCGGTGCTGCGGCATCGCTACTCTCAATGGCAGATGACTGCCTCACGCAAGACCCTTGAAGATGTGCTTCTGACTGCCCAACGCCTGGGAACACTGGGTGACCGTCCTATTCCAGAGGTAATCGAGCACGCCCGATACTTCGTTCGCGCACTCGACGGCGTGACGGGACGCGTGGCAGATATAGGTACAGGAGCCGGAGTACCGGGCCTAGTGATTGCCGTCGACCGACCCGATCTAGAAATGGTGCTGGTCGATCGCCGGGAAAATCGCATGGATGAACTGTCTCGTGGCGTCGCCTCGATGGGGTTGTCGGCCCGAGTGCAGGTGCTGATTGAAGATGTGGGGACCATGGGAACCTCGTCAGAATTCGCCACTCAATTCGATGCAGTGGTGTGTCGAGGGTTTGGCCCACCCGACCTCACGGCGAGGCTCGCTCGACCCCTCCTAAAAAACGGAGGAAGGTTAGTGGTGTCAGAACCACCCCTTTTTGACCCTTCTCGATGGCCCGAAGACCTCCTCCAGAGGACCCATTTTGGGGCCCCGAAATACCTCCAGGGCGTAGTAGTACTGACTGCAACCCCTGAAAAATAAGGACTCCATAATGTTTCACGTGAAACATGGGCGAGAGTAAAAACCTTCAGATGTTTCACGTGAAACATTCATTCCTATCCACCAGTTTTCCACAGGCCGCACCTATGATGACGGGTGTCCCACCCCATTGCTGTCGAGCAGGAAAGAGAATTCCATGAACGGTTCTGACACAGTTGTCTTGGCCATTTCGCTCCAAAAGGGCGGTGTGGGCAAAACCACTACAGCCATCAACTTAGGTGCCGCGCTGGCAGAGTTGGGCTTTCGAACATTGATCATCGACCTTGACCCTCAAGGCAATGCGTCCTCTGGCCTTGGCATTCACCCCCCCGACGATGCGCCCACAATTGCTGATGTGTTGCGTCGCGAGGAAACCCTTGACTCCATTGTGGAACCAACGGCTGAGAAGAACTTGTTTGTCGCCCCGGCGCCTACTGGCCAGATGCTGGCGGAAGTTGAAGCCCAGTTGGTAGCTGAAATGTTCCCGCAGCCACGATTGAAGGACGCTATTGATGCTGTTCGTGACGATTGGGATTACATCTTGATGGACTGCCCTCCTACCCTGGGCCGCCTCACCGTGAACGCTTTCATGGCTGCCGATGCCATCTTGGCCCCCGTGCAGTGCCAATACTTTGCACTTGAAGGCCTGCGCGATCTCAGTGAAGTGGTGAAGCAAGTGCGTGCGGCACTGAACCCCACACTTGAAATTGCCCATTATCTATTGACGATGAGCGAAGGAACAAAGAAGTTGTCGCAAGAAGTAGAGAGCGAACTGCGCAATGCTTTCGGCGAGAAAGTGTTTAAGGCTGTCATTCCGTACAACGTCAAACTTGCCGAGGCACCGTCTATGCAGCACAGCGTTTTGAAGCACGCCAGCACATCAAAAGGCGCGAAGGCATATCGAGCAGTAGCAAAGGAGTTGAGTAATGGTCGAAAAGCGAAAACTAGGTAGGGGATTATCCACTCTCATTCCTACTGAGAGAACTGATGAGCCTGCTGAACCAGCAACTACTGCTCCGGCAACACCACGAGCAACCCCAACGGAAGAACTACCCGCATCTGCCTTGCGTGACGTAACTATTGATTCCATCGTGCCGAACCCGCATCAGCCACGAGTTCATTTTGATGAAGACTCGTTGAGCGATCTGGCCAAATCGATCAAAGAGATTGGTGTTCTTCAGCCTTTGTTGGTGCAAGAGACCTCACCAGGTAAGTACCAACTCATTGCGGGTGAACGTCGTTGGCGTGCAGCCCAGCGCGCCAAGCTGGCCGTTGTTCCTGTGGTGGTGCGCAAAATTACTGAACTGGGCTCAGTGGAACAGGCATTGGTGGAGAATCTTCACCGACAAGACCTCACAGCACTAGAAGAGGCATCGGCGTATCAACAACTTGTCGACGACTTCGACCTCACTCACGACCAGATTGCAAAACGGGTGGGTAAGAACCGCACCACAATCACCAATGCGCTTCGACTTCTTCAATTACCTGCCACAGTGCAGGGCTACTTGGCTGATGGGCGACTAGCGGCAGGTCATGCGCGCGCGCTGCTTTCTTGCACCGATGCCAAAATCATGGAACAACTGGCTGCCTCTGCTGTGGCTGAAGGCTGGTCGGTACGTGCTGTTGAATTGGCTGTGAAAGAGGGAGCACCCGGCAAGGGCAAGACTGACCCCGGCAAGGGAACCGGGGGAACGGCCGGCATGAAGCCAGCAGGGTTGCTGGAGCTAGAGAACCTCTTGGCCGAATTCCTCGACACCAAAGTGGGTGTCTCTATGAACGACAAACGTGGTCGTATCACGGTGGACTTCGCTGATCTCATCGACCTTGAGCGCATTTATCGCCGAATGGTCGAGGGAATAGAGTAAAAACAACTTAAATTACGACGGTGTAGTTTTCCACAGAACACTCAACCTCAACTGTGAGGTAAGGGTTCAGTGTTATGCACATCTGTGGATTGATTGTGGATAACTAGATCTCAACGGCCGGATTATCACGCCAAGCATCGAGAGCATCACAAATTGCTGTCGAAACCGCATTTGTTTTCAACGACGCCACTTCGTGTGGCCCCATGGAACACAACACGGCGGTCATTCGTGTTTCACGCAATACCGGATGACGTACTCCGAGTGTCTGCACATGCAACTCAGGCGCACGTGCAGAGACTGCAGCAGCAATACGCAATGCAAGATTGCGGCCACCCGCACTGTGGAACGTTGGAACTTCGTAATAGTAGATAGTGCAACCTGCATCATCGGAGCTTTCGCATCCGATGTATACGTCCGCTTGGTAGGCATTTGCTGCTTTAGCTTGTTCGGATGCAGTGAAGTCAACTGTGCTGGTGAGTGGATGGGATTCCTTTGCACGACGAACAATTGCGGAAGCAAGTGGTGCACCACCAGTGAAATAACCAACTACTAGTCGTAGTGAATCACTAGCAACATCGTCTGATAACGCAAGACCTTCACGTACAACCGCAACACCCGGACCATCACCAGTTTGTGAACCCATACGCTTCAAAACATCAATAAATTCAGGCGTACTGATGCCGTTTCGGGGCAGTCCAATATTCTCTTGAAACTCTGCAACTGCCTCGGAAGTGCGTGGACCGTAGATGCCATCAACACGTCCGCAATCAAAACCAAGACGATTGAGAAGTGATTGCAGACTCGCTACGTCGTCACCACGAATATTGGGAGACCGAAGAAACAACAAACGCTCACCAAGAGTCCAGCTCGCTTCAATCAGCGATGACCACACTTGTTCATCGCATTCACCAGTGGTAGCTAGACCATATGAATCTTGAAATGCCAATAATGCGGCGTGTGTACGCGCGCAGAAGGTGGAGTCTTCGGCAGAACCTGGCGCAAGAAAACCTGCTGCAGATAAACGACGCTGCAGATCATGCACCGCTGGTCCGCGGTGACCTGGCTTTATCGGGAAGCCGGAAGAAATGGGTTGAGCTCCTCGAGCATGCGACCCTTGGGCATCGCACCAACGATTTTTGTTTTGATCTCACCCTCGGAGAACAAAAGCATGGTGGGAATACTCATGACATTGAAACGACCGGCGATGTCACCATGATCGTCAACATTGAGTTTCGCGATAATGATTTGGCCAGCCTTCTCTGCAGCAATCTGTTCAAGGATGGGTGCAATTTGCTTGCAAGGTCCACACCATTCAGCCCAGAAGTCCACCAAGATGGGAGTGTCTGAACTATTAACAATTTCGTCGAATGTTGCACTTGTGAGTGTGATGATTCCGTCAGCCATAGCAATACCTTTCGTTGTTTTCAGTGTAGTGCTGAAGGGTTCAGGAACTGTGAGGTAGGTATGTGCCGAACGTGTCGTTCAGTGTGATGGCAGTACCACCAATGACACTGATGCAGTCGGGGACTGCGGGCATCACGGCAACTAGGCATTCGGCAATGGCCGACGGCTTGCCAGGCAGATTGATGATGAGGCTTTTTCCACGAATACCTGCAGATTGGCGCGACAAGATGGCGGTGGGCACGATTTGTAGCGACACTTGACGCATTAACTCGCCAAAGCCGGGCAACATTTTCTGGCAGATCGCTTCAGTTGCTTCAGGAGTTACATCGCGCAGCGCAGGTCCGGTACCCCCGGTGGTCACAATAAGACTGCAATGTTCTACATCAGCCAACTCAACCAACGTGTCTGAGATGGTGTCCTGTTCGTCGGGTATGAGTCGCGTGATGTATTCGTACTCACTGGTGATGCAGGAATCGAGAAACGCACAGATGGCGGGGATGCCTTTGTCTTCATAGACGCCCGTTGAGGCTCTGTCGGAGACAGCAACTACACCAATACGCGTCTTCATGATTGATTAGTGCTGGTGCTCCAACCAACGCTCGCAATCGAGAGCAGCCATACAACCTGAACCAGCAGCAGTGATTGCTTGGCGATAGGTGTGGTCTTGCACGTCACCACAAGCAAAGATGCCTTCGATGTCGGTGTAGGTGGAACCGTCACGAGTAAGCAAGTAACCAGTGTCTTCCATGTTGAGAACACTCTGGAAAATTGCGGTGTTTGGTTTGTGACCAATCGCGATGAAAAGACCAGTTACTGCAAGTGGGCGAGTTGAGTTGTCGTTTGTATCAGTCAGTGTGACGCCAGAAAGAGATTGCTCACCTTGCAATTCAGAAACACGAGAGTTCCAATGGATCTGAATTTTCTCGTTTGTGAGTGCGCGGTCTTGCATGATGCGTGATGCACGCAAAGTATCGCGACGAACAATGAGGTGCACTTTGCTAGCAAACTTGGTGAGGAACATTGCTTCTTCAACAGCAGAGTCTCCACCACCAACAACTGCAATTTCGTGACCACGGAAAAAGAAACCGTCACATGTTGCACAGGTGGAAACACCATGGCCAATTAGCTCGGTTTCACGGGGCAAATCGAGCATGAGCGACTGTGCGCCGGTGGCAACAATGATGGAATTTGCACTGTATTCGGTGTCGCGAATCCACACCTTGAACGGGCGTGATGAGAAGTCGACCTTGGTTACTTTTTCAGTAATAAATTCAGCACCAAATCGCTCTGCCTGTGAACGAAAGTTCATCATGAGTTCTGGTCCCATGATGCCTTCAGGGAAACCAGGGAAGTTTTCAACCTCTGTTGTGAGCATGAGTTGACCGCCTGGCTGATCGCTGGTGGAACTTGGCTCACCTTCGATGACAAGTGGTGCAAGCGACGCGCGCGCGGTGTAGATGGCGGCGGTGAGACCAGCAGGTCCTGAACCGATGATGATGGTGTTACGAACAGTGCTCATTTATCTTCTTCTGTGTATCGGCGGCGCATCAGAATGAATCCGATGACTGCAAAGACCGCGCTAAGGATGAAATACGAAATCCACACGGATGCATCGTGGTTGACAACGGCATCGAGTGCTGCCTGAAGACCGCGAGTGATTCCCACGATCAGCAAAACCAGAATGCCGACGACGCCAAATGTCCCGAGCAAACCAAAGACAAGCCCACGTGCAGTGGTGACCAATGGTTGAGTGGTGTATCGACGAACGGTGCTCACAACCCGGTCGATGAAATCGACTGTTCTATCGGCCCATTCGGGGTCGGTGAGGGGGTTGGACACCATGCGTTCAGCCTAACGGTGGCACCGAGAGGCGCAGAGCGTATCTGTGGCTACGGCTGAGGATATTTAGTCAATTGTGAGCAACTACGCCCACTGAATTCGAGAATGTCCGTGGGGGTATTGACAAGAATTCGGTACGCATTGTCCATGGTGTATCCACCAATGATGGAGTCGGTTGCGTTTGCAATTGATGGGAGGCAGACAAGATCACTAGTCGGTGCATCTGCAATCGTGAAAGTTGCCAGTTCTTTGCAGGTGCTGGACACGTAGACAAAGAGCAATCCGTTGCTGGCCCAAACTTCACGTTGTTCGTTGCCCAAAAAGTATTGACCGACCTTGCCCGAGTCTGCACTGGTGCGACACTGAGAATCTGGGGTGACATTTTTGATGAGGTTTGAGCTACCCGGCGATGCCGCTACTTCGGTGCCAGAGGTTCTGGTTCCGCGACCTATTGCTGCTCCACCTGCAAACACAGCCAAGGCAGCTGCAACTGCGAGCCAACGCCGAGGGGAACGCTGAGAAACAGATGGCGAGATATGTGAAAGTGCCTCGGCGATGTGGGCGTCACGAATCTCGTTCGACGCTGCAGGAATATCGCGCAGCGCCGCAACTATGCGGGGGTCAAGTTGTTCGTCGTCGCTCACGTGTTCCTTTCGTCAGGGTTATGACGCCCCGTGGAGGTGTCTTGGTTCCCAAGAATGTTGGCCAATTGGGTTCGGCCGCGAGCCAGGCGAGAACGCACTGTGCCCACGGGAACGCCTTGTATTTCAGCGATTTCCTCATAATCAAGGTCTGCAACGTGGCGCAGCACAAGAGTGGTGCGGTATTCCTCCGGAAGCAAAGCCAATGCTTGCGCCACATCCATTTGTGCATCAACTGCACCAGTGGCGTCAGCTACCGGCAGCACAAAGGTTGCATCAATATCGGTGGGGGTGGGACGGCGACGAATGCGGCGCACTTCATCGAGAGCAGCATTCGTAGCAATGCGATAGACCCACGTAGAAAACTTTGAACGGCCATCAAATCCGGGCAATGCACGAACAATAGAGATAAGCGCATGCTGAGTGGCGTCTTCAGCATCGGCTTTATTCACCACTATGCGATGACACACGGTGCGTACGGAGTCATAGTGCATGCGCAACAAGGTGTCGGTTGCAACGGAATCTCCACGTTTGGCACGTTGAATCAAAAGGTCGTCGGGAGCAGGAGAGATGGTCACAGGCTAGTCACCTGTAGAAGCGCCACTATTTAGCTGAAGTGAAGTCGAGGCTGGAAAGCGAACCCTTATAAGGGTTGCTGTTGCTGCACGAAGTGCTGCGGCCTGCTTCTCGTATGTACAAGAGCACATTTCGGGCCGGGCTTTTTACATCGAAGGTGCCGATACCTGTTTGTTGCGATGCCGCTTGAGCCACAGGAAGGCCCCAGCCGTCTATCGAAGAGGGGAGGGTTTCGCCTGTAGAGACGTACACCTCTGCATTCCATGGCGCAGTTGCAAAATTGGCAGCCAAGGTTCCGAGACCTACGCCAGATAGTTGAACTACGACTCCTACGCCACCCTTCGAACCGAAATACTGATTGCCGTAACACACGGTGGTCCATGTAGTTGCCGGGTTGTTGTCGGTAAGAAACGGAATCATGGTTTCATTTTCTTGGCCGTCGTCGCCGTTTGGATCGTAACTACGCATACCCACAACACTCACGGGACCAACAGCAATTTCGTTGATGACAGGCGCACCAATTTGCGAATTCGTATCTTGAAGTCCGCGCCACAACATCACTGTCATGGTGAGTGCTGCAATTAACAGAAGCGCAATCGGAACATAGTTGCGCTTTGTTGAGGTTCGTTGAGAACGTGGCAATGCCGTGTCAGTGTGTGCAATACCGCGTGGTGTGTTGTCTTTTGTTTTAGTTGCACGAACCGGAGTGTCATCTTCTTCTTGAACAAGTTCAAGTGGGCGTCGCTGCCTTTGTGGCATAAGAGGATCATTCAAAGATGAACGACTACGCGGTGTTGCAGGTGCCATGGACGGATTGAGTCCATCTACCGGTGTGAGCGCATCGTAATTTTGTTGTGACACTTCATCGAGTGCACGGACTACGTCATGACATGTGGCGTAACGATGCTCTGGTTTACGCATCAACATTTTGTGAATGACCGTAATGAGATTGCTAGGTACATCTGAGCGAATTCCACCGAGTGGAGTTGGGTCTCGCTGCAAGCGCTGAATGGCGGTTTGTTGCTCGTTTTCCCCTTTAAATGGGGCTTTTCCGGCCAAGCACTCGTAGAGAACAAGTCCTAGTGAGTAGATGTCTGCGCGACCATCAAGCAAGCGACCCTGTACTTGTTCGGGAGACAGATACTTTGCAGTTCCCATCATGATGTCTGGCTTTGTGAGGTCTGTGTGGTCTTCCACACTTGCTACTAACGGCTTGGCAATACCAAAGTCCGTGAGCAAAACTTCGCCCTCTTTCATCACCAAAATGTTTGCGGGCTTAATGTCTCTGTGGAGAATGTTTTCGTCGTGAGCTTTTGCTAAAGCTGACGCAATTGCACGTCCGATATGCAAAGTGAGATGAGCACTGAGTTGTCCTGGCTGGCGAGACGTACCGTTATCGTCTAATAAACCACGAAGAGATTTGCCTTCGATGAGACGCATAACGAGTGCAACTTGGTCATGTTCGTCGATGCAGTCATACACCGGAACAATGTGTGGGTGAGTAAGTCGTGCAAGTGCTTGTGCTTCACGACGAAAGCGTTCTTTTGTGACGACATCATCAGCAATGTCTTCGCGCAACATCTTCACTGCAACGATGCGACCCAGTGTGAGGTCGGTGGCGCGCCAGACGTCGGCCATGCCACCAGAAGCGATCATTCCTTCAAGGCGATAGCGTCCGCCGATGAGGTCACTGGTGTGATGTGGTGCAGCCATTACTGGGAGCAGACGCTAGTTGTGGATTGCCTCCGATGGAGGCATACCCCTTATTCGGCTTGGCGAAAAACGATTCCGATAGTTCCTTGACCGGCGTGTGCACCGATGACTGCACCGATGTCGCCAACGATGATTTCACCTGCGTAGACGGTCTTGACCATCGCGATGAATGCATCGATGTCTGCGCACTGCGCATGCAGCAAACCGAGGCGTTCAATTTTTCCTTCATGCGAACGGAGTGTCTCAATAAGGAAGGCCAATGCTTTGGAGCGCGTGCGCTGACGGCCAGCTTCTTCCACTTTGCCGTCACGTATCTCAATGAGGGGCTTAATGGAGAGAGCGCTTGCCATCATGGCCTTTGCTCCACCAATTCGTCCACCCTTTTTCAGATTGTCGAGCGTGTCGAGTGCGGCAACGACATGCGTACGGAGGGCTAATTGCTCTGCGCGAGCCACAATCTCTTGCTGTGTAGCGCCGGCCCGTGCCATTTCTGCGCATTCAAGCACCGTGAGGCCTTGTCCCATAGATGCACTGCGGCTATCAACAACCACAACTGGGATCTCGGGCTCAAGTGCACGCGCTGCCAGTACGGCGCTCTGCATGGTTGCTGACAAGTCGGACGACAATGAAACCACGACGATTGCCGTAGCGCCTTCTGCCTTGAGAGAGCGGTAGCACTCTTCGAACTTGCCTTGCGATGGCGCAGCAGTTTCGGGCAATTGTGGTGAAGCAGCGCACAACTTCCAGAATTCTGACGTGGTGATGGTTTCGCGGTCAATGTATTCGGTGTCGCCAAAGCGAACACTGAGAGGAACAATGCGAATACCTAAGGCATCTGCCATTTCTTGAGGCAGGTCGCAGGCGGAGTCGGTAACAATTCGAACAGTCATTGCTCAGAAACCGTAGTCGCCTCGCGCTTGTCGCGTCGTGCTGACCTGCGGTGAGACCACCACCAGGCCAGAAGAATAAGCAAGAACGAGATGCTCACGAACTGTCCGAATCCTGCGATAGCGGTGACTTTGGCGCGAATTGTGATGAGGGGAACCACTTCTAGGTTTCCCTGGGGGGTGGCCACCCATACAGATACAGGGAATTGGCCACTTGTACGGGTGGTGGCCGACACGACAACTTCGGTGGTGCTTCCCTCACGAAGAGT
>Ga0214921_10008081_pt1 | contig 13786 bp, 9 predicted proteins | sample LL1505_MetaG_FD_177992 | JGI IMG/M metagenome (GOLD analysis project Ga0214921, IMG submission 177992) | Freshwater microbial communities from Lake Lanier, Atlanta, Georgia, United States - LL-1505 | ecosystem: Environmental > Aquatic > Freshwater > Lake | place: USA: Georgia | collected 2015-05-28 | reverse complement strand
GGTGCTCGTGCCGTTGATGAGCGTGTTGAGGTCGGGGAAGTTCGCGTCCGCGGCGGCGTCGCCGTAGGCCCAGGTGAGGCTGTCGGTGGTGTTGACGTTGTACTCATCGACGAGGGTGATGGTGAACTCAATGCTCGTCCAACCAGCGGTGAGTGCTACCGACTGCTCAGGGGTGAACGACTCTCCACCCATTCCGACCAGCGTGTCGCTCTCATCAAACCAACCGTTGAACACGTAGCCGGCACGCGTTGGGGCCGGCAACGTAACCGACTCACCCTGCACCACATCATCTGCGAGCGAGTTTGGATTGCCGGCATCAAGGTAGGAAACGACCCAGACGCCGATCACTTCAAAGGTGACCTGTGAGGTTGACTCGAGGTAGCGATCGCTCTCCGCGACAGTCACCGTAATCGTGCAGTCACCCGAGTTGCCCAGGACAACATCCGTGCCATCGACAGAACACACGGCCTCATCGCTGCTTTCGAAGGTGACCGTTCCGTCGCTGTCGTTCCCAAGAAGTTCCAGCGGCAGGCGACCAACGGTGGACCGGGTTGCGCCTGGGAAGCGCGTTCCACCGATCGTAAGGTTGATCTCTTGTTCAAGCTTGAGGACTGCGAAGATGTTGACGAACTCTTCAGCGGCTGCGTATCGGACGTTGCCGGACTGGTTTGCCGCGATCTCACAATCACCCGCGGCAAGCAGCGTCACAGTTGCGCCACTGACCGAGCAGACCTCAGGGGTGTTCGAGGTGAACGTGACTGCCAGGCCGCTATCCGACGTGGCGACAAGGGCTACCGTCTCGTCACCGAGCGTCTGATCGAGCGGCAGCTGGAAGCTGATCTGCTGCTCAATCTTGGCCACGGCGAAGGTGTTGACAACTTCTTCCGCGGCAGCGAAGCGATCGTTTCCAGACTGCTGTGCAGCGATCTCGCAATCGCCCTCACTAATCAGGGTTACGACGGCGGCGCCCGTGAGTTCGCAGACGTCTGGCGTGTTGGAGGTGAAGGTGACCGCGAGGCCACTATCCGAGGTCGCCGAGAGGCCTACTGAAGACGTAGCTAGGGTGCGATCATCAGGCTGGTCGAAGGTGATGGTCTGGTCGATCTTGTTGACTTCGAACGTGTTAGTCACCGGTTCAGCTTCGGCGTGGGTGTCATCACCCTCCTGGCTGGCGACAATCTCGCAGGAGCCTGCGGCGATGAGATCCACGATGCCGTCGGTGCTGACGGTGCAGACCTCTTCAGTGTTGGAGGTGAAGGTCACATCGAGGCCGCTATCGGCGGTTGCGAAGAGCGTGACGCTCTCGTCTGCGAGTGAGACGTCGTCAGGCTGGTCAAAGGTGATGGCCTGGTCGATCTTGTTGACTTCGAACGAGACGGTGGCCTGTTCGGCCGCGTTGTAGACGCGGCTTCCAGGCTGATCTGCTGCGATTTCGCACGTGCCCGCTGCCAAGAGGGTTACGTCGCCTCCGGAGGTGACCGTACACACATCTTCGGAGTTGGAGGTGAACGAGACCCGCAGACCGCTATCAGAGCTCGCAGCAAGCGTCAGGAATGGGCGTGCAAGCGTCTGATCATCTGGCTGCTCGATGGTAATGACCTGGTCAAGCCCCGCAACCGTGAATTGGATAACCGCCTCTTCTGCTGGCGCGTAGAGGCGATTTCCCGGCTGATTTGCCGTGATCTCACAATCGCCTACGCGCAAGAGGGTTACGACAGGAGTTGAACGTCCAACCGTGCAGATAGACGGAGTGTTTGACGCGTAAAATAAAGAAAGCCCCGACAAAGTCGAGGCATTGAGCCCTACAGCACCATCGTTGATGGTGACGTTTTCAGGTACGTCGAACGTGATCTCCTGCGGGATTCGTGCGACGGCGAACGAGAGGGTGACCTCTTCTGCCGCTGCATAAACGCGATTACCGAGCTGCTTTGCAGTGATCTCGCAGGTGCCCTCGCTCCTCAGCGTCACAACGCTGCCTCGCACGGTGCAGATTGACGTGTCGCTCGAGGCGAAACTTACAGTTAGGCCACTGTCTGAGGTTGCCTCAAGTTGCACAAACGTCTCTTCAAGCGTCGCGTCATCTGGCTGCGTGAAGTCGATGACCTGCTCAACCTTCGTAACCTCAAAGGTCAAGGTAATTGGATCGGCCGCTGCAAATTTCGCGTTACCTGTTTGTGTTGCAGTGAGTTCACAGGTACCGGGACCGCGCAGCGTGGCGATAGAACCAGCAACTGTACAGACAGTGCGATCAGACGATGTCAGTTTTACGGGAAGATTACTGTCAGAGGAAACATCAAGCGGCAGTGTCGGGAACTCCAGTGTTTGGTCATCCGGCTGTTCGAACGAAATTGTCTGGGTGACCTTCGCCACTTCAAAGCTAACGGGAACACTGTCGGCTGCAGAGTAGGTAGTGTTACCAGCCTGACGTGCCTCCACCTCGCAGGTGCCCGCAGCCTTCAAGACGATGAATCCGCCACGAATGATGCACACGCTCTTGGAGTTTGAGACCACCGTGACGCGGAGTCCACTATCGCTCGACGCTTCAATCTCTACCAAAAGGTCTTCAAGGGTCTGGTCGTCAATCTGGTCGAACGTAATGGTCTGTGCAATGCGGATTGGGAGAACTTTTACGACTGAAGGCGCGGCCGCATAACCTGCGTTACCGGCCTGACGAGCGGTCACGGTGCAATTGCCAGGGCCAACCAGCGTTAGATCTACGCCGCTCACGGTGCACACCGTTGCTGGGCTGGCGGTGAAGGCCACGGTCAACCCGCTGCTCGCCGAGGCATCCAGCGTGATCGGGCCATCTTCTGGGGCAACTGGCGCACTAAGATCCTGGCCCCACGTAATCACCTGCGCCTTGAGAGCCACCGTGAAGGATCTACTCACGCTGGTGGCTGCAACAACAGTGGCTGAGCCAGCCTGGGCGGCGGCGATGGTGCACGTGCCAGCGGTAAGGACGGTAATCACACCGGTCGAGCTATTGACGGTACAGACCGCTGCTGTTAATGAACTGAAGGTGATCGGCAGCGAGGCGGATGACGAAGCCGATACGGTCGGCGCCGGATCGAGATAGGTCATCGTTGACTTGCTCAAGGTGAAGGTGATCGTCTGGGTGTTCTTCACGTTGAAGGTGCGAGTCACAGGGGTCGCTGCCTTGAACTTATTCGCCTGACCGGCTTGCGAGGCCGTGACCGTACAAGCGCCTAGCGCCTTGATCGTGACGGTTCCAGTTGGCGTGACGGTACAAACGACCGTGGTTGTGCTCGCAAAGGTCACCGGAAGCTTGCTGGTTGCGGTTGCCACAAGATTGAATGGTGCAGCCCCGATCGCAACGTCTGCGGGCTGGTTAAAGGTAATGGTCTGCGCTGCTGCCGCCTTCGGTGGGGTTGGCCGGAGATTAGGGGCAGCTACCGCATTCGAGACCGCAACGAGCAGCAGCACAGCTGAGAGGAATCCAACACGGATCAACGATGCATATCGGGCGAGTTGGCGGTCCATGACGCGACCCTAACTGCAATAATCTCTGCCTGTCTACCCTTTTTGACCAGAATTTACAAAGAATTAACGGGAAACCACGTTCAGTGGGCGATTAAGCACGCGTTAACGTTCCAATAACAATGTCAGCCAGGTTGAAATTGTCATTCTCCACTCGCTGATTGCGGGAGTCCATGGTCGTGATCGTCGCTCAATGCATCCACTTTCAGAAGTTGCATTGCAGCAATTCACAGCGGAACACAATTGAAATGCCGCGCGCGCGACAAGAGTTCGTGAGGATGCTTTCTGATCCATCGACAGCGTTACGACGTGTGAATTTCCTACGTGTTTAACGATTTTTTGACAGCGCATCAAGAACTCTCATTGCCTTGGAAGAACGCAGAATCGCCGCAGCTTACCCGCCAGTGAGCTGCGGCGACTCGTTGAAATGGGGCGGCTAGCGATTAGTCGTTCTCGCCACCGTCGTCGTCACCTTCGCCGTCGTCATCTCCGCCGTCGTCCTCATCACCAGTGCCACCGCCTGCTGGAGGTGGAATGACGACTGGATCTGTGGTCGGAGCTGGATTTGCGACCGGCACATCGGTTGGCGCTGGCGTGACATCGACCACGACTCCTGGGTCGACAGTCGGATCAACTGCTGGGTCAACTGCTGGGTCATTGGACGCAGCAGGTGACTGGTCTGCCACCACTGCTGCATCAGTGCCACCGAGTGGTGGCAAGATGCCGGCTTGGCTAGCGAACGCCCCGCCGATTGAGAGGCCGAATCCGGCGGCCAAGACGAAGGCCACGATGGTCGACGCTGGGTGACGAACGCTCGTAACCGCCTGTGGTGCGTACTCTGGACGCCATGGCTCCGCTGGTGCCAACTCTTGGCCTTCGATTGGTCGAACCTCCTTTGCCATGAGTGTGCTCCTTTCATCCGCCTTGGCTAATGCCTCGGTCGCCTACAGCCATATTCAGCGAGCACTCGTGCTGCCGTCCTTTGTGCTCCCACAGGAGCCCGTGAGAAGTCCCTAATAATTCCCCTTAAATGGTGCGGGTGCGGAAGCCTTCGGTTGCGGTGAGCACGCCGTCGGTATCCATCGCGAGGGCCCCATAGCCAGGCTCGTCGTCGACGCGGTGCATACCCGCTCGCCCCTCGAGGAAGCACATCGTGGCAAGGGCATCCACGCGCGCGATGTCGGGCCCCACCACCGTGAAGCTCAGCCATGGGCTTTCGGAGGCGCCACCAATCTCTGTGTCGCGCAGGTGCCCCGGTCGCTCGGACATCCCACTCGTCGCAATCGCCGCGTTGCGAAGTGCCACACGCGCGACAAGTGTCGTGTTGCGACGCGGGTCCACCACGCCAACACTCCAGCCGATCCCAGCTGGCCCACCACCTGCGGCGGTGATGTCGCCGCCGATCCCGAACGAGAAGTTGTCTACACCGTGCTCGCGCAAGATGGCTCCGGCCACGCCGATCGCCCACCCTTTGACGTAGCCAGCAGGCTCGAGGCCGCCATCGCGCCCCGCATGCCAGGCGTCAAAGATGCCGCCGCTCTCCACATAGAGTGCCTCGCAGATATCGAGGATCTGCTGCGTCTCTTGGTGGGCCGCCGAGCGAGCCAGTGCGCCGTCGCGAATGCGGCAGATTTCAGAGTTGGGGCGATAGGTGGAGAAGCGCTCCTCGATCTCGTTCAGCCGCGCGAAGGTTGCTTCAACCGCGGCCGACGGAAGCGCCCCCACAACGGCCAGCGATGCTGCTGATCCGAAGACCTTCCGGACGACGCGAGTGACCGACTCGTCGAGCGTGCCGCTCAATAGGTTGCCTTGTCGATTGCCGCCTGGAGCGAATTGGCATAACCCCACCACGAATAGGTCGCTCCTGAGCAGGCGTTCGGCTGCTTCGCCATGAAGTCAGATCCTGTTGCCGCGCCAGCGCTAAGGTCGATCGCCGCGCTATTGAAGACCGCTTCGGTGCAGGCCGATCGACGATACCCAATCGCCCATCGGCCGCTCTGCGAGACCGAAGCATCCGTTACCTTGCCGCCGCTTATCGTGACCGTCACCTTCATGGTGCCGTAGTTGTAGTTGAAGTTGTTTCCTGAAAAGGTCCCGTCGTGGAGCGTTGCCACAGGAGTTGCGGTGGCCTTTGGCGTCGCAGTCGGCTTCGGCGTTGCGGTGGCTCCAGGTGCACTTGAAGCACCAGGGGTGGCAGTCGCGTCTGCTGTCGCGCTTGGTGTTGGCGTCGGATCAGTGCTGGCACTCGCCAGCGGATCTGGTGATGCGGATGGGTCAGGGGTGATGCCACCGATCCCAGCCTGAGCCGGCGGAACGTACCCAATCACCAGTCGCAACCCTGCGATCGTAAAGATCAACGAAATCAATCCTCGTCGTGGCATCGGTGAACTCCTCTCTGCCCTCCTGGGCTACCAACTAAATCGTTCTAGGTGAATTTGATGGTGTGGAACGCCAATGTCGCGCAGGCTCTTCTCAACGGTGACCATCATGCGCGGTGAGCCGCAGAGGTAGATGTCGCGCTCGCGCACATCGGGGTACGCAGCCCAGAGGCCACCCGGCGAGAGCGGGTCGTCGTTGAAGGCGAACTGGTCGCGGCTGCCCGTCACGAAATCAATCTTGGCGCCGCGCACTTCGGCGATACGGGTGAGCTCCTTCTTGAAGACGACCGAAGCGTTTGACGGGGCGCGATAGAGGAGCGACATATCGCCGCGTCGTGCCGGGAGCACCTCAAAGAGTGCACGGAGCGGCGTGATACCGATGCCACCCGCGATCAAGAGCACCTTTTCGCGGGTGCGCACTGCACCGGTGAGGATTCCGTACGGCCCTTCAAGGAAGACGCGCGTGCCAGGCTTGATGCGCTGCAGCTCCTTCGAACGATCACCGAGCGCCTCAATCGTGAATCGCAGGTGAATACCGTCGGGCCCCGCCGAGAGCGAGTACGGATTAGAGCGCCACCAGCCCTTGCCATTCAGCACGCGAATGCCGAACCACTGCCCAGCGCGAACGGGAAGTTTATCCATCGCGTTTCCCGTGATCCAGAGTGAGGCGACGCCGTCGCGCTCAATCACAACCTTGTCGATGTAGAAGCGATGACGAAGGTTGCGCACCAGCGGTTCAACGAATCGGAAGAGAATCAGCGGCACGAACGCAACCGCATAGAGCCCAATCCAGCTGGCGCGGGCAAGGCCATCGTCAATAAAGTCGGTGCCAAGAGTGAGTTGGTGCAAGAATCCGAGCGCCATGGCGACATACGCATAGAGGTGAATGCCGTACCAAGTCTCGTAGGCCATTCGGGCACGTGCGGCGCGAATGGAGACGACAGCGACAAGAATGAGCAGCCCGAGTCCCATGGTGCCGCCAAGTCCACCGGATTCGAGAATCGTGAACGTGTAAATCTGATTCCAAACCTCACCGATGGTGGGAATCTTGCTGGTGTCGGAATAGCCGATCGTGGAGGCGATGGCATGGGCGCCAATGAACCAGACGCTGGCGAATCCAGCGAGTCGATGAAGTCGTGACGCCTCGTCACTCCCAACAACCTGGTCGATAAAGGGCGCGCGGGACATGAGCAGAATGCCAACAAGGGCAAGGAAGGTTCCGTAGAGCGCCGTCAGTTGGCCGATGGCGGTGAGTGCATTCAGAGGGCTATCGAACCGGTCGAGCCCGCCGTGACGTACCCACATGGCGCCGATGATGAGCGCCAGGCCGAGGACGCCCCAGTTCAGGTCGCCAGGGGTAATGGACCAACGACGGGGTAGCGGCGGACTGGTGGGCGCCAACTGGCGTGGGCTACCGGTTCGACTGGCGGTCGTCATAGGGACAATCGTGCGGGAACGGGGGCTGCCGCGTCCTGTACCCGTTCAAAACCTTCGCCTCTTGGCGTGAGAAGGTTCAAATCTTCGAAGCCCAGCGCAGCGTGAGCGGCACCACCAGGCTTTCCCCCGCTTTCAGTTGGATCGCCCCGCCTCGGTGGAAGGCATCGGGGGGGCCGACTTGCGGCTCAACGCAGAGGGCGTCATCTGGGTCGTAGACCATCCAGTGGGTGACGGCGGGTCCAGCCGCCAACGTCACGGTGAGGTCATCGCCCCAGGAGATCTGTGGTGGAGTGGTGACTCCAACGAACGGGTCGTCCCAGGTTGCGCCCGCGCCAGGCGCGGCAACGCCGCCATCAACGGCGGGCCTCACATCATCAACAAGATGCAAGCCCGGCATCGACGCATCGCGCGCCAACACACCGCCTGGCGCAAATGCCAACACCCCTTCGGCGCCCACCTCGTTGCGACGGGTTGCGTCCAGCAAGAAGCGGCGGAAGCAAGGATGCCACCCTGCGGTCACGAGCTGTTCAACGTCGGCGGTAATGGTGAGGGTGATCGTGAGCTCGCCCGCTGTGGCGCTACCACTCAGTTCGGCGGCGACAGCGGCGCGCGCGGTGAGCGGCCATCCTGCGGCGCGATCCAGCGGCGCGTACATCACCGCTGACCGACCATCACCAGCAGCGCTCTGTTCGTTTGCGGCACTCTGATAGAGGCGACCGTGAAAGGCGTGCTCGCCCCACGTTGGCGGGAAGTTGTGACTGGCGCCGGCGAGGTCGGTGAACGTTGCGTTCGCCATGCGGCCCGCCCACGGTGCCATGGGAAAGATTCCCCACGTGGCAGGATGGCCGTTCTCGCGCACGAGAAGCTCGCGGCCGGCGACCACCAAGCTACCAACGCGAAGTCCGGCGTCGGGCAGCAGCGTGACCGACACACCGTCGACGCCAAGCGTGATCGCCGTTTCCTGAAGGTAATCAGGAACCTGCGGATACGCCTCGGGCGTTGAAGATGGCGCGAGGTGCGGGTGTCGCGCGCTGCGAATCATCGTGCGGCGGCGAGTGGTGCCATGACTCCCCCTCCGATGCGCAGCAGATCTGCGGGTGACAGTTCAATCGAACGACCGCGCTGCCCCGCCGAAACGACGATCGTAGCGTGCGCGCTGGCTCCATCATCAAGCAACAGCGGCAGTGGCCGCTTCGACCCAAGGGGGCTGACCCCGCCCGGCACATAGCCCGTCACGCGACGCACACTCTCGGCGTCGGCGAGCGCTGCGCGTTTGGCGTGAAGTGCGGCAGCAACGGCCTTTTCGGAAAGCTCGCCACTGCTCGGAACCACCGCGAGCGCGAAGAGAGTGCGTGGCTCTAACGCCCCCTCAATGGCAAGCACCAGCGTCTTATAGAGGCGGTCGGGTGAGATACCAAGCGCTGCTGCGGCGGCGTCGCCGTAGGCGATGCGCTCACCGCGATGTTGGTCTACGCCACTCAGCGGTTCAAGCTCGTATTCATGCAGCGTGAACGGCACACCGTTCGCAGCGAGGAGAGCGGTTGCTGGCGTACCTGCGCCCACGAGGGCTACTCCTTCGCAGTGAGTGGAATTCGCACGATCATGCGTGCGCCGCCACCGACGGCGCTCTCTGCCGCAATGGTGCCGTTATGCGCCTTGGCGATGGAGCGCGCGATGGCAAGGCCGAGCCCGGCGCCGCCGTGGCTGCGCGCCTGCCCAGCGCCGCGATAGAACGGCTCAAAGATGCGTTCGCGCTCGGAGAGGGGCACGCCAGGCCCTTCATCATCTACCCAGATAGCGGCAAAGCCTTCAGAGATGCTCGTGCCAATGGTGATGGAGCTCGCCGATGGCGAGTGGCGAATAGCGTTCTCCACCAAGCCGAGCACCAACTGAATGAGTCGATCGGTATCACCCGAAATGGTGAGGCGCTTGCGTCCGATGTTGGCGCGAAGCCCAAGGCCAACCCGCTTCACCATTGGGCCGGCGCGCTCAATTGCTTCGCGCGCCACGTCGTCGAGATTGATTGGATGAAGGTCAACTGTGACCATGCGCTCACCACCCTCTGCGGATGCTTGGCGGCTTGAGAGCGTCAGTAGATCGGCACTGAGCCGTCCGAGGCGCTCCGATTCGGCGGCAATGCCGTGGAGTAGTTCCATACCGGCGGGCTTCACCAGCCCCTCGCGCTCCAGGATTTCCGCACTCGACAGAATGACCGAGGCGGGGGTGCGCAGCTCATGGGAGGCGCTGGCGACCAAGGCACGTTCGCGTGCGGCGGCGGCAGCAATCGGCGCCAACGCGCGCCGCGCAATTAGCAGCGCAACGACGAGCGCGCCACCGAGGGAAAGGAGGGCAACGAGCACTAGCGAACCGAAGAGGTTCTGTCGCTGCGCATCACGAACATCGAGACGACCGGCGACCTGCACGTACCCAAGCACGTCACCCGTTGGGTCTTGTGGGTGTCGGATCGGTGTGGTGACCACGCGGAATTCCGTTCGGCCGATCACCACCGTTTCTGCCGATGCCGTCACCGACCGTGGATCCAACAGCGTCAGCACTGGGAATTCGGCTCCGCCGCCAGTGGACTGAGCAAGGATGGCACCGTTCACATCCAACACTGCCCATGGGCCACCGGCGCCAAACTCTTCGTTGTACAAATCTGGCGGAATTGATGGCGGCGCATCATCGCGAGGAGCGCCATGCACGACAAGGAACACGACGCTGATCGCCGAGGGGGTATGGCCGTTATCACCACCACCTTCGCCGTCATCATCTGTGCCGCCACTTGGGGGCGGAAGCTCATCACTTGGATTTGGTGAAGGATCGCCTTCCGGCGACTCTGAGGCCCCTGGCTCTTCAGATTCACGAGGGCTCGCACTTGGATCAGCCGACTGTTCGGGGCCTGGTGACACGTTAGGAAGTGGCGGAAGGTGCCCTTGGATCTCAACCACGATGCGTTCGGCACGGGCGCGCAGCGCGTTATCAAGACCGGCATCAAGCGCGCTGTTCCCCGCGACGGCACCACCAACGCCAACCACGGCGACGACCAGGGCAGTTGCACCAAGGATGAAGATCGAGATTTGGCGGCGTGTGCGCGCCAGAAGTGACTCAATCCCCTCGCCGCTGAATTCGTCGCGCAGCGGCATGACTACTTCCCTTTTGGTGCTTCGGCGAGTCGGTACCCAACCCCGCGAACCGTCTTCAGGAGATCAGTGAACCCAGCCTCTTCAAACTTATTTCGCAGGTAGTGCACATACAGGTCGACCACATTGGAATAGACATCGGGCTCAGCCCCCCACACCTCGTCAAGTAGCTGCTGTCGCGTCAGGGCAATGCCGCGGTTTCGAATCAAGTACGCAATCAGTGCGTACTCGCGTGCCGACAGGTCAATGACCTTCTCGCCCGTGGTGAGTGCGTGCCGCCCTTCATCAAGAATGAGGCCGGGTACCACCTCGCGCTCGGCCTCGCCGCTTGCCGACATCTCGCCGCGGCGACCAAGGGCTCGTACACGGGCCAGCAGTTCGGTGGCGGCGAATGGCTTGGTGAGGTAGTCGTCGGCACCAGCATCAAGACCCTCAACACGATCGTCAACGGTGCCAAGCGCGGTGAGCATGAGTACCGGTGTGGTGTCGCCTGCGTGACGGCGGTCGCGCAGAATTGATGAGCCCTCAAGGTCAGGGAGCATGCGATCAAGAATCACGAGATCCCACGACGCCGACTCCCAGAAGGTGATGCCGTCGGCACCGGTCGCCGAGAGCTGCACGGTGTGGCGCTCGGCCGTAAGGAGTCGTGCAATCAGCGGCCCGAGTCGGGCGTCGTCTTCGATCAGGAGAATCTTCATGTTCTGATCGTGGCGCGCATCGGCAGATCGGTCAAGCGAAACCGCTCGCATCTTTGAGATTACACATCTGCATGCGGAGCAGATTGCGGGAAGCGAGATGGTGCGCCCTGAGGGACTCGAACCCCCGACCCTCTGGTCCGAAGCCAGATGCTCTATCCGCTGAGCTAAGGGCGCCTGTGTCTATCTTCGCTTAGTTCGCCAGATCACTGGTGATGCTGGTCGGGGCGAGAGGATTTGAACCTCCGACCTCGTCGTCCCGAACGACGCGCGCTACCAAGCTGCGCTACGCCCCGACCGATCCCGCACCGCGGGAGGGGAAGGATAGCCGATTGACGCTACCCTTCGCCCATGAACAAGGCCCAGAACGAGGTGATCCTGCAGGTCGCGCTGACCTTCGATCACGACGCCATTAGCTCCGATGTTGAGAAGGGGCATCGCCCCTTCGATCGCTCCATTGGTGAGTTCGGTCCGCGCGTTGGCCTGCCACGAATCCTGCAGATCCTGGCGCGCGAAACGGTGCCCGCCACCTTCTTTGTGCCCGTACACACCGCGCACACCTGGCCCGAGAGTGTCGCCGCCATTGTGGCCGGCGGCCATGAGGTTGGCTGCCACGGCTGGGCCCATGAGGATCATGCCGCCCTCTCCCCTAACGACGAGCGCGATCTCATCGTTCGTCAAAAGGCTGCCCTCACCGCCGCCGCGCAATCTGCTGGGTACACCTCGCCGATCGTTGGCTTCCGTGCCCCCTACTGGTCGCTCTCCGAGCACACCTTGCAGTTCGTTGAAGAGGCAGGTTTCACCTACGACTCCTCGCTCGCCTGGGAGGAGACGCGCATTACCCCCGTACGCCATGGTGATCAACACACAATCGAGCGCTCAACCCTTGGCGCTAATGGCAGCCTGCTTGAGGTACCAATCAGCCATTGGCTTGACGACTGGCCCTGGTTTGAACCGGGTCGCGGCGGCGGGCCCGCCTCACCACCGAGCGCCTTCGCCGAGGTCGCCCTCGCCGAGCTGCGCCTGGCGCATGCTCGCGCTCTCGCCGACCCAACGCTTCGCAGCGGAGTGCTGACCTATACCTTCCACCCGGAGTGCATTGGGCGCGGTAGTCGCGCCGAGGTGCTCGAGGCGATCATCGCTGCAGGGAAAGCCCTCGGCGGCGTGCACTTCACGCGGCTAGATGCCGCTGTACACGCCGCCAAGTAACGAACGCTTAATCGTCGGGTTCGACCCGATCTCCCTTAGTAAAGCTCGAGGTAGCGCTCAACCTCCCAGTTCGAAACGTGCGTGCGGTACTCGTCCCACTCGGCCTGCTTGGCGTCCAAGAAGTGCGAGAGCACATGCTCACCAAGAGCGCCACAGATCACTGGGTCGGCCTTGAGCTCTTCGATCGCCTCGATCAGGCTCCCTGGCAGCTCCTGGATCCCCTTCTGCGCCACTCGCACGGAGTCCATCTCGTAGAGCGACTCCTCAACCGGGTCTGGCAGCACCATCTTCTTTTCGATGCCGTCGAGACCCGCGGCGATCATCACCGCGAAGGCGAGGTACGGGTTTGCCGATGGGTCTGGGCAGCGCAGCTCCATGCGCGTTGCTTCGACCGAGCGGCCCGCTGAAATCATCGGCACGCGAATGAGTGCCGAGCGATTGCGTCGTCCCCACACCAAATACGTTGGTGCTTCGTACCCGGGAACAAGTCGCTTGTACGAGTTCACCGTGGGTGCCAACACCGCGATCATGGAGCGCGCGTGCTTCAGAATGCCGGCCATGTACGACTTCGCAATCGGCGAGAGGCCGTACTTGTCCTTCGCGTCATAGAACACGTTCTTGCCAGTCTTCAGGCTTGCAAGGCTCTGGTGCGTATGCATGCCCGAACCATTGATGCCATAGATCGGCTTCGGCATGAAACTTGCGTACAAACCGTGCTGCTTAGCAATCTCCTTCAGTGCGTACTTGAACGTTGTGGCGTTGTCGGCTGTCGAGAGTGAGTCCGAATACTCGAAGTCAATCTCATGCTGACCTGGTGCCACCTCGTGGTGCGCGGTTTCAATCTTGATGCCAAGCGCCTCGAGTGCGTCAACCATGTCCTGGCGAATATCAATGCCCTGGTCACCAGTGAAATCAAAGTAGCCGGCCTTGTCGTGCGGCTTGGTGACTGGGTGCCCATCGGCGCCATACTCAAAGAGGAAGAACTCCAACTCTGGTCCCATGTTCACCTTGTAGCCGAGCTTTGCAGCGCGCTCAACTTGGCGGCGAAGTGCACCGCGTGGGTCACCGGCAAATGGTGAGCCGTCGGGAAGCAGCACATCACAGATCACGCGTGCCGTGCCGGCGCCGCTTTCGGCGGGAGCCCACGGCAGAATGCGCCAGGTGCTCATGTCAGGGCGCAGCATTTGATCGCTCTCGGCGATGCGTGTGAAACCTTCGACTGACGAGCCGTCGAACCAGGTGCCGTGCTTGATCGATGCAGGCATCTGGTGGATCGGGATCTGCACGCTCTTCGTAATGCCGTGCAGGTCCACGAACTGCAGCTGCACGGTGCGGATGCCGGCCTTCTCGGCCTTGGCTACGGTGGCGAGTGCCGCCTTGGTTTCGGCCTCGGTGCGTGCTCCATACCCCTTCGACATGATCCCCCTCC
>Ga0214921_10008080_pt1 | contig 13788 bp, 9 predicted proteins | sample LL1505_MetaG_FD_177992 | JGI IMG/M metagenome (GOLD analysis project Ga0214921, IMG submission 177992) | Freshwater microbial communities from Lake Lanier, Atlanta, Georgia, United States - LL-1505 | ecosystem: Environmental > Aquatic > Freshwater > Lake | place: USA: Georgia | collected 2015-05-28 | reverse complement strand
TTCAATAGACTCATGTCTATTTTCTAAAAGTAATTCATGCAGGTTTATTTTTACAGCACATACTTCGGTACAGTTTCCGCATAATGAGGAAGCAAAACTTAAATGTTTATAGGATTTCATTCCCTGTAAATGTGGCGTGATGACACTTCCAATAGGTCCGCTATAGGTAGCTCCATATGCATGGCCCCCAATATTTTTATAAACAGGACAAGCATTTAAACAAGCCCCGCATCTAATACAGTATAAACTTTCTCTTTGTATTGGATTGTTTAAAATATCTGTGCGACCGTTATCTAATAATATTACATACATATCATCGGGCCCATCTAATTCACCTGGTTGCTTGGGGCCTGTAATAATCGTATTATAAACGGTAAGTTGCTGACCTGTTCCGTAAGTACTGAGTAGAGGCCAAAATAAACCTAGGTCATTAATGGAAGGAATTACTTTTTCAATGCCCACAATAACAATATGTGTTTTAGGAAACGCACAACTTAACCTGGCATTTCCTTCGTTTTCTGTTATGGCAATACCGCCAATGTCGCTTACTATGAAATTAGCACCTGTTACACCTATTTCAGCCTCCACATATTTATCTCTTAAAATGTTCCTAGCCACCAAGGTTAATTCTTCAGGGGATAAAGATGGATCAGTCCCTAATTTTTCTGCAAATAGTTTCGCTACATCTTCCTTGCTTTTGTGCATTGCAGGCGTTACAATATGATAGGGCGCTTCACCATCTAGCTGTTGAATATATTCTCCTAAATCTGTTTCTATACTTTCAATCTGATTTTCTTCGAGCGCTTTATTTAAATGAATTTCTTCGGTAACCATACTCTTGCTCTTCACTACTTTCTTGCACCCCTTTTCTTTGCAAATGGCAAGTATTTCATTGATTGCTTGTTCGCTATTTTCAGCCCAAATTACTTTTCCTCCTCGTTTTGTAAACGATGATTCAAATGTTTCTAATTGTAGATCAAGCGTTTCAATCGCTCTCCACTTTATGTTCTTGGCTTTTTGTCTCGCAATTTCTAAATTCTCGAATTGTTGTTTTCCTTGAACAACGGCTGTATTATACTTGCCAATATTGAAATTAATTTTTTTACGATGATCTACATCTGCAGCTTTTACAGAACTAGCTTTATCAAACAATGTAGAGGCAATAGACATAGTAAATCAATTAGTAAAATAAATGTTGTTTAACATTATTGAATCATGACTTTACACTTGCTTATTTTTTTTCCATTTTTGTCAACCACAACAAGCATATAAATTCCATGTGCAAGATTTTCAACTGACATGTCATAGAATTTTTGTGCTAAAGGGATGTTCTCATAATGTTTTGTGTAAACAAGTGATCCTTTTGTATCATACAATGAGATTGTTCTGTTATTGTCATTCTCTGTAATTCCCGACATTAATACTTGAAAAGTACCTGAATTAGGATTTGGATAAACAACCAATCTTTCAGGGATAGATGAAGTAATTTCTATAGGAGCTGAAGTATTTACACATCCATCTTTAGTTACCATAACATGATAAACACCTTCATTATTTAGATTTAAACTGATTGCTGACCCACTTTGATTACTAAGTAATTCGTTATTTAAAAACCACTGAATGCTATCAATTGAAGCATTGGTAGATGCAGCAATCGTTATTGTTCTTCCAGGAGATAATATATTTGAAGGACTTGCATTTAGTGAAATTTGTGGCAATTCAATAACGCTCAATAAACTAAAATCTGAAGTATCGACTCCGCATTTATCAGTAATTAACATCCTGATTTTACTATTATTGAAAGAATCAGGGATGTTTGTAATAGTCAATATAGATGTTGTATCATTTTGTAGATTCACATAACTGCCATTAGCCTGAGTTTCTATTTGCCAATTGTATTTAAAAGTGTTAAAAGGAGATGTTACGGCAGAACTCAATTCGAATGTTGCACTGTTACCTGCACATACTTTTATTCCTGCAGGATTAATTGTGTAATTTGTTTCTGATAATACAGGCAAAACACGTAACGTTACAGGGTTGGTGGTAAGAGCACCACAAGTTGGATTGAGTATTGTTAATCGGTATTGATAATTATTCATTGAAGCCTGAACATTATTAATTTTAAGAACATTAGTCGTGTCATTTGGCAACGTGTTAAAAGATCCACCATTAACACTAATCTCCCAGATAAATTTGTTATTCAATCCTATAGCGGTAGCAGAAAAACTTGTATCAGAACCAATACAAGCAGCTATATCTTTTGGTTGTTTTGAAATGAAAGATGATCCAAAGTCTGCCACCTGATCTGATACACTATTTGAAGAGCCCTGACTTGCATTTTTACCCATGCCCCTTCTTCTGAAAACCTCACTAATAGCACAACTATAACGCTGATTGTATAAAATAGAATCTGCTTTCAATATAGCATTTCTACCATCAATAAATCCTGGACTACAAGGCTGTAATTTCATAGCTAGTGTTACTATTTTTAATGCAATTGAGTTTCCCCCGCTATCATTACTAGTGTTGTATAAATTTGGATTAATAGATCTGCATTCGTTGATGATTTTCCATGTCATATCCCATAAAACGGCACACCATATTTCTCCTAAGTCATGTGTTTCTGCAGGAAGTCTCGATGAAAATTTAAGATTATTAACAGTGCTATCAGTAGAATATTTTTTAGTTCTAATGCCTGATCCATTATTTGCCTGCCCCATAACATAAGTGCCCACTGGCCTTGGAGTGGTATAACCCGTATTTAAATTGGACGTTGCCCAATTTTGAGTAAACATAAGTGCATAATAATCACTCCAGCCTTCTCCCATGTTTTCAGCATTATTTAAACAACCAGCTTGACTTGGCCCTCCGGTTAATCTATTGCTAATTCCATGAGTAAATTCATGACAAATCACTCCGTTATCTGCATCTCCATCTTTTTGAGGAGAGCCACTCCATAAATACATTTGCATGCGACCATTATCACCATCGCCTGGTGTAGAAAAGTTTGCATTGTTAGTTCCGCTGGCATCTTGAGCATCTGCTATTACATAATCTGTACCCAAACCAGCGCCTGCCAAATTCTGATTTTGAAAATTTCCTGCTTCTTCATCAAAGCCGTATAAATAACTTAAATCATGAATGATGTTGTTCCAGTAAAACAAATTAGTGGTATTAAATTGCTGATTTTTTACTGGTGAAGTTTGAGTTGGTGTAACCCTGAAATTTGGACGAAAATTAAATAGCAGTGTATCTCCACTTATTGTACCTCTAGCAGCAGCGCCAAAACCATTATTGCCATTGCGATCTTCTTGGGCAAAAACATTATTACCCCTTAGAGAGTCAAAAGAAACAGACCCATTATTGTTCCATTGAAACCTTATTACATCAGGGTTGCTATTTACCGAATCCCAAGGATTCGTTACTAATGCAGTAGAATCAGGATGACCAATAAGGTAGTGACTTGGACTTTCATATGGATAAGGAACCACTCGATAAGTAACATTGGTTAACAAACTTGGACTTGAGGTATTTTTAATAGTAGAAATAGAATTTGCTTTATAGTCAAATAATAATTCGCCATATTTTTTTTCAGAATTATTTGGAGCGTTTGCTAAAATATTTTTTTCTAATAAATTATTCTTTTGTGCAGGGTCATCCCAATTGCAATACACAGTGAAATTATTCACACCAATAACTTTGTTATTGATAGCATCAACCCTAATCATCCAATAGTCAGATGAATGAATAGGAACTATATAAATTTGCCATGCTAGCGCTATTTTATTTTCATTTTCCAAAGGAACCCACATTAACTCAGCAGTGATGTTTTTTGAAGAAAGATTCATGTTGTCGAAAATTATATAACGACCATTTTTTTCGCTAGATATAACAAACGGATTTCTGCTGAATTTTAATTTTCTGTTTTTTAGAGCAGTAATTATTGCCGTTTCTGCAGACACTTCTGGTATTCCAGGATTGTCATGTAAGCTTTCTGTTATTCCAGTAATTCTTCCTCCAGTATTTGAAACCAGTTTATTGTTTTTAAATGCCAAAACTTGTAATTGATTATATATTGGCAAATCGAGGTAAGACTGTTGCAGATATACAAGGGTAGTCCCGGATATTTTATCAAAATAAGAATCAGAAATAATTACGTTTTTCGCGATATCATTGTCTGATAAACCAATCATTGATTTATGCTGTTCAATCAATTGAGTTGCTATACTAATTTTGTCCTTTTGAGCTATGATTGAATTGCTGATAAATAAGCCAATTGTCAGAAAAATGATATTCTTTGTCAAGCGTATGATCTTCGTCATTCTAATTATTTTATGTTGATTAAAAAAGAATGTGAAAATTACCATTTTTCTATAAGAAAACTGTAAAATGTTCATTTTTAATAAAAGATTCTGCATTTTACAATGCGTAGTTATTTTTAATTAAAATAATATATTAACCTTTTTATTGGTTGTATGCTCAACTCGTTCACTATTATCATTTTTCCCCTTATTTTTTTTTGTCATTAGTCTTCTCAACCTTACCTTTGCACCCAATTTTAAGCATATTGTGAAGATGAGCTAATAAAACCTAGATTTCCCTTGGTTTTTCATCTAAACATCACACTACAATATATTAACTATGGTAGAAATTAAACCAGATGAAATTTCGGCGATACTTCGCCAACAATTAAGCAATTTTAATGTAGGCGCTTCTTTAGAAGAAGTGGGAACCGTTCTTCAAATTGGAGATGGTATTGCCCGCGTGTATGGTCTTAACAATGTTCGCTCAGGTGAATTAGTTGAGTTTGAAAATGGCGTAAAAGCAATTGCTTTAAATCTTGAGGAAGATAATGTAGGGGTAGTACTGATGGGAGATAGCGGAGAAATTAAAGAAGGAGATAAAGTAAAACGCACTTCTCAAATTGCCTCTATTAAAGTAGGTGAAGGTATGTGCGGTCGCGTTATTAATACACTAGGAGAACCCATCGATGGTAAGGGTCCAATCAAGGGAGAACTTTACGAAATGCCACTAGAGCGTAAAGCGCCAGGTGTTATTTTTAGAGAGCCAGTAAAAGAGCCATTGCAAACAGGTATCAAAGCAATTGATGCAATGATTCCAGTTGGTCGCGGACAACGTGAGTTGATTATTGGTGATCGTCAAACGGGTAAAACAGCCATTGCTGTAGATACAATCATTAATCAAAAAGAATTTTACGCAGCAGGTAACCCTGTTTATTGTATATATGTAGCAATCGGACAGAAAGCGTCTACAATTGCAGGAATAATGAAGACCTTAGAAGAAAATGGCGCAATGGTATACACTACTATCGTAGCAGCTTCTGCTTCTGATCCTGCTCCATTACAATTTTATGCACCATTTGCCGGAGCAGCAATTGGAGAATTTTTCCGTGATACAGGCAGACCAGCTTTAATCATTTATGATGATTTATCAAAACAAGCGGTAGCTTATCGTGAAGTATCATTATTGTTGCGTCGCCCGCCAGGTCGAGAAGCATATCCTGGTGATGTATTTTATTTACATAGTCGTTTATTAGAAAGAGCTGCGAAAGTCGTTTCTAAAGATGAAATTGCTCGTCAAATGAATGACTTACCAGATTCTATCAAGCATTTGGTAAAAGGTGGCGGATCTTTAACGGCTTTGCCAATCATTGAAACGCAAGCTGGTGACGTATCGGCATATATTCCAACCAACGTAATTTCTATCACCGATGGTCAAATCTTCTTGGAGAGTAACCTATTTAATGCTGGTATTCGTCCAGCCATCAACGTTGGTATTTCTGTAAGTAGAGTGGGTGGTAATGCTCAAATAAAATCGATGAAAAAAGTAGCGGGTACGCTAAAGCTTGATCAGGCGTTGTACCGCGAATTAGAAGCGTTTTCAAAATTTGGTGGAGATTTAGATGCTGCTACAAAAAATGTAATTGATAAAGGAGCTAGAAACGTTGAAATATTAAAACAAGCACAATACACCCCTTTCTCAGTTGAAAAACAAGTTGCCATTATTTATTTGGGAACTCAAGGTTTGTTGAAAAATGTTGCCGTTAAAAATGTAAAGGCATTTGAAGAACATTTCTTAATGGAAATGGAAAATAAGTACCCCGAAATATTAGCGGATTTCAAAAAAGGAAATCTTCCAGAAGACGGACTAAAGAAAATGACAGATTTAGCAATGGGATTAAGTATGCAGTACAAATAAAACCTATTAATAATGATTTAAATCATATGGCTTAAATTAAATATGGAGGAATCTGACAATAATATTACAAGGAGTGAAGCAATTCACTCCTTTTTTATTTAGCAGCTCAAATTGTTATTTTGTCAGTTTTATAGAAAGGAATAATATTTGCCACTTATTTCAAAAGCAACAAAATTCAAACCATGACTACAAGTATTATTTTTATTTCGATAATATTTATGATAATTGGAATGGCTGTACAACACACATTAAAAAATAAGTTTAAACAGTATGGTCAATTGTCTATATCAAGTAATTTGAGCGGTCAAGAAATTGCCAAAAAAATGCTGAAAGATAATGGTATTTATGATGTACAAATTATATCCGTGGAAGGATCTTTAACAGATCACTATAATCCATTAAGTAAAACGGTGAATCTAAGTAATGAGGTTTTTGAAGGAAGAAATATCGCTGCCGCTGCTGTAGCTGCACATGAGTGCGGGCATGCTGTTCAGCATGCTACCGCGTATTCGATGTTAATGCTAAGAAGTAAAATTGTACCCGCTGTACAAGTTAGCAGCACTTTATCACAATGGGTAATATTAGCAGGCATTGGATTTATGGGATTTGGTGGCGGAAATCCAACTGTTTTACTGATAGGGATTATGCTTTTTGCAGTAACCACCTTGTTTTCTTTAATTACCTTGCCGGTAGAATTTGATGCATCTAAAAGAGCATTGAATTGGCTAATCACTGCAAATATTGCATCAACAAAAGAAAAAGAGAAAGCAGAAGATGCATTAAAATGGGCGGCATTGACTTATGTTGTGGCGGCATTGGCATCCATCGCAATGTTGGTTCAATATATTTTAATTTATCAAAGCAGAAGTAGAGACTAAAACTTATCTTTATCAAGGTAAAGTATAAAAATTTTTATCGTAATTTTTAACAACGAATAAATAACGGTTATGAATATAGGAAAAGAATTTGAAAAATACGCAATCAAGCATAGAGGCATAAGTAGTAACACCTTGCATGGTTATCTTGCACATAATGTAACTAACCTTACGCCTAATATTATTGAAGAGCGCCCAATGAATGTAGCGGTGATGGATGTGTATAGCAGATTGATGATGGATAGAATTATTTTTTTAGGGTATCCTATCAATGATGAAGTGGCAAATATTGTAACGGCTCAATTACTTTTTTTAGAAAGTACTGATAGGACAAGAGATATACAGATGTACATTAATAGTCCAGGGGGAAGTGTTTATGCAGGATTGGGCATGTATGATACAATGCAGTTTATAACACCCGATATTGCTACTATTTGTACTGGTATGGCCGCAAGCATGGGCGCTGTATTAATGTGCGCTGGCGCAAAAGGTAAGCGTACTGCCTTAAAACATAGTCGCATAATGATGCATCAGCCTAGTGCAGGCGCAGGCGGACAAGCAACTGATATCGAAATTACCGTTAATGAAATAAGGAAAATAAAAAAAGAATTGTATGAAATTATCGCTCATCATACCAGTCAGCCTGTTGAAAAAGTGGCACTGGATTGTGATAGAGATTATTGGATGACGTCAACCGAAGCCAAAGAATATGGATTAGTGGATGAAGTATTAATTATGAATCCTAGAAAAAGTAAAAAAGATTAAAATTTTTATCATGAATAATATAAACAAGCAAATACTTCAGGAAGAAGAGACTCCAGATGGAATGCCAGAAAATCCTATGGAGAAAATGATGAGTGGTTGGATGTTTGATAAAAAATTTATTGAACAACGCAAGGTTTTTCTTTGGGGAGCTGTAGAAGATAAAAGCGCTAAAGAAATTACAGATAGATTATTGTACTTAGAAGCGATTAATCCAGGCAAAGAAATAACTTTTTATATCAACAGTCCAGGGGGCGTTGTAACCAGTGGCATGGTTATTTACGATACCATGCAAATGATAAGCTCTCCCGTAAGTACAATATGTATGGGAATGGCGGCAAGTATGGGTAGCATTTTATTAAGTGGAGGAGCAAAAGGCAAGCGTTTTATTTTCCCACATGGTGAAGTAATGATACATCAGCCTAGCGGCGGAGGAAGAGGCACAAGCGCTGATTTAGAAATCATGGCTTTACAAATGCAGAAAACCAAAGAAATGGGTGCTAGAATATTAGCCGAAAATTGTGGTCAGACTTATGAAAAAGTTATGAAAGATTTTAATAGGGATTATTGGATGGATGCTAAGGAATCCATTGCATATGGAATTGTAGATAAGCTTCTAGTAAAGCTTTAAGCTGAATATTCTTTATATAATAGCCATGGAATTAATGGGTCTTTTTATAAGACCCATTTTTAATTAATCAAATAGCCAATGATCAACGTTTTTTCAATTGTCATCATAACAGTCAGCCGTTTTTTGAATAAAATAATGTTTGAGATATTGAGTCATTAATAAATTATCTTACAATGCTTTATTATTATCTTTGTATTCGTTCAGGAATTTTAATAATTAAGTACTAAAATCATTTTATACAATGGCCAAACAACAACAATTAATTTGCACTTTTTGCGGAAGAAAACGCGAAGAAGTAAAAATATTAATTGCAGGATTGGAAGGGCATATTTGCGAAAATTGTGTTGAGCATGCAAAAGAAATAATTGCACATGAAATTCCCCATAATAACCATACAGCATCAACAAATACAAGTGATAATTTTTCGGTTAAGAAACCAATGGAAATAAAAAAATTCTTGGATGAATACGTAATTGGGCAAGATGATGCAAAAAAAGTACTAGCTGTAGCCGTGTACAATCACTATAAGAGAATTAATCAAAAAATAGATAATGATGTTGAGATAGAGAAGAGCAATATTGTTATGGTGGGAGAAACCGGTACCGGTAAAACGTTGTTAGCAAAATCAATTGCTAGAATGCTAAATGTCCCTTTTGCAATAGTTGACGCAACGGTATTTACCGAAGCGGGATATGTAGGTGAAGATGTGGAAAGTATGCTTAGTAGGTTATTGCAATCTTGTAATTATGATGTGGAGGCAGCAGAAAAAGGAATTGTATACATTGATGAGATAGATAAAATTGCACGAAAAAGTGACAATCCTTCTATTACCAGAGATGTTAGCGGAGAAGGTGTTCAACAAGGATTATTAAAATTACTTGAAGGAAGTGAAGTACTCGTTCCGCCACAAGGAGGAAGAAAACATCCTGAACAAAAATTAGTGAAAGTAAGTACACATAATATACTATTCATTTGTGGTGGCGCATTTGATGGGATAGATAGAATTATTGCGCGTCGTGTAAATACCAATGCCATTGGATTTAATGTAAATAAAGAATTACAAGAGTATCAAGATAGTAACCTACTGCAATTTGTGAATTCTGTAGATTTAAAACAGTTTGGTTTAATTCCGGAATTACTTGGACGCTTACCTGTAGTAACCTATCTACAACCATTAGACGCCAAAACACTTCGTAATATCCTTACCGAACCAAAAAACTCATTAATAAAACAGTTTACTAGATTGTTTGAAATGGAAGATATTGCTTTAACATTTGAACCAGCAGTTTTTGATTTTATGGTGGAAAAAGCATTGGAATATAAACTAGGCGCACGTGGATTAAGAAGTATTTCTGAAGCAATTCTTACCGATGCGATGTATGAATTACCTTCTAAAAAAGTAATGGAATTTAAAGTAACACGTGATTATGCAGAACGAAAATTTAACACAACTAAATTAAGTCTTTTAAAAGTTGCTTAACTAATTAGCATTAAATACAGCGAGTATTAATTAACAGATAAAAAATTAAAAAGTAAAAAAATGGTTGATGTAATTCTTGGTTTACAATGGGGCGATGAAGGCAAGGGAAAAATTGTCGATTATTTCGCAAAAAATTATGATGTTATTGCAAGATTTCAAGGAGGCCCAAATGCCGGACATACATTATATGTTAACGATAAAAAAATTGTGCTGCATCAAATTCCAAGTGGAATTTTTCACGAAAATAAAGTTAACTTAATTGGTAATGGCGTTGTTTTAGATCCGGTTACCTTAAAAAAAGAATGCGAGTCTGTAGCAGCATTAGGCGTTGATTTTAGAAAAAACTTATTTATAAGTGAGCGGACACACCTGATTTTACCTACTCATAGAGCATTGGATAAAGCGAGTGAATTATCGAAAGGGCAAGATAAAATTGGTAGTACCTTAAAAGGAATTGGTCCGGCTTACATGGATAAAACAGGTCGTAATGGATTGCGTGTAGGCGATTTACTAGATAATAATTTCACCACCCAATATATTAAATTAAGAATGAAACACCAGCGCTTGCTGGATAATTTTAATTTTCAGGATGATATTACTAGCTGGGAAGAAGAATTTTTTGAGGCCATAGAGTTTTTGAAAACTTTAAATATTGTAAACGGCGAATATTTTATCAATGAAAAAATAAATAAAGGAAAAAGAGTTTTAGCTGAAGGTGCACAGGGTAGCATGTTGGACGTAGATTTTGGCACATTCCCATTTGTAACAAGCAGTAGTACTGTTTCAGCCGGAGTTTGTTCAGGATTAGGAATAGCTCCTCAAAAAATAAAAGAGGTAATTGGAATTACTAAAGCTTATTGTACTAGAGTTGGTAGCGGACCTTTCCCAACTGAATTAAATGACGCAACAGGTGATTTTATTAGAAATGCGGGCAATGAATTTGGAAGTACTACCGGAAGGCCTCGTCGATGTGGTTGGATAGATATGGTAGCTTTACATTTTGCTTGCATGATTAATGGTGTTACAAAAATTGTAATGACAAAGGCAGATATTTTAGATTCTTTAGAAGAATTAAAAGTGTGCAAAAGTTATTTAATCAATGGAAAAGAGGAAAGTCAAATTCCTTTTCAAATGAACAGACTACATATTGAACCAATTTACCAATCTTTTACTGGATGGAATACAGATATTTCAAAAGTAGAAATATATGAAAATATGCCAGAGAAAATGAAAACCTATATTGAATATATTAATCATTTTTTAGGAATACCTGTTAAATATATCAGCAATGGTCCGGGAAGAGAACAAATTGTTTCTGCCTAAAAAATATTTTTAAAAAAAAGTGTAAAAATATTTGGCTAATTGAAAAACTCGTGGAAATTTTACATCTCTAATCCATTTTAGTTATGGCAACAAAATCTGACAAAGAAAAAAAGTCGACAACCAAAAAAGTAGCAGCCCCTAAGAAAGCTACTGCAAAAAAATCTTCAACTAAGTCTAAGTCTGATGACGATGATGATCTTGATGATGATATAGAAGAAACGCCAAAAGGGAAATCAACAAAAGCAGCCAGCAAGAAAAAAAATGACGATGACGACGATGATGATGACGATGTTGATATTAAAGATGATTGGGAAAAAGCCGACGATGACGATAATTGGGATCCAGATTTTGAAGAATTTGATATGCCCAAGTCTAAAAACAAAAAAGCAACAGATAAGAAGCCGTCTAAAGGAACAACTTTTGATGACGACGATGATTTAAAGGATTTAGATTTATTTGATGACGATATGGGAGATGATGGATTTGATGATGATGATTTTTAATCTAATCAGTGGATACAACAGAAAATAATTTTCTTGTAGAAAATAGTAACGCATTCAAATTTAAAATGTTGAATTGGGCTAAACAATTCAATATTTTTTGTTTTTTGGATAATAATAATTACAACCTTCAACCTCAAACATTTGAATGTGTATTAGCCGCAGGCGTCAGAAAGTCCATACAACTTACTTCAGAAAATACATTCGAACAGCTTAAACAGTTTTCAGAAGAAAACCCTCAAACGATTTTCGGACATTTTAATTATCCTTCTTCTTCAGATTCAACTGGTTTTCCTTATGGGTATTTCTTTATTCCGAAATACATTATTAAATTATCTAACAGTAAGTTAACTATTCAATCAACGGATATTAACGTTGAAGAAATATTTAATGCCATTAATCAGCAGCCAGATTATATTGCTGCTTCTATGGAAACTATTGTAAACATTAAAAGTAAAATTTCACAGCAAGAATATTTGGATGCTGTTGAACAAATAAAAAAACATATTCAAAGAGGCGATTGTTATGAATTAAATTTTTGCCAGGAGTTTTTCTCCAACCAAGCACAAATAGACCCCTTATATATATATCATCAACTTTCCCAAACTTCTCCGAATCCATTTGCTGCCTTGTATAAAGTAGAAGATAGTTTTTGTTTATGCGCCAGCCCTGAAAGATTTTTAAAAAAGATCGGTGATACAGTTATATCTCAGCCAATAAAGGGAACAGCCCGTCGTGTACTTGATGATTTAGATAAAGATACCGCCGCAAAAAAAATATTATTTGAAAGCCAAAAAGAGAGAAGTGAAAATGTGATGATAGTAGATTTAGTTAGAAATGATCTGAGCAAGTTTTGTATAGAAGGATCGGTAGTGGTAAAAGAATTGTTTGGCATCTATTCATTTCCGCAGGTACATCAAATGATTAGTACTATAGAAGGTAAAGTAACCGATTGTCATTGGACAAAAATAATTGAGTCTTGCTATCCAATGGGCTCGATGACTGGCGCACCCAAAACAAAAGTGATGGAGTTGATAGATAAATATGAAGCCGGACCCAGAGGGCTCTTTTCTGGAGCTATAGGCTATGTTCAAGCCAATGGGGATTTTGATTTTAACGTGGTTATTAGAAGTGTATTCTACAATACATCTAATAAATATCTTTCTTATAAAGCGGGTGGGGGAATTACTTTTTATTCAGATCCTCAAGAAGAGTATGAAGAATCTATGTTGAAGGCGGAAGCAATAAAAAAAATATTGATTCATTCTTTGAATGAGTAATCACTTCAACATTAAATTAACGCATTCGTTCAGAATGGCATATTTATTATTCTTAAATAATTCCATTTTGTTAGCAGGAAGCTTTAACTCGTAATTTCCTATAGTTGAAATATTTTTATCAAACATCGGATTATACTTATCAAACTCAGTGGGCTCCATGGAAAGATACTTAGCAATTACGGTAGAAATAAATTTACCTGATATTAGTAGTGAAGAAGTATTTTTAATTTCTGAAGCGGAAAATTCGATATTTTTTATTTGATCAGATTTATTATTAAACCCATTGTTGTTAGACTCCATAACATAATGAGTGGCTATAAATTTTTTTACATGATTTCTGCTTTCTAAGGGTAAGTAATATTGAAGTTTCCAAAAATCTTTGCTACCGCTTTTTCTAATAGCATCATACACTCTACCCGGACCGCCATTATATGCAGCAATAACAAGAAGCCAGTCTTTAAATTCATTAAATAACATCAATAAAAAATGGGCAGCAGCATGTGTGCTTTTAAAATAATCTCTTCTTTCATCGTTTAATTTAGTTACTGATAATCCATATTTTTTTGCAGTGCCAGACATGAATTGCCATGGACCAGCTGCCCCAACAATACTAGTAGCGGATGTTTTCAAGCTGCTTTCAATGACAGCCAAATATTTCAATTCTGTTGGCAAATTATATTCTTTAAAAATATTGTCAATCAAATTAAAATAAGGCACA
>Ga0214921_10008079_pt1 | contig 13788 bp, 14 predicted proteins | sample LL1505_MetaG_FD_177992 | JGI IMG/M metagenome (GOLD analysis project Ga0214921, IMG submission 177992) | Freshwater microbial communities from Lake Lanier, Atlanta, Georgia, United States - LL-1505 | ecosystem: Environmental > Aquatic > Freshwater > Lake | place: USA: Georgia | collected... | reverse complement strand
GCGGTTGACGGTCTCAGAAACGGTAGGCCCCGACTGCCCCAGACGCTCGCTTATGCGGGCTCGAAGCACGATCTGCCCGTCTTCTTCCAGTTCGAGGATGGTGCGCAGGTACATCTCTGTGGTGTCGATTAGATCGACCATGACTCACCTCGCAACGTGCACATTTCCCTATTATCACCCAGCCTGAGGCTCTAAGCAGTTCGAAAGACCGATAGCCGATTCAACGCTGGGTAAACTTATGGAATGCCAGATATTCAGATTCCCAGCCACCTGCTTCCCGAAGACGGAAGATTTGGTTGTGGCCCGTCGCGCATTCGCCAAGCACAGCTAGATGCCTTTGCCAAAGAGGGGGCAAAACTGATGGGAACCTCTCACCGCCAAGCTCCGGTGAAGAACCTGGTCAAGCGAGTTCAGGATGGCCTCATCGAACTGTTCCACAACCCTGCAGGCTATGAAATCGTGCTCGGCAACGGTGGTTCCACGGCTTTCTGGGATGCCGCGGCCTTTTCTCTAGTCGAGCGCAAGGCCCAAAACTTGGTGCACGGAGAATTTGGGGCGAAGTTTGCAACCGCACTGACCAACCCTTGGCTCGAAAAGCCAACCGTTATAAACGGTGAGGCAGGATCTCGCTTAGAACTCAAGAGCGAAACCGGTGTTGATAGCTACGCCTATGCGCAGAACGAGACATCCACCGGTGTGGTCACCCCAGTAGAACGTCTTTCGGGCACGGATGCAGGCGCACTGTTCTTCACCGACGCAACCTCGGCTGCCGGTGGAATCGACTTTGATGCAACTCAAACCGATGTTTACTACTTCGCTCCGCAGAAGAACTTTGCTTCAGACGGTGGTCTGTGGGTTGCACTTATGTCACCTCAGGCTGTTGAGCGTGCCGAGCGCATCGCCTCCAGTGACCGCTACATCCCAGAGTTTTTGAGCGTCAAAACAGCTATCGACAACTCACGCCTGAACCAAACCCTCAACACTCCAGCCATCTCAACGCTTTTCTTGCTGGCGGAGCAGGTTGATTGGATTAACCAAAACGGCGGTCTCGCCTGGGCAGACTCTCGCACCAAAAGCGCCTCTGCCCACCTGTATGACTGGGCCGAGGCTTCGAGCTTTGCAACACCGTTTGTGTCGAACCCAGATCACCGATCGCAGGTTGTCGTCACCATCGACTTCGATGACACCGTTGATGCGGCCGAGGTAGCCAAGATTCTTCGCGCCAATGGCGTGGTTGATGTTGAGCCTTATCGAAAGTTGGGAAGAAACCAGCTTCGCGTGGCAACTTTCGTGGCAACCGATTTGACCGAAGTTCAAGCGCTAACCAACGCCATCGACTTCGTCGTTGAGCAATTGGGATAGTTTCAAGACCATGAAGCTTTATCTCAAAGACTCGGAGCGCAAACCCGACCCCGCGCCGGTTGAAACGAACTTAAGCTTGGTCGTTCTTATCGGAACTGCGCTTTGGGCGATTACCCTGGCGATTTTTGTTATTGCCCCGGCGACGGTTCCGGCGAGCCGCCCTTGGTGGCCCTTCACCTGCATCGTTGGAATCCTGCTCGGCGTCTACGCGTTCTTCAAAGTTAGAAAGCGCTGACGCCTCTTCGTCTTCCAGGGTTTCGTCGTGCTTGAGATCGACATCCAAGATTTCCGAGTCGCTATCGTCGTCTAAATCCGAATCATCCACTTCGAGTTCGGCAGCCTCGGCAGCTTCGGCAGCGGCCTGAGCTTCGAGTTCGGCCTGCAGAGCCTTCCAGTCTGCTAAACGTTCGGCCCAGGGAATCCAGTTTGGAGCCAACAGAGAAGTCGTTCCCGGCAGCAGCACAACTTCAGAAACAGTAGGGTCTTGCTTTGTCGGCGCATACACCGTGACCGACCAGTGCCAGTCAAGGTAGCCCTTGAGCTTTGATGCAAACAGGTAAGACCAGACGCTGTCGCCTTCGTCTACAACTTCGGTAAAGTCACCAACGACGGCAGAATTGGCCGACTCAACCGCGGCGGCGCGAGCAAAATCAGCTAGATCTGGTGCTTTGCGCTTAGTCATCCAGCTCGTCGGCTACCTTGCGCAACAACGACGCAATCTTCGAAGACTGAGCCGATTCCGGCTGCTTTCCGCGATTCAATTCGGCTCCTAGATTATCGAGCAGGCGAATGAGATCCTGAATGATTACCGACATTTCATCGGCTGGCTTGCGAGCGCGTCTTGCGAGGCTAACGGGTGCCTCGAGAATTCTCACGGATGTTGCCTGAGCGCCACGTTTGCCGTCGAACAAGCTGAACTCAACCCGCGATCCAGGCTTAACTGAGAGGGTGCCAGCAGGTAAGGCGCTGACGTGAAGGTAAACCTCGTCGCCTTCGTCAGACGCGATGAATCCGAAACCCTTGGCGTCGTCGAAGAACTTAACTTTGCCGGTTGGCATGACTACCTCTTTTCAATAAGCAAAGACTAGTTTACCTACCAGTCGGGTCGCGGCCGAGGGTATCCTATAAGGATGGCTACTATCAAGAAATCCGGTTCAAACCCACCTCCTCGCGCAGAGAGCGTTCTGGCCTTCATGGCTGTCGGTGTTATCGGGTTCTCAATTCTGATTATCGGTTTTTTGCTTTTCGCATACGCGACAGGAATCAAATCACTGCCGGTGCTTCTTCCGCTGATTCCGTTCATTGGGCTTCCAATCGGCATGCTCTTGATCATTGCACTCGTCATCGTTAGCGTTCGTCGTCGCTCGCGTGAAGCGAAATAGCTCTAGATGAGTGACGTCCTCGAGCTAGCTAGCCACCTGCGCGAGTTGGACGATGAGGCATTGATCTCCATTTGCCGTCAAAGCCTCACCCAGGCGAGTAACGCCAAAGACTTCTTCGATCTGGCAGAACAGCTTTTGCAGCCCCGATCGATCGACTCGTGGCTGGCAACGCAAAATAGTTCCAAATTGCAGTCACTCATCGATGGCGTTGGAGTTGAAAACAACAACGACCCCATCTTTTCAATAATTCTCAAACGCACTTCAAACGCCAGCGACCCACTTGCACTGAAGATCGGTCAGGCCATCTCCGCTCCCAAGTCTGGGCGCACCCTCAAAACGGCTTCCAAAGAGCCTGCAGCCGGTGAACCATTGGATGCACGGGCGGCCGACGATGCGGGCATCCGTGGGTTTCTAGCGATTCAAGGCTTAACCGAATTCGTGATCGACCTCGAACATCGTTATTTGCGCGAAGTGGGCAAGTTCGGTTTGGCTCTGCCCGACGTGAAGCGGTTTGGTTTGCACTTAGGGCTCGCACTCGACGAAGTGCGTGACCTCTGGGAAATCGCCAGATTAAACGACCTCACCACAACCAATCAGTCGAGGTGGCTACTAGGCGACATGGCTGTGACCTGGCTGGGTGGAACACACCTGCAACGTTGGATTTCAGCCACGACGCGGTGGAGAGAGCTCATGGCGGGGCCAACCTGCCTAGAAATCGCTCAGGCGCTAAAGCTGCAGCCAAAGCGCAGTTTCTTCGAAACGCTAACTTCAATCTTCCCTTTGGCAGATGCGAGCCCGGGATCCAAAGTGGAAAAACTTTGCAACTACGCCGAAATGATCGGGCTCACTTCTAATGGCATGGCCCAGCCTTGGATGATTGCGGCACTCGAGGGCAAGATTGACTCGGCCGCGAAAACCATCGCAAAGCACATGCCATCACTGCAGGCGAGAGTTATTTTGCAGACCGACCTTTCGATAGTTGCACCGGGGCCTCTGGAGGTGTCAGCCGAGGATCGCCTTCGAGAGTTTGCCCAGGCAGAGGCGATCGGGTTGGCTTCGCACTTTCGACTAACCCCGCTGAGCGTGAGCTTCGCTCTCGAACGCGGGCACTCGATTGACGAGATTCGTGCCTCCCTGCTTGAGCTTTCTGGAAACCCGCTGCCACAGCCGGTTGAGTACCTGCTCAACGATGTGCTTCGGCGCTTTGGGCGCATCAAGGTTGTTGCAGACGAAGCAGGTGGCGGAGCCTACATCCGTGTAAGCGACACAACACTCGCCATCGAACTCGCCAACGATCTGCGTCACCGAATCATTTCGCTTCGCCAGATCGATGCGAAAACTCTGTATTCGAAATACACCGCCGATGTCGTCTACTTCACTCTGCGTGACTACGGGCATCTGGCCGTGAGAGCCAACCAGGATGACTCGGTGATATCTCCTGAGCGCATCAACTCGCAATCTGAGAAGACTGCGACCGACGACCCGGTGACAGCACTTGTGGCCAAGCTGCGATCGGCCGAAACCACCTCTGCCGATGGAGAAAACGAAATGATGTTGCGCCAGTTGCAGCTGGCCATCAAAAATAAATCGGCAATCCTGGTGACCTACGTTGGCAAAGACGGCACCGAGCATCGTTTTCTGCTCGAACCGGTGGCAATCTCCAACGGTCGGTTGCGCAGCCGCGACAAAAAGGCTGACATTGAGCGAACCTTGCCTCTCGCGAACATAGTCAAACTCGAACTCGCTTAGAACAAATAGGCTTGAAGGATGACCGGACCACTAATCGTTCAGAGCGATAAGACTGCTCTGCTCGAAGTTGCGCACCCGGATGCAACCGATGCTCGGCATGACTTGGCAGTTTTCGCCGAACTTGAGCGTGCTCCGGAACACATTCACACCTATCGAATAACAAAACTTGGCCTCTGGAATGCCAGGGCGGCAGGGCACGACGCCGACTTCGTTTTGGGCGTGCTCGACCGGTATGCAAAGTTTGCAGTGCCAGCATCGGTGCGCATCGACATCGCCGAAACCATGTCGCGTTATGGCCGACTTGTCATTCAGCGTTCCGAAACCGGTGAGCTGGAGCTGGTTTCAGACTCTTCCGCTATTTTGCTCGAGGCCTCGAAACACCGAAAGATGGCCGACCTGCTGGGCGGCCGAATCAGCGAAACCGCGTTCGGAATTCAAGACTGGGCCAGAGGCGCAGTTAAGCAAGAACTTCTAAAACTCGGATGGCCAGCCGAAGACCTCGCTGGCTACACCCCTGGCACTCCACACGAAATCGGTTTGGTCGAGAACGGCTGGGCGATGCGCGGCTACCAGAAGACCGCCGTCGAAAAGTTTTGGGATGGTGGCTCGGGAGTGGTTGTTTTGCCCTGCGGTGCCGGTAAAACCATAGTTGGTGCGGCGGCCATGACCGTGGCCAAGAGCAACACTCTGATTCTGGTCACCAACACTGTCTCGGCCAGGCAGTGGAAGTCGGAACTCCTCAAGCGCACCACTCTCACCGAAGAAGAAATCGGCGAATACAGCGGCTCGGTCAAAGAGGTGAGGCCGGTGACGATCGCCACCTACCAAATTCTCACCACGAAACGAAAGAGCGAATACGCTCACCTCGCCCTGCTCGATGCCAACGACTGGGGCCTAATCATCTATGACGAAGTGCACCTGCTTCCAGCACCGATCTTCAAGATGACCGCCGACCTCCAGGCTCGCCGCCGACTCGGGCTTACCGCTACTTTGGTGCGCGAGGATGGCAAGGAAGGCGACGTCTTCTCGCTGATCGGTCCCAAGCGTTTTGATGCCCCTTGGAAAGAGATAGAAGCGCAGGGCTACATAGCGCCGGCCGCCTGCGCCGAAGTGCGCGTAGATTTGGGTGATTCCGAGCGACTCGACTACGCCATGTCGGGCCAGGATGAGCGCTACCGCCTGGCCGCCACCAGCCCGGTAAAGATCGAGGTGATGCGCAAGCTTCTCGCTCGACACCGAGGTGAACCAACGCTGGTGATTGGCCAGTATCTCGACCAGATTCACACCGTCGCCGAGTCGCTCGGAGTCCCATTCATCACCGGTGAGACTCCAATCGATGAACGGGAACGTCTCTTCGAGGCATTCCGCAGTGGGCAGATTTCGACACTCGTGGTGTCAAAGGTTGCCAACTTCTCGATTGATCTGCCCGAGGCATCCGTGGCAATTCAGATTTCTGGGTCGTATGGTTCACGACAGGAGGAAGCGCAGCGACTGGGTCGCCTGCTTCGCCCGAAGGCCGATGGGCGCACCGCGTGGTTTTACACGATCATCGCCCGCGACACCGTGGATCAGGACTTTGCTCAGAACCGCCAGCGCTTCTTGGCCGAACAGGGTTACAGTTACGAGATTCTCGACGCCGAGAGCCTTTAGCTTCAAACTTTTAGCCCCAAGCCAAAGAACCTTCGGAGCCCGCTGAGAACCCGACCGCCCAGCGCACAAAGCCAACTCCCCGCTGCCTCTAAGGTGGTTCACAGCAAACATACAGAAAAGGCACGGATGCTTTGACTATGGCAAGTGAACCCATCAAAGTACTCGTCGTAGACGACGAGCCAAACATCAGAGATTTACTCAGCACCAGCCTAAAGTTCAACGGCTTCGCGGTTTATGCGGTGGGCAATGGAAATGACGCTGTTGTAGCCGCCGAAAAAGGCAAACCAGACATCATCTTGCTCGACGTGATGCTGCCAGACATGAGCGGTTTCGCCGTAACCAAGAAGCTTCGTTCCATGGATATCGACATTCCGGTGCTTTTTCTAACGGCCCGAGACGAAACCGAAGACAAAATCACCGGCCTTACCGTAGGCGGCGATGACTACCTAACCAAGCCGTTCAGCCTCGACGAAATCATCGCTCGAATCCACGCGATTTTGCGCCGCACCCAGAAGGTTGACCTCGATGTCGAGGAGAGCATCCTTGAAGTTGGCGAAATCACTATGAACGAAGACGCCCACGAGGTCTTTGTGAAGGGTGAACTCGTTGACTTCTCCCCGACCGAATACAAACTCCTCCGCTTCCTGATGTCTAACGCCAATCGAGTGCTCACCAAATCGCAGATTCTCGATCACGTTTGGGAATATGACTTCGGTGGCGAAATGGGCATCGTTGAGTCTTATGTGAGTTACCTTCGAAAGAAGCTCGACCCAATCACATCAGAGCCGGTAATCGTCACCAAGCGCGGTGTTGGTTACATGTATAAGACGCCAAAGAAAGAAAAATAGTCCTTGAACTCAGCGGCAACCGGACTTTGGGAACGCATCTCTCTGCGCTCCAAACTCACCGCACTTTCGGTTGCCCTAATCGGCCTCTTGCTGCTGGTTTCCAGTGTTGGCACGATGGCCCTTCTCCGCACCTACCTGCAGCAATCTCAAGACTCGGTGCTAACCTCGACGGCCACCGTTCTGCGTCATGAAGACCCGATGCTGGTGGAAGCAAGATTGGCCACACGTCAACTGTCGTTACCCAACCTTCCAACCGACTACTACATTGCCTTTTTAGACCCAAACGGTGCACTCATTCTGGGGCTGGCCGCCGGTTCTAACACAACCAGTAAACTGCCCAACCTAACCTCGTTTGACTTGGCATCGGTGGTTGCCACTCACGGCATGCCGTTCGAGGTGGATGTCCACGGCGCGTTTGCTCCAGAGAACAATGGCCCGGGCTGGCGAATCGTCGCAATGCCCCTGGTGGGAACCATGGGATCGATGGTCGTTGCCCTGCCAACGGACCTCAATAACGGACTCGTTTCGCAGTATCGCTCGATCGGCCTCACCTTCGGCATTCTCTTGCTCCTGTTCAGCGGCACCAGCATCTGGTTAACCATCACCCGAGCCCTTCGCCCGCTCAAAGAAGTTGAACGCACAGCCGCAGCGGTAGCAAGCGGAGACACCGAGAAACGATTGCTCAACCTCGAAGGTGCCACCGAGATTGCCAGAGTCAACCGCTCCCTGAACACGATGCTTGATTCGATCGACCAGGCACTTAAGGATCGCGGTAAGACCGTGGATCAAATGCGTCGATTCGTTGCCGACGCGAGCCACGAGCTGCGAACTCCCCTCGTTTCGGTTCGCGGCTATGCAGAGCTCTATCGCATGGGTGCCTTGAAAGACAAAACCGCGCTCGACGACGCCATGGGCCGAATCGAATCGGAAGCCATCCGCATGACTTCGCTGGTTGAGAGCCTGCTGACGCTGGCTCGCCTCGATGAAACTGCTCATCTCACCAAGTCATCAACCGATCTAGTTGCGCTAAGTCTCGAGGCCGGCAAGGATGTCGCTGCCGCCGAGGCGAAGCGGAGCATCCGAGTGGTTGACCTTGAGGGTCAAGAGATTGGAGTTGGAGTGGCGGTTACTGCGCTGGTCGATACCAACTCAATCAGGCAGGTGTTGATCAATCTCCTCGCCAACGCAAGTCGATTCTCTCCGAAAGGCGAACCGATTGATGTGGCATTGGGTACATCCGATGATCGGGTGATCATCGAGGTGCGAGATCACGGCGAGGGAATTGCCGAATCTCTGCGCGAAAAGATTTTTGAACGCTTCTACCGGGTAGATAACTCGAGGAACGCGGAGACAGGAGGCAGCGGTCTTGGCTTGGCGATTTGTCGTGCCATTGTCGAACGTCACGGCGGGGACATTTCGGCCCACGAGACCCCCGGCGGCGGCGCAACTCTGAGAGTTTCACTGCCGAGATAGAAGTTATCCACAGTTTCATTTTTGGGTAACCAAATGTGTTTGTGGTCGGCAAAACTATCGACATGACACATTTTCAAGTTGATAGCCAGCAAGTTCTGGCAGCCAATGGCACCATTCAGGCAACCATCGGTCGACTCCGCAGCGAGATCGACACACTCCACGGCCAGCTCCAAGGTCTTCAATCGTCTTGGCAAGGCGTCGCTGCCAACTCCTTCCAAGAGTTGGTAACTCGCTGGCGCACCACGGAATCGAGCGTTCAAGAGCAACTCGGGCAAATCGGTACTGCGCTTTCGGTCGCAGCCAATCAATATGCCGAAGTTGAAGCTGCCAACATGAGACTTTTTGCCTAAACCGCCACCCACCTAGGCAAAAAGAAAAGGGCGAGACCAAACGGTCTCGCCCTTTTTACTTTTCTTGACTAGAAGTCCATTCCGCCGCCAGGAGCTGCCGGAGCTGCTGCTGGTTCTGGCTTGTCGGCGACGACAGCCTCGGTGGTTAGGAACAGTCCAGCGATCGAAGCCGCGTTCTGCAGTGCCGAGCGGGTCACCTTCACTGGGTCGTTGATGCCAGCTGCAAGCATGTCGACATACTCGCCGGTTGCTGCGTTTAGACCCTGACCCGAAGGAAGCTGCGAAACCTTGTCGGCAACAACACCGGGCTCTAGTCCCGCGTTGATGGCGATCTGCTTGAGCGGAGCTGAGATGGCAACACGAACGATGTTCGCGCCGGTAGCCTCATCACCAGTCAGGTTTAGTTTTGCGAAGGCAGTGTTGCCAGCCTGAATCAGAGCCACGCCACCACCGGCGACGATACCCTCTTCAACGGCTGCCTTAGCATTGCGAACTGCATCTTCGATGCGGTGCTTACGCTCCTTGAGCTCAACCTCGGTTGCTGCGCCAGCCTTGATGACCGCCACACCTCCGGCAAGCTTGGCAAGACGCTCCTGAAGCTTCTCGCGGTCGTAGTCGCTGTCGGTGTTTTCGATTTCCTTGCGAATCTGCTCAACACGACCTGCGATGGCGGACTCTTCGCCGCCACCTTCAACGATTGTGGTCTCATCCTTGGTGATAACAACCTTGCGAGCACGGCCCAAAAGGTCGAGCGTCGCGGTCTCGAGGCGCAGGCCGATCTCTTCCGAGATAACCTGACCACCGGTGAGAATCGCGATGTCTTGCAGCATTGCCTTGCGGCGGTCGCCAAAGCCAGGGGCCTTTACGGCAACCGACTTGAAGATTCCGCGAATCTTGTTTAGAACCAGGGTGGTTAGCGCTTCGCCTTCGATGTCTTCACCGATGATGAGAAGCGGCTTGCCGGTCTGGATAACCTTCTCCACGATTGGGAGTAGGTCTTTCATGCTAGAAACCTTCGAGTTCACCAAGAGCACGTATGCGTCTTCGAGAATGGTTTCTTGGCGGTCTGGGTCGGTTACGAAGTAAGCCGAAATGTAGCCCTTATCGAAGCGCATACCTTCGGTGAGCTGAAGCTCGATGCCGAAGGTGTTTGACTCTTCAACGGTTACGACGCCTTCCCGGCCAACCTTGTCAATCGCCTCGGCGATGAGCTCACCGATTTGGGTGTCACCTGCCGAGATCGAAGCGGTCGCAGCAATCTGCTCCTTTGAGTCGACTGGCTTGGCGTTGGCCAATAGCTGCTCAATAACTGCAGCAACTGCCTTGTCGATTCCGCGCTTAAGGCTGATTGGGTCTGCACCGGCAGCAACGTTGCGAAGACCTTCGCGCACGAGAGCCTGGGCTAGAACGGTTGCGGTCGTGGTTCCGTCTCCGGCCACGTCGTCGGTCTTCTTGGCGACTTCCTTGACCAGTTCGGCACCGATGCGCTCAAACGGGTCTTCGAGTTCGATCTCTTTAGCAATCGAAACGCCATCGTTGGTGATGGTGGGTGCGCCCCACTTCTTTTCGAGAACGACGTTGCGTCCGCGTGGACCGAGGGTTACTTTGACTGTGTCGGCGAGGATGTTCAAGCCGCGCTCTAGGCCACGACGAGCTTCCTCGTTGAAAGCAATAATCTTTGCCATTATGGGTTCTCCGATGGTTCAGAAGGATTTTTCATTAGCACTCGCGGTATTGGAGTGCTAAGTCCATTTTGGCACTCTCACCCCTAGAGTGCAAACCAGTTCGCTACCTGTGAACAAATTCCTGACTCATAAGGGCGGAGTTGAGCCGAGCATCCGAGCAAAAGAAAACCGCCCCTCGAAAACGAGGAGCGGAATCTTTGCTAAAACTTAGCCTAGGACGTTGACCTTGTCGGCCTGTGGGCCCTTGTCGCCGGCCTTGATCTCAAATTCAACCTTCTGGTTTTCTCTGAGTTCCTTGTAGCCTTCGGTCTGGATTGCTGACCAGTGCACGAATACTTCGGCACCGCCATCTTCAGTGATGAATCCATAGCCCTTTTCGGCGTTGAACCACTTCACGGTTCCTGTTGCCATTGCTTACTCCTGTTGCCTAACTAGATCACCGATGGCAACGCCACCGGCGAGTCGCATAGAAACAAAAGTTGCTATGGGAGAAACGCGTGATGCGAAAACTCTTCTCGACTTACCTAACCCTATTAGCGAACTGCTGATATAGCGAGGAAAATCAAGAATCCTTTTTCGCCTTTACCAAGGTGTTATAACCCCACAAAAGCTCGAATCCGGTTGAAAGTCGGCCGTTGGCTACTTAAAGTCGCCACCGAGCACGATGGTTATCGGGTCGGCATAGGTGCCCGAAACCTCGACCGCGTAATTTCCCAGGGTCTTCAAAAGTGTCTTCGATGCGCTCTGCAGATCGGCACTGCCGATATAGACCTTTGTGGTTTTGACCTCAGCGGTGGCGCTCAGATTGTCGGCGGTGAGCACATTCCATCCGGCATCAAGCAGGGAGTGTGCAACCTTAGATGCAAGACCAACTCGGGCTGTTCCATCGAGCACGGTTACGGGAGTGCTCTTTACCGTCGTTCCGGTCGATGCGCTTGGCGAAATTAAATCGGCTGGATTGAGCTGCACCGAACCGTCTGCAACCTTTAGTCCGATAATGGCGATAGCTCCAACCGCTGCCGAGGCTGCCATGAGGCGAAAGAATTCACGAACTCGATCTCTCGCGGTTCGGCGCGTGCGATGACGGCCACCGTGCGGTGCAACCGAATCAAACTCATCGGTTGGGAACTTTTGCGACATGAACTCTGCTTAGAAACTAAGACCGCGTCTGCGGTAGTTAATATTAGGCACGAAGAAACAACTCGAGAGGCACTCTTGGCATACGAAGTTAACAAAGACGATTCGGCTTGGCGCGCAGAACTCAGCGAATTCGAGTATCACGTGCTCAGAGAAGCAGGAACCGAACGCGCATACACGGGCGAACTGCTTGAAGAATCGCGCACCGGCACATTCAATTGCCGCGGATGCGGGGCCGAACTGTTTCGTTCAAACGCGAAGTTCGACTCTCACTGCGGTTGGCCGTCCTTCTACGAACCGCAGGAAGATCACGCCGTTGAACTGATCGAGGATCGCAGCCACGGAATGCTGCGCACCGAGGTGCGATGTGCAAAGTGTGGTTGCCACCTGGGGCATGTTTTCGAAGATGCCCCTCAAACCCCAACCGGCGACCGCTACTGCATCAACTCGGTCAGCATCACATTTACCGAGACCCCGTCAGAATAAAAAACCGGATGCCCGAGAGCATCCGGTTTTGAGCCGACTAGGGGACTTGAACCCCTAACCCCCGCATTACAAGTGCGGTGCGCTACCAATTGCGCCAAGTCGGCATAGCCGCAAACGAGTTTAGCCGTTTGAAGCTGCGGTCACCCACTGTTCAAATCGAGCTGGGCTGGCCATTTCTTCGGTGGTGCCGGTGTAGCGCTGGCCGTTGACGATGATGTACGGAGTGCTATCTACTACGAGTCCAGTGTTCTGGAACTCCGCATTTAGCTGCTTGCTTGTAGTTTGCAAAATCCAGTCACCAAAAGACTTCTCGTTGATGCAGGTCTGAATCTTTTCGAAGTTCTTGACTCCCACCTGCTGGGCAAAAGCGATTAGCCCGTCGTTCTCTGGGCCAGCCGAACGTTCGGCGGGTTGGTTGGCGAACAGAACATTGTTGAACTTCATGAAGTTGTCGGGAGAATACTCGGCCACACAGACCGCTGCGTTGGCAGCGCGGCTTGAATAAGCATTTGGTGAACCCGCACCGTCGAGGAAAGAAAGCGGGTGGTACTCGATAACCCAGTCTCCGGCAGCGACCTTGCTTTCGATTAGAGCCGCGTTAGGTAGCTCGAATGCCTGACAGAACGGGCACTGATAATCGATGAAAATCTGAATCTTCGGAACATCAGCGGTGGTCGGCTTGAAGTTAGGGGTGAAGGCCTTCAGATCTTTACCGATTTTGATGCCGCCATCAAAGATCAAGTTGGTTGGAATTTGAGCCGGGGCCGGGGCATTGGCCACCACGGCAAAACCGATGAGTCCGCCTAGCACCAGGACGGCTCCGGCGACGCCTGCGATGAGTCCGTACTTGCGGCGCTGCTCAGACTTCTTGTGGGCATCACGGATTTCACGAGCCTTGGCACGAGCGGCGTCACGCTGCTCTGAGCGGGTTGGGTTTTGTCCCATCGGTCTATTCCTTACTTCAGATTACGGATTAGCGACAATAGCTAAGGACAAGTCTAAACGAGGCTGAGGCAATGCCATAATGTAACTACTCGGCACCGTCGGTGTTGGGCTCTATTACAACGGATCGTCCGGCACGTACCTGCCGGTGAGGAGAAATAATCATGGCATCAGTGTCATTCAGAAAGGCAACTCGCCTTTATCCGGGCAGCACGCGCCCGGCCGTAGACCAGATGGAACTGGAGATCGCCGATGGCGAATTCCTGGTTCTAGTTGGCCCTTCGGGTTGTGGAAAATCGACCACCCTGCGCATGCTGGCTGGTCTTGAAGAGGTTAACGAAGGCGACATCTTTATCGGTGACCGCAACGTTACCGACGTTCCACCAAAAGACCGCGACATTGCAATGGTCTTCCAGAACTACGCCCTCTACCCGCACATGACTGTGGCTGAGAACATGGGCTTCGCTCTGAAGATTGCCGGCGTAAACAAAGAAGAGCGCGCGCAGCGTGTTCTAGAAGCCGCTAAGTTGCTCGACCTAGAGCCTTACCTAGCTCGCAAGCCAAAAGCCCTTTCGGGTGGTCAGCGTCAACGTGTGGCCATGGGCCGCGCGATTGTTCGCCAGCCTCAGGTGTTCCTAATGGATGAGCCACTGTCTAACCTCGACGCCAAGCTTCGTGTTCAGACACGCACCCAGATCGCTTCGCTACAGCGTCGCCTGGGTGT
>Ga0214921_10008076_pt1 | contig 13791 bp, 12 predicted proteins | sample LL1505_MetaG_FD_177992 | JGI IMG/M metagenome (GOLD analysis project Ga0214921, IMG submission 177992) | Freshwater microbial communities from Lake Lanier, Atlanta, Georgia, United States - LL-1505 | ecosystem: Environmental > Aquatic > Freshwater > Lake | place: USA: Georgia | collected... | reverse complement strand
AGATTCGCTACCGTCTTGCGGACGTGGAGGCCTACGAACTTGAAAAGTTGGAGGTCGTCTCTGACAGCCAACAACCCCCAGAAGGCCTCATTTCACCAGTGCTAGCAAAGAGAATCAGTTCGAAAAAATCAACTGCCTAGTGTATGAAAGTGAGGGCTGTTGAGGGCTCCTGATGGCTGTTGCGGAGCGTTGCGTACGGCTGCGGGTTTTTGGTGCAGAGGCGACTGGTTTCGAACCAATTCTCTCAACGCCTGAGTACTGCTGGGGGTCAGTGAGGAATGATTCGGGTGATTGTCAGTATCGTTGTGAGTCAGTCCATGTCCGGCAAGGCAAAACAATCTACTTCTTGCCACTGAGGGGAGTATCGGCACCTACGGAAAACACCATGTTGCTGCCCGACGTACTGCCAACAAGAAAGCCAATCGAGCCATCAGAGTTCTGACTCACTGCCGCATTTGCCCCTTCGACTCGGGCATTTCCAGATGCATAGATTGCCGTTTTGGCGGTTCTACTTGAACTGTTTTCACCGAACGAGAAACGCCCCCCTTCGCCTGCGTCGATCAGAATCCCATCCTGTGCGATCAGATGCGACTCCTTGATAGACAGTAATCCGGAGTCGGCGAATGCTTTGATGACTGTCGCAGCTTCTGCTGTCACGCCATGAATTTTCAGAAAAGCAGCAAATACAACAAGCTGTAGCAGTTTTTGGTGCAGACCGCGTGGTGTTAGGCACTGATTGCCCGATTTTTGATAGTGATAAAACTCTTACCAGTATTCTTCAATCTAGCCTCTCTGAGACAGACAGAGAATTAATAATTCACGGTAATGCATCGACTTTGCTAGCACGAGTTCTGCAAAGGAGTGGGGAGGCGGAGACAGCTCCATCACGGATGCGATCTTCTCTGGGGTGACGAGTACCATAATAGAATAAACGGTATCCCATGACACTGCATTTTAGTTCATGTGACATGCCGTTACAAGTCGCGTACTCCTTCCAGACGCGTGGCTGGTTTCCTAGTGTGTTTAGACGCAGATTGAAATGATGCTGTCTAGTTCTTCACATGCTGACTCAAAGACCGTTGGGGGCACTTGCTTCCAAGCGTGCGGTCGAGCACCACGGTCGCGCCAGGCAAAAGACTTGGGCTGATGCGCTAGTACGTAGCAAACTTCTCCTTTGGGTGAGGTGAACTTGACGGCAAAAGGGTTGGTTTCGTTGCTGGGAGCATGCGTCATGGGCAGTCCAATAACGAGATTGGTACGCTCGTTGAACGCCTTGGAAGACAACACTAGCATCGGATGTTCGTCCTTCATCTCCGCACCGACCTGTGGATTGAAATTTACCCAGATCATGTCGCGGCGATCTGGCACCCAGATCTTCTTTGGAGTCACCATCAAAACACTTCAGCGCCGACGCGGCCGGTTGCCATGACTTCGCTACCGTGAATGGCCGGGTCATACACTTTGAGCTTTTGGGCGAGCGTCAACTTAGGCTTTCCTGCCTTGCGCAGGAACACGCCGCCTTCAACTACCTCTACATGGATCGGCAGGCCGCGAGTAAAACGCGCAGCCTTCGCTACTGGGGCAGTAATACGCACGGCAAGGCCGTTGCCCCACTCCTGAACTGTCTGCTCAACCGAAACAGATGCTGTCATTTGGACCACCTCATTGAAATGTTGATACAAGTTTATACGTCACTTCCAACCGTGTCAACAGGTATCTACATCATCCTTTGTATAAAAAGGAGATCAACTATGCGATTTACTGAAATAGCTAATCTAGAGGACCAATTGGCACTTTGGCGAATGGTGTCCAATTCAATGTGGAAGGCTTTCGATCAGCCTAACCCGGGTGCTCTTAAGCCAAACGCTCAACAAGCTCTATCCAACCAGAATCCAATTATGAAAAAAGTTGCTCCGCCCGGGCCTATGGTGAAACCGTTGGCAAAAGGTATGGGGCGAGTCGCTTCAATAAGTAAGCCAGTAGCGAAGCCAGCAAAGTCGGTCAAGGTGCCAAAGCCGAAAAAAGCGCCAATGGCCCCAGCCCCTAAGCCTCTACCTAAGCCCAAACCACAACAGCTAACTCCAACCCAGGCCACAAAACAACAGACCCAGCAGCACCAACAACTAGCCAAGCACCTTCATAAGGAGCTAATGAAACCCAACCCCCAGCAAAGAATCTATCCGCAGCCACCAACCCCCATCCATAAACCAGTGGCCCCTATCGAGCCCATGACCAATGGCTATGACGAAAGAGACAAGGACGAACTGGTATTTCACTCACGTGCCCAGCACCCATTTAAGACCATAAGTCAGTCAAAAAATGCGTTATCGGGTCAAAACCGTGGTTTTTAGGCAGAAAACATAGTGCTTTTTTGAACCGTAATCGCGGTCACGACAGGCATAGCGCAAATGGTTTGATCGGGCCAGACATGAATTGTCTTTGAACTTCTTACGTTCTTAACATCTTTATATTATCTATTGCTACCTGAGGTAAGGCGGTCGAATCATAAATACATTTGCTAACCGATTAAAGATCACCCCATATTGCTTGGAGTTCTATTAAATCAAAAAAATTAAATCCTGAAAGCAACTACTGAAATAGCAAAAACGGATAACTGTAAACAGAAGATCACAGGATCAATCCTCGATCATACTAAGAAAGCGCCTTGTTCGAGGGTTGGTTGGATTGTCAAGGACTTCCGAGGGTCCTCCTTGCTCGATAATTTGTCCAGCATCTATGAAAATAACTCGGTCAGCGATTTCTCTGGCAAAATTCATTTCATGAGTGACAATTATCATGGTCATGCCATCCTTTGCAAGTGCTCTCATTACAGCGAGAACCTCGATAACCAATTCTGGGTCAAGCGCTGAAGTAACCTCATCAAAAAGCATCACCGACGGCTCCATTGCAAGGGCTCTGGCAATTGCAACCCTTTGTTGCTGTCCACCTGATAGTTCTGATGGATAGGCATTTTCTTTAGCGCTTAATCCCACCATTTTCAACAAGTACTGGGCTTTTACTTTAGCTGTCTCAGTTGATAGCTTTTTAACCTGAATAGGAGCCTCCATAATATTTTGAATTACCGTCATATGGGGAAATAAATTAAAATGTTGGAAAACCATTCCAACATTCATCCTCATTGAATTTAAATCAGTCTGAGACTGTAATTTAAAATTATTATTGTCGATAGGAGTTTTACCAATCCACTGATTATTAATCTTAATATAACCAGAATCAAATCGCTCCATAAAATTAATACAGTTCAGCAAAGTACTTTTACCAGATCCAGAAGGACCTATAACCACTACAACCTCGCCGGACTTAACAACCAAATCAATTCCACTTAATACCTTATTTGGCCCAAAATTCTTTTTTAAATTAGAAATCTCAACAGCAATTTCATCAATTTTTGTTTTCATATGATAGCCACAAAATAATTAATTTAGCTTCATTGCCTGCGCTTTAATCAAAAGCTCTTCTTCTACAAAAGTCGTTATTTTACCGTTGTCTACTACTAATCTACCATTTATAACAACATATTTAGTCTTCAAGCCAGCACCAGCCAAAATGAACTGACCATATAAATCATTATCCGGAGTCAGCGAAATATCATTTTTGTTAAATGCTATAAAATCTGCAGGATAGTCTTGTTTGATTAAACCTGAATAATTGTTAAGTAAATATCCAGGATTTTTTAAAAGCATATCGAATCCATCTTCAATAGAAGGCCATTCGGAATTACTTTTAATAAATATTCTTGGCAATAATAATGCAATTTTTAGAGTCTCTAGAATATTTTGACTATCGTTACTAGCTGCGCCATCAGTGCCTATTAATACTTTTACATTGGATTTAATAAATTTTTCAATCGGGGCTCGGCCACTACCCAACCTTAGATTACTAACTGGATTATGAATCACAACAGTATCAGTTTTCGAAAGAATTTCTATATCTTTATCATTTACCCAAACAGCATGAGCTAATGACATACTTTTATCTAGCAACTCAAACTCATTCATATACTCAATAGCTGTTTTACCAAATTGTTTAAGTGCTTCATCTTTATCTGCTTCAGTTTCATCACAATGCATGTGCGTAATTAAAGAAAAACTTCGAGCTAATTCAACAGATCCCCTGAGAAGCTCAAATGAACATCTGGTAGGAGCAGATGGACCCATCGCCAAATTAAGCAAATCAGACTGTCCGCCCCAATTCTGAAAGGATTCTTTACATAATGAAAGTTGAGATTGAGCAGCTGGTATCTTGCCTTGTAACCACTCAGGCAATAATTTATCTCTGACCATCAAAGCAAGGGTTGTTCTAATTCCCGTCGATAACCACGTCTCGGCTGCAAGATTTATGTTTTCTTCAGATAGAGGCGACTGACGGAAATGATCGATGACTGATGTAATACCGCTATGGAGCATTTCAGCAGCACATAACTTTATGCTAATTTCTATTTCTTCAGGAGTCATCACATCCATTTTTTTCCATACATCGGAAAGCCAATTTTGATGCTTTGAAAAAGTTGAAACTCCCCTCTTTAGAACCTCACCAGAATGAGTATGCGCATTAGTGAAGCCTGGACAAATAATCAATTCGCGAGAGTCAACTTCAAATTTTGAGGAGTAATTATTAAATATTCCAGATTTAATGAGTAGAAACTTTTTACCGATAACTACAATATCAACATTTCTTTGAATACTTTTATGGTCACCAGTTAAAACTGTTGCATTTTTAAAAAGGATATCACATTTTTTTTGTAAAGACATAAAGTTATCGAATTCTATATTTTCGTTCAATCCAAACAGTTAAGGCTTGCATTGATATAGTCATTATTAAATAAAAAAGAGCCACTCCAGCAAATGGACTAAAGGTATTTGCCTTCCAAGTCATTACATTCATTCCAGCACGAAGAAGATCAGTCAAAGCAATTGTTGAAACCAAAGCGGTATTTTTAAGCAACGTAATGGATTCGTTAGTAATTGGTGGAAGTACTCTACGCAACGCTTGGGGCATGACAATTCTTCTCATTGCCATTGAGTAAGACATGCCGAGCGATCGTGCCGCTTTCATTTGACCAGGCTCAATAGACTGTATTCCGGAACGTACAATTTCGGTCACATAAGCGCCGTTAGTTAGTGACAAGGCAATAACGGCAACAGCAAAAGAAGTGAGTTGTATATCAATTGATGGAAGTCCATAGTATAGGAAAAGCAAGGTTACCAAAAGTGGAAGGCCGCGAAAAATTGTTATATATCCAATAGAAAAGTATCGTAATATGAAATTATCCGAAACTCTAAATAGACCCAATATAACTCCAATAAACAAGCCTATAGTAGCGGATATTAAAGTTAATTTTGCGGTAGTTAATGCCCCTCTAAATAAGGCTGGAATTGAGTCTAGGAAAAGCCTTAATTCAAAATCCATAGTGGTACCTATAAGTTGAATATTTTAGAGCCGGCCAATGTCTGAAATTTTTTGAATTATTTTGCAAACTCCTAATAATTCAGGCTCACTGAATCTCCGGCCTATGACTTGCAGACCGATAGGCAAACCGCTACTATTTTTACCAGCGGGAACAGATGCTGCAGGCAAACTGACCATCGTAATTAGATATGTATTTGCAATCCAATCAATATACGTGTCTAATTTTTTACCATTTATTTCTGAAATAAAACCTAGATCCGCAGAAAAGGGAGATACGGGTGCACAAGGTGTTATTATGAAATCAAACTTTTCAAATAAAAATCTAAATTTATGCCATATTTCGTTACGGACTTTTTGTGCCTCAGCCATTTGTAAAGCAGTTAAAGCTAAACCAGTTTGTACGTTATTCGCCAAGTTTTTGCCAAATTTCTCTATTTGGTTAATTCTTTCGAGTTGCTGACCAACCATCCATTCAGCTCGCATTGTCAAATATGCTTTTCTTCCGTATGAAATATCAAATTTTATTTCGGATACTTTTGCTTCTTCTTTTTTCAGATCAAAAACTGTTTTTCTACAAACTTTCTCCATCTCCTCTTCAAATCCAATTCCAGCCATGTCAGCAATATATGCGATCTTGACTCCTTTAACGCTACTCATTTTCATCACATACGACTGACAACTCTTCCATGGTGGCTTCATTGAAATCGGCGAAAAACTGCTTTCACCGACCATTGCGTCAAGCATCATTGCTGCATCTTCTGCTGTTCGAGCTAAGGGGCCATGGACTTGACCAGGATCCCAAGGCAACGGCATCGGGTAATTGGGTATTAAACCAGGAGTAGGCCTGATACCGACCAATCCACAAAAAGCAGCCGGCACGCGTATCGAACCACCATAATCTGTGCCATGGGCAAGCGGCAACATCCCGCTTGCGACTGCAGCTGCAGATCCTCCAGAGGATCCCGCCGGAGTAAAACGCGTATCCCATGGGTTACGTGTAAGGCCAAATAATTGATTATTAGTAGTCGCACCAGCGGCAAATTCAGGAGTATTTGTTTTGCATAAAATAATTGCACCAGATTTCCGCAATCTTGCAACAACCTCTGCATCTTCCTTTGGAATGTTAGTCTTATATAGCGAACTACCATAAGTCGTTGTAAGGCCCTTGGTTTCCGTGATATCTTTGATGCCAATTGGTATACCATGCAAAGGCGATAACCATTTACCCTTCATAATATCTGATTCTGCTACTTTAGCCGACTTAAATGCGGCAGAAACTCCTAACTTTACTATTGCATTAATCGACGGGTTAATCTTATCAATTAATTTTAAATGACTAGACAAAACTTCAACCGGACTAATCTTTTTTCTCTTAATTAGTTTGCTCAACTGCGAAGCTGAAAGATTAGTTATTGAATAGTAATTATTTGTCATGGTATTTTTATAAAAGAAAATTGATTTGATTTATAAATTACAACTTATTTTTTAACGCTATAGTATCCAATACCAAGCCATTACTGATCACATGCAGGGGCTGACTATGATTTCTAATACACTCTGTAATATTGCAATCTTCCATGATAACTATATCTGCAGTTGATCCTATCGCAATTTTATGATTACTTATATTCATTGCTAAGGAGGCATATTTTGTAATCATCTCAAAAAGAGATTCTATTTCTTCTTTTTTAGTCATCCAAAGCAAATGAGATGCCAAAAAAGCGACCTCTAGCATATTATTTCTTCCGAAAGGATAGTATGCATCTGAGATGTCATCTTGCCCTAGAGCCACATTTACTTCTTGCGAAAGTAGCTCCTTCACATTGGCGTGCAAAGGCCCAGTATGGGGATCTGATACTACAGATATTTTTGCGGTTTTCAAAAGCGACAATAACCTGTGAGTATATGGAGCGGGATAAAGGGCCATTGCTCTGCAATGGTGCGCAATGCAGCGACCGTGCCACCCACGCTTTATTGATTCAAGCGCCATCATCTCTAATGTTCGCAGTCCAGCATCTCCAGCATCGTCCAATAGCATTGAGATATCTTTGTTATATTTTTTTGCCAGATCGAAACAGATATTAATATGTTTTTTGCTATCGTCATCTGAAAATTCAATCCATGGAATACCGCCTACGACATCGGCACCTAGGGACATCGCTTCTTCCATTAACTCTGCTGTTCCTGAATTTTTAATAATCCCATCTTGCGGAAAAGCTACAACTTGCAATGTAACAATCCCTTTAAATTCTTCCTTGACCTTTAAAAGGGCATGAACCGCATCGAGTTTTGATATTGAATCAACATCCGCAAAAGCTCTGATATGTAAATTACCATGTATTGCGGCTAGAGTAGTTGCACGTCTAGCTCTGATTACAATATCGTCGTAACCATATAGATTTTTTACATCTGCAGCCATCTCTATGGCAATTGCAGCGTTTGACATGCCTGAGCCCTGGTACGCATCTAGAGTTGATCCGTCCATTAATCCTAAGGTCCAAACCTTACAGAGATGTAAATGCGGATTAACAAAAGACTCCGTAACTATTCCCCGATTAGCATTGATTTCTAACTTTCCAATAGATCTTATATTTGATTCAATACTAGTAATCTTGTTTCCAATAATTCCAATATCAATTGAATGACTCACGTCACCTCTTAGTCGTGCATTTCGAATAATCAGGTCTAGTTGTGAATTCATGATAACCTTTTCCAAACTCTGGATATAGTCTACTATTCGCCAATTTCCACAATTGCTATCACAGGTCCTCCTCCTGGCGGCCCCTGGTGCATTGCATCTACAGAAACAAATACCGCAGGATCTCCGATTGCTGCTGCTGCAACTCCGCCTACTGCAGCTTTAGAGTGTCTGTGATGATGCACATCAGAATCATCAAGCATTATCTGCCTTCTTCCGCGCAAAATTCCACTTTTATCAGCCTCACATTTTATAAAACAATTAACCAATTTCCCATTCAGATCCTCAGCACGCGGCCTATCAGGCAGTTTTAATCCTGCATCAACTATGGCCTTATATATCCCATCAATATCTAACGCATCTTTCATAATACTGTGACCAATTCGAAATTTTCCACCTGCACCTTTTTTATTACCCAAAATAACAATTTGAGCGGCATCAAGTTCAACACCTGAGGAGCAAGAAGCAACTGATGAGTACAAATTAAGATTTTTACAAATATCCTCTTCAGCGGGCATTTCAATTTCCCCTAGGGCTACAGCAATTCCGAGGGCGGTAGTTCCATTAGATACTCCCATAGAATCATGTATTTCGCATGAAAGTGATTGACCTCTGCTCTCAGCATCTTGAATAGAATCCATTGTTAACAAAGGAGTTTTAGTTTGAACATAATGGACATCTTTTGGATTATCAATTCCTGCAGCTTGCATTGCCTTACGAACGCCATCGGCCACGGTTTTCACCATTGCAAGTCTACCAATATCCTCTGGGAAAATAATGCCACTTATAGCAGTTCCAATGGTTAATCTTTCTTGATCCATTGAACCTGTTTTATTATTTTTAGCAAATACTGTTGCATGAGGAGTTATCACACCATCACAACCACCAGACCAAACCATAGGGATATTTTGAATTTCCTCTTCCTTTCTTGATCCAAGTTTTCGCAATACCTTCCTGAAAGCTTGATCAGAAAGAATACGTGTGAAGTCATTAACACCGCCATTACCCTCGGTTTTACCGATCACTGCAATAACCTCATCTGCAGTGAATTGACCATTTGAGATGACATTTTCAAGGCCAGAGGCATCTTGAACACTCTTGATCACAATTTTTGCTACTTCTATTGCCATATCGAACCTTACTATAGATATTTAAAATGTTATGGTAAATGACCGATTGCTTTGGCACAATCATTAGTTGTCATTTTTTGCGTTCGCAATAATTGAATTCAGTTTAGTGTTCCTGATTGAGCTGGGGGGGGTAGTTATTGCCATAATTTATTGCCAGAAAAGACCTACTTAATTCTCAAGAAACTTTGATCTAGCATCTAAGAAATAATAAATAAACCTAAACCCGTTCAAGAATATGTAAGCCTTTGAGTCTATCCAGTAGGTAAATCATCCCGCGATCATCTACTGTTACATCATTGCTCTGTATTCGACTTGCACCCATTTGTGGTTCTGGCTCGAACCAAGCTACTTCTCGCGGGGAATGTGGATTGGCAATGTCAATAACTCTTAAGCCATATGCGAACCAAGCAACAGGAATTTCAGTTCCGTAAAATACCTCACTAGGCTGATGGCAACCTGTATAGTCTTCTACCGGTTCGCCTGTTACCCCTGCAACTTGAAAGCTTGAAAAAGGGATCGGCTTTGTTTCATTTGTTATGTCATAAATAGACAAAAAAGAGGGATATGAGTCCCAGCGACGGCGAACATCCTCATCCGCAACTAGCAAAAGCTTTTTTCCTTGAATTGGCTTAGGAATTGGCAGTGCCGTATGTGTTGGCCAAGGATATGGAGGGCTAGTAGAGAAAGAAGAAACCAACTTAGGTCTTGAAATATCCTCAATATCAAGAATAACAAAACCACCAAACCAATAACTCGTATAAAGTCGATTACCTAGTCGCAAAGGATGATGGCACCTATTATCTGCTCCAGGCCAGGTTGGTATTTCACCGCCATCTGTAAATTGGCCAGGCATCCACCATCGGCTGACTTCAACAGGTTTAGTAGGATCGATAAGATCGAGAATCATAACTATATTCCCCAAGTAACCTTTTACTGTTGGAGAAATATAAGCATATCGCCCATCAAAATCGAAACGATGAACACCCATGCCGTGAGTTTTCCAGTCGGCAAGTAGTTTAGGCTTTGCAGGATTACTTACGTCATAAATCCCCAAACCCCCTTGAAAATCTTCCGGCGCACCTAATTGATATGGATTGCGCTCTCTGTTGACAACCATAATATTATTTACAACACGAACTTTGTGAGCATGTGTGCCAATTTTCATTCCTATTCGAGAAAGCTCTTTTGGTTTTCGTGGATCGCTAACATCATATATTACCGTTCCGTCCGGTGCTGACATACTCCCAACATATGCAATTTTGCCGACGACAACAACTTGTCCGCCTCCGGGGCAATCGATAAAGGCAACTTCTTTGATACCATGTGATCTTGACATTTAGCACTCCTTATATCAACAAAATAAAGTCAATAGTACTGGACTTAAAGGAAAAATTTCAAATGTATGATATCTAATTCCATTGCTCAAAGTATCAAATATAGTTGATATATTTTGTGAACTTATAAATGAATTTATTTACTTTTCCTCAAGAATTATTAAACGGAAATTAAGTTCGTCAAACGATTTACCAAATCTTTTGCAAAGCACGGAAGTTCAGCTAAATTGGATGTACAAATTTGAAAATCTCGCCGTGCCCAAGAATCACTTAAAGGAATTATTAAAAAATTATGTGAGTCTTGCAATCTTGTAGCAGCAGACAACTCCATGACACTTATCCCAATTCCTTGACTAATAATAGAACATACTTGTTCCCAACCACTGACGGATGCTCGCATTTTAAATGGCTTACCAATTGCTTTACTATATTTCAACAACAAGTAATACATTGAATGCGCTTGGTTTACTCCTATATAGTCATAATCAAGTACTTCTTCAAATGAAATTGATTTTCGTCTTGAAATAATGTGTGCGGAATGGCAAATCACCACCAAAGAATCTGAAAGAAAAGGAAATACTTCTAAATCCTTCAATACAATCGATGACCCAATAATTCCAATGTCACAGCTTCCGCTCCTTAATGATGTGATAATATCATCACTGAAAGCTGATTCAATTTCTATGTTTACCTCGGGATAAGCTAACAAATATGCGCCTATATATTTGGGTAAATTTTCCTCAGCGACAATTGAAACAGCTTTTATTTTAATTAGACCTTTTTCACCGGTTGTGTAGTGTGAAATACTCTTGTTCAATGTTGAAATGCTTGACAAAACATTTTTAGCCTGCGACAAAAAAATATGTCCAATTGGTGTGAGAACTACACCTTTGTTTTGCCTTATGAAAAGTTTGACAGATAAATTTCTCTCAATTTTCTGAATTCTAACGCTACCTGCGGCAGGGACTATATTTAATAACTTAGAAGCATTAGTAATGCTTCCTAACTCTGCCGCCGTAACAAATAGAGTTAAATCAAATATGTCATATTTCATAAATTTTCATTGCAATCCAAGTTGACTAATTTCTGCAAGAAATCCAGTATTCATGAGGCTTCCCAGGCGATTTATTTTGGTGCCGATTTGAAATTAAATTCAACTTTTTCAGGTATGCAAGAATTATTCCTTTGGAACGAATCAAGAAGTTTATGGGCAATTCCGTTAACGCAGTCATGACTCAAATATTGTGCGCAGTATCAACTTACATATTAATTACCATCTTTCGAAATGAACTCAAAATTAACACTTCACATTAAACTTTTGCGGACACTTTCGTTCTCTGATTTGAGAAAAGTGAGATTTCAAGTGCACTTCAGTCTTGTAGACAAAATGACGATAATGAGGGCAATCATAAGCAAGTGATTTTCTAGATTTTTAACCGAACTGTTATGATAGATTTTATTTTTGAATTTAACTAAAATATTAGCTTTGAATGCATCAAATTATTCTCATCTTTCATTTCCAATCTTTAAAGAAGTAAATCTCAATAGGTTATTGAAAAATCACAAATGCAACTAATGTTGCACATGTGATGATCTATTTCTATAAAAATTTTAAGAAGGTAATGTCGGCATATTATCACTTTGCACCAAACCATTTTTTATCTAAGCGCTCAAGAAAACCATCGCTTTTCATAGCATTTACGTGCTTATTAATTTCATTTAACAGATCGACATCTTCTTTTCGAGTATTAATTCCAACCACTCGATTATCCCATACATCAGTTATTCGAATTCCAGAGGTAGTTTTAGCATTATGACGCAAGACTGGTAAAGGATTTACTACTGCATCAACTCGACCATTTTCAAGATCTTTAACAGCAAGCATGATGTCGTCATATGTTTTAATTTCTTTTACTATCGTACCAACTTTTTCTCTAACAAAAAGGTCTCCAGAACTACCCAACTGCACTCCTATTGTTTTTCCTGATAAATCTTTAGGCAAAGAGATAGGAGCAATATCCTTATATAATGCCCCTATTCCAGCGTTATAGTATGGACTGGAAAAAGAAATTCTTTCAGCGCGTTCAGGTGTCCAAGTTAACGCAGAAATAAGAACGTCTACTCTCTTAGATGTCAATGACGCAATCAATCCTTTAAAGTCAATAACTTCAAATTTAACTTTAATCCCCATTCTCCGAGCTAACTCCTCTGCAAGATCAACGTCAAATCCAATTAATTTATCACCATCCATCATTTCAAATGGTGGATAAGAGCCTGAATTTCCAGCGATCATTACTTTTGATGATTTTATTTTTTCATATGTTGATTGCGCGAATGAAGGGGGTAGGTATGCTCCTATAGCAAACACAATTATTGAGAATACCAATAATTTCAATTCTCTCAATTTACTTTTAAATACATAAGTAATCATTTGTTACTCCTTGTAAAAATTACAAACACTAGAAGATTAATTTAATATCAATGCAAAAAATAATTGAAGCCTTACTTGATTACCCATGAATATAGAAGGCGCCGTACCGTTCTTTAATTTCTTTTTCAGTCTAGTTTGTCTTTGGTGCGTTTCTAATAACATCTTTTTATACTAATTGCCTGTTTTTTTAAGTGCAATCAGTAATTGCTGACTTTTGCCTTCATATTTTATGAATGCAAAGATTAATTCGCCTTTTTCCTAACATTTTGGAAATGTATTTTCTCTGCCCAATCAAGCGAGAGGTGGTTTCCTACTAATATAAAGCATCATTTCAATTCTGGAAAGTTTTTCCCCCAACCTAACCTGATTTTATCCATCACTTAGATCCCAAAAAGTATCAGTGAAAACTTTATCAACTTTTTTATGAATAGATCAACACAATTGCAAAGTATGTTTTACCATGATCTTCTACATTTGAGGATCATGAAATCACAAGTGTAAAAACTTCTTACGCTTGATGTCCTATAAGTTCTAATAATTATATATTTATTAATACTTAAATATTCATAACTATACTACAAATATACTACTTTGTGACTTTTCAACACGGCTAAGCTGTTGATTATTAATGGAAATATGCCAAATTGCTAGAGTCTTCACCTGGCGTTGGCCTCCTCACGGTCAAAGGCGAAGTCTGCTATCCATGGCGCGCGCAAGTGGCGGACCGCCTGCAAGCGCTCCAACTTGCTCGGCATACGGGTCACGGTT
>Ga0214921_10008075_pt1 | contig 13794 bp, 13 predicted proteins | sample LL1505_MetaG_FD_177992 | JGI IMG/M metagenome (GOLD analysis project Ga0214921, IMG submission 177992) | Freshwater microbial communities from Lake Lanier, Atlanta, Georgia, United States - LL-1505 | ecosystem: Environmental > Aquatic > Freshwater > Lake | place: USA: Georgia | collected... | reverse complement strand
AAACCAGCCCTTGAGGGTGGTCATGAGCACCCCTTGCTATACGGCAGAATTCCACCATGCGTCTAGACCATGTTTCTTATGTGACTTCCCATGATCAACTTGCCGACACAGTACAACGCTTAGGTTCGCGCCTCGGCAGCACCTTTGTTGATGGCGGTATCCACCCACGATTTGGAACACGTAACTTCACTGCTTCACTGAAGAACGGTCAATACATAGAAGTTGTTTGCCCACTAGATCACCCTGCTACCGAACAAACTCCTTGGGGAAAAGCAGTCTCAAAGAAGGCAAATGAAGGCGGAGGCTGGTTTACCTGGGTTTTCAGCACCAAGGACATTGCACCTATTGCAGAGAAGTTTGGGCGTGAGGCAATTGAAGGTCACCGCACTCGTCCGAACGGAACTGACCTTAAGTGGAAACAAATTGGGGTAAAGGAAATTGCAGATACCCGTGAATTCCCATTCTTTATTGAATGGCTTTCAGTAGATCATCCTTCGCAAGACGGGACACCGCTTGCAGAAATTGAAAAAATAGTTATTGCAGATAAAGACCAGCTTGCAGACTCATGGTTTAAGGAAGACATTCTTGCTTCGCTTGGAGATGTAGACATCGAGTGGGTTGAACCTGAACTGAACGATGACCAATCAGGGATTATGGCAGTTCACCTATCTACTCCTTCAGGTCTCGTAATTCTCGACTAACTCAATAAATCTGACTCAAAAAAGCTGAAGCCATGACAATTTTCATCAGCTATTTCTCTAAGGAATACTTACTAGGCGGTTTGTCTTCTATCCAATCGGCTATAACGAATAACCCGGGTTCAAGAGGGTTATTAGTATGCATAGATCAAGAGGGGGAACAGCTACTTCAAGAACTCTCATTGTCTGCCAATATCTCAATTGTTCCATTTAAAGATTTAGTTATAAGTAAATCTGATTACGAGTATTTTTTAAATAGCAGAACAAAATTTGAAGCGCTCGTAAGCATTAAACCAACTTTACTAAATGAGATATCAAAAAATTTTGAAGAAGGAGAATATTTCATTTATCTAGATACCGATATACATTTCTTTGAATCCATAGATGAGTTCTTGAGAAAGAATAGTGACTCAAGTTTTATCGTCTTTCAACATATGTATATGGAAGAACCAAAGAATTACCCGTATGGCAAATACAATGCAGGATTTGTCGTTCTTAAAAAAGACAGACATTCAGAGGAAATATTGAAAGAATGGTCAAGATTATGTTCCGATTGGTGTTTCTTGCGTTCAGAACACGGCCGTTACGCAGATCAAGGGTACCTAGATAGTTTAGTGAGCAATCCGTCCGCGTTGGGAGCATTGTCAACTTCTATAAATTTGGGAATGCATTACCAGTTAAACAAAGAAAAGTTGAAACGCGAAAAAGGCAAAATCATGATTAATAACGAATCATTAATCTGCTTTCATTTTCATGGGTTACGCATCGGGAATCGATTGATCTCAACTGGCCTAAACAGGTATGGATTTCGTTTCAACAATTTCCACACCTACAGAATTATTTATAAACCGATAATTCTGAGAATGAAGTCTGATGCAAGAAATATTAAAAGGATTAAACCGAATGAAAACTATTATTTGCAGCCGGTAGGTTTTGAGAATGCAAAAGGGGGATTGCGCAAGATGATTGGAGCGGCTAAATCCCTAATAATTAAGACTTTCATTTTTTATTTCTAAATCAAATAGACTCGAGCTATTCGCAAACTAGGTATTTCTACTTTTTTAGTAGAATCTTCAATGTTCGATCCATAAGATTGAAAAATTCGCGGACACCGATCGAAGAATTTCGTATTTCATTTCGTTCAACCTCGAACCAGCAGAATAGCTTAGGGAAAAATCCTTTGCATTGAAAATACCTGTGAACTAGAGTCATTCGAGCAACAGTTAATGCAGGATTTGACCATGATTTGACTCTTATCTGCGAGCGCGGAATAAAAATATGATGTAGATCCAGATTGTTTCTACGCACCTTGAAGAAACTAAATCCTCTACTGCTCATAAAATCGAATATAGCAATATCATCTGGCGACGCACGATATTCAAGTGAATCTAAGGAAGACAATGCAATCGCCGTATTTCTGTTCATATAGAGTCCAGATCCATTAAGATATCTGTAACCTTTAGCAAAGCCCGAAAGATTTTTCCGATTGGTTTCGAAAGTTCCTCCCACCTCGTTATCTTGAATCTTAGAGAAATTCTTAAGAATAGAATCGACTTCAAAATATGTTGAGGTATTCGAGCGGACTAGATAATCAAAATCGATATTTTCAGTAACCCATCTGGCACCAAGAATTGTCTTTTCAAGTATTGCGTCGAAAGATGAATCACCGGGTACAAATAAAGTTCGATCTTCAAACTTAAACTCCTGTCTGGCATGGCTGCGCAACCAAATAATTTGACAGAATTGCTTATCCTCCAACGCCCATGTTTCTCTTTGAGCAAGCTCATCTGCCTCGTGGACTAAGCCCCCACCGGCAATTATGAGAAACAATATCTTCATTGTGGTTCTATCCTAACGGGACCTTCTGACCCACTAGTAGGGTTGCTTTAGAATATTCACACTAGCTGTTCTAATAATGGCATGCAAAGTAGACAAATTGAGTAGACTAAGGACACAATTAGATAATATAAAATAGAGAACCAATGATTTGAGGCAAGAGTGAAGTTACTAGTAACTGGAGGCGCAGGATTCATTGGTTCAGAGTTTGTTGATCAACTAGTCGCTGACTCAGAAGTCGAAGTAACAGTACTTGATGCACTGACTTACGCCGGAGACCTCAGAAATTTAGAGATATGCAAAGATTTGATTCACTTTACTAATATCGACATAAGAAATCTATCTGATCTGAATTCCCTATTTCAAGAGAAACAATTCACACACGTTGTGCATTTCGCCGCGGAAAGTCACGTAGATAATTCAATTTCGAATCCTGGCATCTTTGCGGAAACCAACGTTCTTGGAACTTTAAATTTGCTGCAGGTGTCAAGTAAATACTCCATTGAACGTTTTCTTCACGTCTCCACAGACGAAGTCTATGGTTCAGTCAAAGAGGGATTCTCTACTGAGGATTCTCCATTAAATCCTTCTTCACCATACTCTGCGTCGAAGGCAGCAGCGGAGCACTTTGTGTTTTCGTATTTGCATACTTTCGAACTCCCAGTTCTAATGGTGAGATGCTCAAATAACTATGGTCCGCGTCAGTATCCGGAGAAATTAATCCCATATTTTATTTCAAGATTGTTGAATAATGAATCGGTTCCAGTGTATGGTGATGGAAAGAATGTCCGAGAATGGTTGCATGTATCTGATTGCGCTAGAGCGATTGCTCTGGTATTAGAAAATGGGAAAATCGGCGACATCTATAATATTTCAAGTGGAATCTTTCGGGAAAACTTAGAGGTCACTCGCATGTTGTTAAATATGTTGGGGAAAGGGCCCGAGTTAATCACCTTTGTTGAGGATCGAATGGGTCATGACTTCCGATATGCAATCGACAGTTCAAAAATTCGCAGAGAACTTGGGTGGGAACCCAAGGTTGAACTCGAAGAAGGCTTGAATCAGACAGTCAAATGGTTTACCGAAAATGCTGAGAGGCTAGGATAGCTAGATGCCCAGCAGATGTGGAATCTTACTTGCCGGAGGAAATGGAACTCGACTCTTTCCCCTAACTAAATCAATCAATAAGCACCTCCTCCCGGTGTACGACAAACCTATGATTTTCTATCCACTTTCAACTTTAATGATGGCGGGAATTCGGGATGTGGCGATTGTGACTAGATCAATCGATGTGGATTTGTACAAGAATTTACTTGGAGATGGAAGTGCGTTCGGTATTTCGCTAACATATTTGATTCAAGACCATGCTAATGGGATACCTGAGGGTTATGTTTTGGCAAAGAAGTTTGTCGGCGACCGCGATATAGCCCTAATTTTGGGAGACAACATATTAATTGGCCAGGGACTTGGTAAAACTCTCGAAGCTTCGGCCGACAAACCTGGCGCAAGAGTTTTCGCTTTCCCTGTCAATAACCCTCAAGACTACGGGGTTGTAACCCTCAATCCGGACACGGGTAGAGTTACAAAACTAGAGGAGAAGCCTAGTAATCCTCAGTCCAATCTAGCTGTACCAGGAGTTTATTTCACGGATAACCGTGCAATCGAGATTGCTGAATCATTGAAGAAATCCGGACGAGGTGAATATGAGATAGCCGATGTCTTGAATTGGTACCTTGAGAGGGATCAGTTAGAGGTGAGTACTTTTAGACGAGGAATTGGATGGATGGACGCTGGATCAGTCCAGTCATTATACGAAGCAGGCGAATTGGTCGAAGTTTTGCAAAAAAGACAAGGTTTGCGATTTGCTTGCCCAGAGGAAATCGCCTGGGGAAACAATTGGATTTCTGATGAACAGCTCGAGACTCAGTCATTAAAGTATCCAAATACAGACTACGGCAAATATCTAGAATCTTTACTTAATTAGTTTATGTCGATAAATATTCAAGGAAAACAGGTTTACCTGATAACCGGCAATACAAGAATAGGTGGGGCACAAAGAATTGCGCTGGATGAATTCTATGAGTTGTCTAGCCGAGGACTTCAAGTCAAGTTAGTATCGCTTAATCCAGTCATTGAAAATGACGATATTCTTAATGTAGATAAAAATTTTCCCCCTGTAAATGAAGTTAGTATCCTTTCACCAGGATCAGGAAAAATAAAACAACTTAAATATTTTATTAAAGAGTTTAAAGAAAATCCCAATAAGATTCATGTTGTCTCCCATGATTTTAGTGGTGTTTTAATTTCAAGATGCGCTGCACTTACTAGCCGCAAAAGAATCACAATAGACTTGTACATTCATCAACTCATGGACTTGTCTGATTCAAGGCAAAGGCAAAAACGCATTTTCCTTAGTCTATTCGCAACAAACGTTTACGTATCTTCATTCCAGTTCAAGAGAAGTTGGGAAGATTACCTAGAAAAATCCCGATTATGGAGAACCTTGTATTGGAAACAAATACAATTTGATCGAATGGGTGTACATGTACCTCGAATACTCAATACTGAATACAATAAAACAAAAGTATGTGAATACTCTGTGCCCCATATTATCTTTATGTCTCGAATCACCGCCTGGAAAGGTTTTTCTGTGTATTCAGAATTCACAAAGACATTTGTTAACGACGCTGTCCACTCTTTGATTTTGACGACAAAAAATGGAAGACCCGAAATTTTCAATGAAAACCTTTTTGTTGATGAGCTAAATCACGTAGTTTATGAAAGCGGAGTATCTAATCTGGAACTTCCAATCGGATCAGTCCATCTTTACCCCACAAACTATGGAGATGGTGTCTCTTACCCTCAATCAATAGGAATGAATGTTTTAGAACTTTTAGCAGTGGGTATTCCAAGTATTATTTCCCCAGAAGGCTTTCAATCTTGGCCTGAATTAGAGAGTTCGGTGATGATTTCAACGAACGATTGGAGTGATGAGGCGGACCTGGAATTCCAGGTCAGTCGCCTGTGTAACATCACAGATAATGAGTTGAAAGCCGAGGTAGAGAGGTTATTGCCAATAATCTCTATCTCAAATCACATCAATAGAGTCGTTGGAAGAATGAATTAGACATTATTGGGAAAGCGACGAATGTACTAATTCAGAAATGGTTGGCACTTGTTCCAAGCCAGCAAGGTTCCAAAAATATAAATTTTCTTTTGGATATCGTGTCTTCAAATTCCTATTCGTACTTTTTCTCGCACGTGCGGGATTGATTGAAATATCTGAACGCTTGAGTACATCCTTAAAGAATCCCAGCAACTCTGCCTTACTTACATTATCAGAGGGAATGAAATGTTGGACGCCACCAATTCGATACTCACTCTGAACAAGACCGACAACCAGTCTAGCTAGGTAATCTGTCGTAACACCATTCCATCTTTGATTGGTGTAACCAATCACTGAAGCATTTGGCTTTAGATTTTGAAACCATGAAAATAACGAAAGTGATTTCTGATTTACAGGCGATCTGCCTACAATGGAGCATCGAATAATTAAAACGGAATCGGAAACTTTTTCGCCGAGGATCTTTGAAAATGAGTAAATTGAACGCGGATACTTCCGAGTTGTTTCATCGTAGCCTCCTTTCTTTCCAAAAAACACACCATCAGTCGAAATTTGAATCATGAAATAGCCGTAATGGTCACTCTTCTTCGCAAGATGTCTGGGGAATATCCCATTGACAACCAGCTGCTGAACGATCCCGCTCAACTTCTTATTATTTTTGTTAACTCCGACACAATTAATGACATAATCCGGCTTGAACTCAGTGATTAGTTTGCCAAAATTTCTTCTATATCTTCCTAAGTTATCGATCACAAGGTGACTACGAAGACATGTCATAATTTCGATATCGTCCAGCCCGGATAATTTCAATGAAATCTCAGAACCGAGCATCCCATTTGCTCCAAGAAGAAGCACGCGTTTCTTCCGAATTTTTTGACCTTTACCCAATCAAATCTCGAATTAGTGGAATCCCAGACAACAATTCTGCGAGCGCCTTGGAAGAAAGCTGAACTGTAGTATTTGACGAATATTCACTAGCAGTGAGGTTCTGCATATTTGATTTAATCGAGTCATGGTTTCCCACATTTGAAACTTGAAAGAAATTGTCATGTTCAATGCTTCGGAATTTTTCTTCAGCTGTAAGCAAAGTTTCATGAATTTTCTCTCCAGGTCTTACCCCAACAATCTCAATTTTAGGGTCCTTAACTTTGAGAAGGAGGGCTAAGGCTCCCACTATGTTCTCGACGGAAGCGCCAGGAGCTTTTTGGACAAAAAGATCGCCTGGTGTGCCATTTTCAAGCGCGAACAAAACTAGCGAGACAGAATCCTCGAGTGACATCATAAAGCGCGTCATTTCAAGGTTGGTAACTTGAACCGTCCCAAATTTTTGGAGTGATGAAATGAATTGAGGAATTACAGATCCTCTCGACCCAATGACATTTCCATAGCGAGTAATCAGATTTACAGAGGAAGTGGAATAGTTCGATGAACGAACTAGCTTTTCCATCATGGCTTTAGTCATACCCATTGCATTTACTGGGTAGACGGCCTTATCCGTACTCAGAAAGACAGCGCGTTGCACCGATGAGCTCTCGATAGCTCTTAAAAGATTGTGGCTTCCACCAATATTTGTCTGGGTGAATTCCCATGGGAAAAGTTCACCTGCGGGGACATGCTTAAGTGCCGCTGCATGAAAAACATAGTCGGCCCCTTGCACTGCGTGAGAAACCGAATCAAAATTCCTAACATCACCAAGAAAGAAACGAACACGCTTATCTTGAATTGATTGTTTCATATAATGCTGCTTTGACTCGTCACGGCTAAAAATACGAATCTCGGCGACATCCGTTTTGAGCAAATGAGATACCAAGGTGTTACCGAATGAACCAGTTCCTCCTGTTATTAAGAAGGTGCTGTTACTTAACATTTACACTCCGAAACTCTTCTCGTCAATAAAAGCCATTATAGTGGGCTCACCTAGCGATCATTTGCTCAAAACAGGAGGATTTACCATCTTCTCACTCGAGGACATAACTGTTGTCATTCTCTCCCGCGGGAGAGAGCACGAATTGTCACGTTCAATTAGTTACTGGAACCAAACAAACCTCAATGTTGTAATTCTTCATAATACAAAGATGCCAATTCCCCAAAGCTCTCTAGCCCCAAATATTTCCTACATAGTTCTGGAAGGAGATTTCGCAGCCAGGTGTGCAAGAGCAATACCTGAGATCAACACGAGGTATGCAGTTTTTTGCGCTGATGATGAGTTGCTACTTCCTAGTGGTCTTAGCAGGATGGGTAACTATCTGGAACAACACCCAGAAATATCAAGTATTGGGGGAGCGACCCTTGGAGTTGGAAAGTATGGCAGCACTCTAACTGCAACCTATACCTACCAAAATATGATTGGCTACTCAAATCTTCACAATTCATATTTCGAAAGATTAGAAAGCCACTCTTTCGGTCAACCTGAATATCGCACTGGTGCCATGTACCGCCTCATGCGGGCAGAATTGATGACCCTTCTACTTCAGACTTTTTCTAGTCTATCAAATATATCAACTCCCTATATTTTTGAGGTAACAGGAGAAATAGTGGTAAATGGATCAGGAAAATCAATTTATTTAAATGAACTATATTGGGTACGAAATTGGATTAACCACCAGGTTGAACACAAAGATTGGGATAGAAAACTCTATTTCCAAGAGTGGTGGGGAGCAGAAAAGTATGCAAAAGAGAGAGAGGAATGGATTGATTTGTTGACCCCTCTACCAAAGGATGAAGATTCGAAGAAGCGCCTGTTGCGCGTAGTGGGAGAATTAAACGAGAAGCGGAAAATCTTAGAGACTAGAGAGTCGAACTCTAATTCCAAGTTGAGAAATAGAATTCCTCAATGGCTTAGAAGAATTCGGAGAAATCTCACTCCAAGAAAATCAGTTAAAAACTCGATCGACCACTTTTTTGAGAACCAACTACGACAATCCCCCCAATTGGTGGCAGAACTTCGCAGGACTTTAACTTTTTTGGATTAATTTACGTGTAAAAGCTAGAGCTTTATAAATAGATTTTGAGTTCCACACGAGCTGTCTGGCCTGCCTAATCAAAAAGAACCTGTTGATGTTATAGGTATTCCAGCCCCCGTTTATAAATGAAGGGTTTATGAATAGCTTAAGACCATCTCTCCGCATCTTGGAGTGTAGAGAAACATGCTCGCTGCTTCCACCACCAGATTCAAAATCGGACGAATAGTCATACTTTAAAAAAACTTCTGGCTTGTAGATTCCAATTCCCCCGAACGCAGAATTAACTTCAATCCAAGGTTGAGTAACTTCAAATCTTAGCATTTTGCGATAAATAGCCAAGTACCTTGCCCGATCATAATCAAGTCGCAACCTGAGTGATTCATAGAAACCGAGATAATTCGGTCTCTTGGGAATTACTAAGCTTCGATACCACTCTAGCTCTAAGTTGTAATCCATTGGTTGCCAAAGATCGTGCCTTAATGCCAATATGTCGTAATACCCACCACGTTGATTCGAAAACACTGCATCCCAGTCGGATCTCACGAAGCAACTTTGTATTGCCTTCTGCGTCAATTTTCCATTCATTCCATCGAGGTCAGCAATGATTACGTAATCTGGAATCTCAATTGCATTCAATGAACGAATGTATTGAATGTACTCATTGCGACTAAAGCGAATACGTTCGATTCGATCTGGGAAATCGCTTCTAAGATGGCCCAAAGATCTATAGTTGAAATTCGGATTCTTTGATTTAATGGATTCTAAGACTTCGATTGTTGAGTCTGAAGAGTCTGATTCAACAAGGAAAATTTTCACTGAGTCAAAATAGGAAAGAGATTTCAGAACAATTTCGAGATCAGACTCAATCTTTTTTGAAACATTGCAGACAGTTCCTAGTAGAATGCAAGTATTCACAAATGAAATGTAGGATACGTAGGGACATAAGGCAATTATTTCTAAGTGTCGATCTAAGCATTTGATATAGTGGGAAAATGAGAGACCAGAGCCTGCCAAAAGAAAAGCAAGATAGCCCTTTCCAGGAAATCGAACTATGTCCGGCATGCAACAATAGCGAATTCGACCGAATTTACGATTTTGGAACAGTTCCTTTAGCCGGCTATTTTCCACTCCCAGGAAAAGCAGAAGAGAGATTCCTGATTCCAATGGAGTTGAGGTCTTGTAAAGAATGTCAGCTCGTTCAGATCAACCCCGATGTAAGTGATGAACTTCTTTTTGCTGATTATCGGTATGTTTCCTCAGTTGGGATGCAAACCCACTTTGACGCGTTTGCGAACTGGTTTGAGGAGAGTCACCTTGCAGACCAGGGCTCCACAATTCTGGAAATAGGATGCAATGATGGTCCGTTATTGGATTCATTGACCAAGAAGGGTTATAAGCCGATTGGTATTGACCCAGCCTCAAACATAGTCCGTCAGGCAAGCCAAAAGGGCCTTACCGTAATTTGTGATTTCTTTAATTTAGAATCTATTGAGGAACACAAACTAGTAAATAATTGTGACGTTTTGATTTCGTGCAATTCATTTGCTCACATTTCAGATATTGATCTTGTTGCAAAGAGCGTGGCGCACGCCCTGAAGCCGACTGGTGTCTTTATCGTAGAAATTCAATCACTATACGACTTGGTTGAATCAAAAGCCTTCGATTTTGTTTATCACGAGCATAAGTACTATTACTCGATTGTAAGTATTTCTAATTTACTTCGCCGCCATGGATTGTACTTAGTTGATGGAATGGAGATTGCTACCCATGGTGGTTCGATGAGACTTGTTTTCTCCAAACGCAAACATGATAAATCAGAAAATCTTGAGAAAATGATCGAAAAGGAGAATTCTGTAGATTTGAGTCCACCTGCAATAGAAATCGCCATTAATTCATTTATGAATGAAATCCAAAAACTTAAGAAATTCTTAAGGAGCTCTTCAGAGAAAAATCAGGTCTGCGTTGGAGTAGGGGCGTCAGGTCGTGCGAACATGCTTCTTAACTACCTTCTTCCAGAAGCAAAAGTAATTGAAGCGGTTTATGACGAATCACCCGAACGGATTCGCAGAGAGATGGCATTATCAGAAATACCAGTTAAAGAGCTTGCCGAAGCTAGTGAACTCGCCCCCGCGAACGTACTCGTGCTAGCTTGGAATTATTCCGAGGTATTGATTAATAAATGGCCAAATCAGAAATCTACCTTTGTCGTACCACTGCCAGAATTCACTGTAGTCAAGAATGGCTAGTAGTAGTCAATAAGTTTCGAGGCTCCACCACCAATAAGTGGACTCAGATTCTGCTCATCAGAATCAGGCATTGAAGACTTCAATTGTTTATTGCTCAAATTTCTAAGGCAAACAATCCAGTAGGAAATCTTTGAAGATGTACCTATGAAGTAACTCGCACTTCGCGCTAAATTAATCACCTCTAAACTCTCTCGAGATGAATCACTAATATCGCAAATCACGCCCATATTTGCTAAGAGTTTAGAAGCGGTTTCTGGAGAATCAGAAAAAAGTGAGATTCTCCCTGGGTAAAGCTTCCGGATTCGAATTACTTCGGTGGCAATCCGATCGACCTTTATCGGGGACTTCTCAGTTAAATTGAGCAAATCTCCCAACCGATAGTGAATCGCGATGTCGGCTGAAGAGGAAAATGGCGCATCCAGTTCGCTACCTAAGAAAGTTTCAAGTTTAAGCAAGAAGCTGTTGGAAATGGTTCTTCGTGAATAATGCCCGCGGATTTCCCGAACCCAAGGCCGAATCTTGCGGAATTCAAGATCGGTATCTCCACTCGCGACGATTCCAAACCCGCCAACAACTTTCCTGAGAATTCTGCGAACAACTTTTCTCAAGGAAGAAGTGACTCCTGATTGCCCAGTCTGTGAAAAATCGTCCACGACTTTGAAATTGTGGGAAAAAGGAAGATTTGCAATCTCCGGCGCCCTTTTGGTCACACCGCTTGAATGAAGTACAAGGGTGAAAATCCGACCGGGGAAACGAAACTCCAGATCATGAATCAAGGCAAGGGCGAACAATTGTGACCCGAGACCACCCCAACAGTGAACTTCAACTTGTTTTTGCCTTCCTATGATCATGGCGCCAACTATATAGACTTGATGCAGTTGCCTGAAGGAGATCGGAGGTTGAAGTGCTAGAAAAGCAAGTAATTTTCGTTAGTTTTTATGACATGAATTATTCAAGATCAGCTGTCCTCCTCAACTCCGACAGCGCCATGTTTGAGCGAATTTATTACAAGCTTAGCCATGGCTCAATCAGCATGCTCTTAGAGTTCAGAAGAATTCTCAAATTACATCGAGGGAAAATTGCCGCGGTTGTCGTAATGTCTCCTTCTCACAAAATAATTCCAATTATTCGAATCTTTTGCCACTACCCCCTAATTCTCGATGCCGGTTGGCCTTTAACAGACGGCAGCAAATCAAGGAGAAGAACTGATTTCCGTTGGAAAATGACCTCGATAGTATCTTATACAAAACTTCTCGCGATTGATTTCCTTTCTTTTTGTATGGCAGATCTCTTGCTCGTTGAAACAAATGAGCAAAGAAAAAGAGTGCGTCAGAAATTCTTCTTAACGGAATCTAAGGTCAAAGTATCTTTCACAGGGTTTAATGAAGTTGGGCAAGGATTATTTTCCAATGACCTTGTTGGCCAGTCAGCCAGGGAAGAAAATGTAATCAAGAAACGTACCAGAATTCTATTCAGAGGAAAAATAAATCAAGAATCCGGATTCAGCAATATCGTTGAAGCATTTAAAATGCTTGATGATAAATTTGAAATAATCTACGTCGTAAATAGAATTCCCAAAAATCATTCATATCATCCGAATGAGAGATTCATAACGAGTTATGCCGATAGAGATTTAACTACAATTTATGCAGATGCTGATATTTGTATTGGGCAGGTATCTTCACACGAAAGGCTTGAAGTGACCATCCCTCACAAAGCTTTCGAGGCAGCTTTTTTCTCAAAAGTTTATATATCTGCAAGAAATTCTGCGATTGAGGAGTTTGCATCGGACTCAGAAGTGTTCTTTCTTAATGTGCCAAATCCGGAATCAATAAGTAAAGCAATTATAGAAATCGCGGCTGATCGAGAGTTGAGGAACAGTTTAGGCGTAAATTTCAATAGGAAATATCATCAAGTGGCAAGCCAGAAGTTACTTGGTAACCAACTCGATATTTGGGTGAAAACATTGTGCCAACCTGATTTAGACAACATCTAACTGGCGTAAACCTCATCGATTTTTTGCCGCATCTTTACGGCTGAGAAAAATGCCAAGCGACTCTGGCCAGTATTTTCAATTCTTTCTTTTTCAACGCTATCTAGCAGATTGAATTCAGTAATCTTTTCTGCAAAGGCTTGATAGTTTCCAGGTTCGACAAGGCCAGGATAGCTTGGACCAAGCACTTCAGGTATAGCCGAAACATTACTTGCGATAACCGGCAAGTGGGCCTCTAGCGCCTCAAGCAAAACAAGACCAAAGCCTTCATATGTGCTTGTAAGTACAAATATATCCATCAGATTTAAGTGGGCAAAAACCTTGTCAGTACGGCCAGCCCAAATCACCTGATCACAGATACCTAATTCGATTGCCATAGATTTGAGTTCATCTCGCAAGGGTCCATCCCCAACCATCAAAAGTCTTAGATTGTCATTTGATTTAAGGGAGGCAAATGCACGAAGGAGAGTAGGTATATCTTTTTGAGTCGTAAGTCTTGCCACGGTTCCAATTACCGTTGCTTCTAAAGGGATATTAAAACTTTCCCTTAGTTTCCTTAAGTCTGCGTGCTCAGAATTTGACTGGTACCCGTAATAAATTACAACAGGCTCGACATCTTTTGGCAGTTCCCTATTCTCATGTAAGAAATCTGAAACGGATTGAGAGATCGCGATGATTGCATTAGACCTTTTGATAACAAAGCGCGATAGGGCAGACGATAGGAATTTGGGTGCTGAAGGAAAGAACTTCTCCGCATTGTGTCGCGTTACAACGAGCACATTCCTCCTTTTGGCAAGCGCTGCTATTAACTCCGCCCTAGGCAAATGACCATGGACCAGAACATCTTTCCCTTTTAGAAATCCCCTAATACTCAATACTTGGGCAAAGGGTGATAATAAAGAAAATTCCGGATGAACCTCTACCCCCATCTGGC
>Ga0214921_10008074_pt1 | contig 13795 bp, 21 predicted proteins | sample LL1505_MetaG_FD_177992 | JGI IMG/M metagenome (GOLD analysis project Ga0214921, IMG submission 177992) | Freshwater microbial communities from Lake Lanier, Atlanta, Georgia, United States - LL-1505 | ecosystem: Environmental > Aquatic > Freshwater > Lake | place: USA: Georgia | collected... | reverse complement strand
AGTCTAAACTTTCAAATGATGAGATCCAGCCCCTGGGTATTGGAATCACCAACCTTGCCTACTGGCATGCCAAGCGCAGCCTCCAATACGGTGAATCAGACGCCTTGGCTGAAGTCAAGACGTGGATGGAACACCAAGCCTACTACTTGACCGAAGCCACTGTTGAGCTGGCCAAGGAGCGTGGTGCTTGCAAAGATTCTCACCGTACCTGGTATGGTAAAGGCATATTTCCATGGGAACGAAGAGCTGTTGGGGTTAATGAACTTGCAAATTTTGCACCAGAACTAGACTGGGAACCCTTGCGTGAACTCATGAAAACTCACGGAGTGCGCAATGCCACACTGATGGCAGTGGCTCCTGTGGAGTCAAGTTCTGTGGTGATCAACTCAACCAATGGTATTGAAATGCCCATGAGTTTGATCACTGTGAAAGAATCCAAAGCAGGATCACTCACACAAGTGGTACCTGAATATCATAGATTAAAAAACAAGTACCAACTGATGTGGGCACAAAAAGACTGCATAGGATACTTGAAAACCGCGTGTGTGTTGGCAGCGTATATTGATCAGTCAATCTCTACCAACACATTCTACAATCCAGCGCACTGGCCTGATCGCAAGGTGCCTACCACACTGATTGCTCGCAACCTAATGCAGGCACATCACTGGGGACTCAAGACATTCTACTACAGCCTTATCAACAAGGCCGGCAGTAAAATGATCAAAGAAGATGCACCTGCGCCCATGCCGGATATTGATTTTGATCTTGAAGAAGATTGTGAATCGTGTAAGTTATGAATAGTATCGAAAAGGTCTGGGCACGAGCCACAGGCCACCTAATGGGGCACACAGACCATGACCGTCCTGATGTGCCCATTTTAACTTTACGAGAAGCTCGATTGGCCTTGTTCTTCAAGACCTTTTGGGTTATAATACATGTTGTAACCTGCGGGTTCATCATAGCAAATACAATAAGGCACTGGTAATATGAGCAAAGCACAATACAATCTCGCCACCAAAACAGACTATTTACATCGCAAGATGTTTTTGGATCCTGCTGGTCCTGTGACCATTCAGCGATTTGAAGAAGTCAAGTATAACAAACTGGCCAAGTACGAGCAGGAAGCTCGCGGCTTCTTTTGGGTGCCAGAAGAAATTTCCTTGAGCAAGGATGCCAATGACTTTAAAGAAGCGTCAGACACAGTCAAGCATATCTTTACTGCAAATCTGTTACGCCAAACAGCATTGGACTCATTGCAAGGCCGTGGTCCAGCACAGGTGTTTACTCCTGTGGTGAGCATTCCTGAACTAGAAGCCCTAATGTACAACTGGAGCTTCTTTGAAACCAACATTCATAGCCGCAGTTACAGTCACATCATTCGTAACATCTACAATGTACCAAAGGATGTGTTCAGCACCATTCACGATACTAAAGAGATTGTGGACATGGCTTCAAGTGTGGGCAAGTATTACGATCACTTGCACATGGTCAACTGCGAAAAGGAATTAGAAGTTCCTGTCAAAGATCACAGTCATGTCAAAGCCATTTGGATGGCTCTCAATGCCAGTTACGCATTAGAGGCATTCCGCTTTATGGTATCATTTGCTACCAGTTTGGCCATGGTAGAAAATCGCATCTTTATTGGCAATGGTAACATCATTCAGTTGATCCTGCAGGACGAAATCCTGCACAAGGAGTGGACAGGGTGGATTATCAATCAAGTGGTGAAAGAAGATCCTCGCTTTGTTCAAGCCAAGGCTGAATGCGAAGCCGAAGTATATCAACTGTACTTGGATGTGATCCGTGAAGAAAAAGAATGGGCAGACTACTTGTTCAACAAGGGCCCAGTGATTGGCCTTAACGCACAGATCTTAAAAGACTTTGTGGACTACACCGCAGCCAATGCACTGAAAGAAATTGGCATCAAGTATCAAGAGCCGGCACCGCGAAGCACACCCATACCGTGGTTCAACAAGCACGTGGATACCAGCAAGAAACAGACTGCCCTGCAGGAAAATGAATCAACCAACTATGTTATTGGCGTTATGGGCGACGCCATTGACTACGACGAACTGCCCAACCTATGATGGACGAATGGTATTACAAACGAGCCGAATGGAAAGAAGCATTTGCATTGATTCCTCGCCGTTGCGATCTCAGTGGTAGATGGATATGGGGTCGGCATGTTCGTGGTACTAGGTTTATCACAGGCCCCGGAGATACAATAGAGATTAGTATCTGGAATCATCGTCACGAACACACCATTTACAGACTAAAAGGAAAACTCAAATGAAAGCAATTGTATGGTCAAAAGACCAATGCCCCTACTGCGACCAAGCCAAGGCGTTGTTGAAATCACGCAACATTGAATTTGAAGAACGCAATATCCAGCATGACTGGACACGAGAACAACTACTAGAAGCAGTACCAAATGCTCGCTCAGTACCACAGATCTTTTTAGATGACGAGCTTGTGGGCGGGTTCACTGAACTCAGAACAAAATTAACCAATCAATAAGGAAAAAAATGTTAGTAGATAAAAGTATTTCGCCAGGCGAAGTTGTAACTATCAAACTCACGTCGGGTGAAGAAATAGTGGCCAAATTAGTAGAGATTGGAATCATGCATTATACACTGAGTAGACCAATGGTAATTGGCATGGGACAAAATGGTCCTGGATTGATGCCATACTTGTTTACAGTGCATCCAAACAAGTCTGTCAGCTTGCACAAAAGTACAGTAACAGTGTTCGAAGAAACTGACAAACAGTTTGCTGAACAGTACCTCCAAAGTACCATTTGACCACTACTAAATAACACATGGGGCATAAGTTTGTCATTATGAAAGCAGGAGTTCTGTTTACATACAACAACTATGAAGATATCCCACGTGATTTAGATCATGTGATTGAATTTTTACCCGAGATTCCGCCAGGCCCGCACACTCAAGAACAACATGATAGCATTGAGGCCTGGGAAGAAAAGTTTCAGAAGTTAATGGAGATTGAACATGCCCGCAGTGGCCAGACAAGGTGATCAAGGAGTTCCGCATTGCAGTCCATTCAGCATTGCCTCAGGCAGTGGATCAGTATTTGTTGATGGAATGCCAGCAGCCACAGTAGGTAGTGCAAGTACAGCACATCAATTACCTGGCGGCCGCGCATGTGGCACTCACAACTCTAGCATAGCCGGTGGTAGCGGAACAGTATTTGTTGGTGGCAAACCCATTGCCCGCGTTGGGGATCCGTTTGGTGGATGCACCAGTGTCAGCCAAGGCAGCGGAACAGTCTTTGCAGGATAACACATGGCCAGCGTGTTAACACCTTTACAAACAATTGCCGGTGCTTCTCTTGGCAATAACCAAGGCGTTGCTATTGCCACAGACTTTGTCAATGCCATCTCTACATTTACCGGCACATCACTATTGTCCCCATTGTTTAGTGCGTTGGGCAATATTGCCGCTGCCAACCTATCAAACATCACACTAAATCAACTGGAGACCATGGCAGCAAACAGTTGCCCGGCTCTTGCTGACAGCACTCCGGCCAGTTCGGCCAGCACCATTGGTAGTTTTTTAGGTAATGTGGTGTTAGGAAATAGTGTAAACGGATTTACAGGAGTTATCACAAACATTGGTAACACTTACTTGGGCAACGGTAATGTTGGTGTGTTTTCACAAGTGTTTTCGGCCTCTCAAGGCTACATTAGGCAAACCAATGGTTTCATCAATTCCAGCATAAACAGTCAGACCTATCTTGGTAGTACATTTACTTCAATGAACAGTTTGATTACCGGCAATCTCACTGACATCAATCTGGCGCTAAACACATTTGGTGAAGACTTAAAACGTCTTGGGTATCTAATCGACTTGTCTAAATTGGGAGACTTTGGGTTGCCTAGTTTGATAATTCGCCAGTTAGCCTCAGTTACAAATTTATCTCCTGCAATAAGATCAGCGTTGATTCAAGTGGGATTGAGCACTAACACAGTTGACAGTTTATCTAGTCCTAGTGCCACACTAACTGACAATGAAGAGCGTTTGATTTATCGAGCCATGCTAAACATAACTGGTCCAGATCTCAAACAAATTTGCAATATTCTTGGAGTGACATTGCCTGTAGTAAATTCTGGCACGTTAGGCGATCCACAAAATCCTTCGTTGACCACAATGGCCGATTTGTTAAATCCTGTAAAGATTTTTCCAACCAGTTTTGCCAGCCTTACTGTGCGTACATACAATCAAACCACCACAAGTGAGTTGAGATTGATATATGACAATACAACAGGCACAATAAACAGCAATCTATTGCAATATCTTCCTCGCTATGTACTAACGGTGGTGCCATAATGATCACATACGAACGACTACAACAGATTATACCAGCAGACCAGGCTCTGGCTTGCAAGGCCATATCGGTAAGTTTTCAACAGGTCAAAAACATAACCAATCTTAATTTACCAACATTGGCCAACTCGTGTGTCAACACAGTGACCACACGCAATCTCAGCTTGATCAATGCTCTTACCGAGCCGGTGCCAGCATCAGTTGCAGAGTTCTATTCCACTAACTATGCCACTGGATCAGGCCCTGATGGTACATTGGTTCTCACAGACATGTTAGGTGCATGTGTGGGAGTTACCTACATTGATCAACTGAATAATTGTGTATCCGTAATCAATTCCATGACCACGTTGAACACTCTTACCTCTGTTTACTCAAGAATGGCCAACACAGTAAACGGTGTATATGGTAACACAATTACTGGACCAATTGTTATTCCTGCAGGACCTGCCACAGGCACCTATGCTGATGCTGATGAAGCATTTCAAGCTGGATTGATACCAGCCGCTGTGTCAGCCATCAATACTATAGTTGCCACTGACAATGCAAATGCCACATTGCTCAATACTGAATTCAATGCCATGGCTCAAAAGGTCATTGATGAAAATACCAATTTAACATTGGCCAGCATTGATGTGCTAAACTTGTTGACCAACAATCGCGGGCCAATAATGAGTTTTGTCCAAGCAATTCCAGACTATGGCCTGGACAAACAACAAAATGGTGCTGCCTGGGTGCTGGAACAAGTGGCCGATACAACTACATTAGGTGGACAAGCCATAGTTGGATGTCTCAGAGAAGGGCAAAATATTGCAGTACTAAACGCCGCAGGCATTGGTCAAGACACTGCAATACCCAGCACACCAAGTGTGGCGCCACCCACAGCAAACCTGTTGTCCAGCACGTATTCGACGGCAGATGCTGGTAATTTGGTGGTCAAATAATCGGTAATATTGAGTTTGTGATAAGTATTTCATTGTGTTATAATTAACATACTATTTTTTTATAAAGGAACCTAAAAATGAAGAAAATTGTTTTAGCAACTATTTTGATTGCTTCTAGCATTACTGCCATGGCCCAAGTTGGTATCTATGGTCGCGTTGGCACCTATCTTGACAACACCAAAACTGGCACCTCTACTGTTCAGAGCATGGCCAATGACTTGAGTCACTTTGGCATTCGTGCTACTGAAGACTTGGGTGGTGGGTTGAAAGCTCGTGCCACATACGAGACCTACATCCAAGCCAACAGTCCAGACACTGGCACTGCTACACAGTTTGGCGATCGTCAAAGTACCGTGGGTATTGCTCACAAAATGGGTAGCGTTGACCTTGGTCGTAGTGTTCACACTCACTTCTTGGCCATCAGCGACAATGATCCATTTGGAACATTGATTGGTAGTTCAGCCGCTGACGTGCATAACCTGCGTGGGTTGCGTTTGAGCAATGCCGCTTTCACTTCTGTGAACTTTGGCAATGTAACTGCCAACTATGACCGTAGCACTGGTGCTGTTGGCACTGCCACTGATCCTTATGCCGCATCTTTAGTTGCCGCAGTGGGTCCTGCTGTAGTGACTTATGCTCGTTATGAAGCTGGTGCAGAAACCAGCGACGTGTTGGCTGCTCGTGCCAAGTTTGGTGCAACCACAGTTTATGGCATTGCCAGCGACAACAAAGGTGTTACTGCCAACACCAACCGTGGTCAATTGATTGGTGCATCACATAACCTTGGTGGTCCAGTCACAGTGAAGGCCAGCTATGGTCGCATTGAGAATGGCATCAAGAGCTACAACGTAGGCGCCGAGTATGCTTTCAGCAAAAAGACCTATGCACAAGTTCTGTATCGCAACGTTGAGGGAACTACCGCAGCCACTGATATCAAACAAGTAGCAGGCGGCTTGGTCGTACAGTTTTAATACCTAAGTATTACCACACAAAGACCCTGCGCAATGCAGGGTTTTTCTTGACTAAAAAATCAAATCTTCTTATAATTAAGGCATGTGGACCAAAGTACAACGACAAATACTGAAGTACTACTATCGTACTAATTTTACGGTAGTAGAACTCCTGGTGATTGTAGGGTTATTATTTTGGTTGACCAGAAATGTGTTATTTGCTATAATTATGGCATAGTAAGCAACAAAGGAGCCCCAAATGACCCAGATGTCCAAGATCCAGCAAGTCAACTCTGCTATCATGTTTGGTGAGTTTTCAAACACCGAACTCGATAGCATTATCAGTGCAGTGCAATTTGCCAAGGCCAGCCTGCGTAAACACAATATCCGCCAGTTTGCCCGAGGTGACACTGTGAAGTTCCATAGCACCAAACGTGGCATGACCATGTCAGGCACCGTGAGCAAGATTGCTATCAAGTATGTGACAGTGAGCACCCCGCAAGGCTTGTGGCGTGTGCCTGCTAATATGTTGGAGGCAGCATGACATTTCGACGCTGGTTAAATCAGCGTTGGTATGCTCACTGCCTTGAAATAGAAGAATGGACTGGACGCATGCCGCCCTACCCAATGTCAGAATATTTTGCCAAATACAAATATTGGCTCAAACGAGAATACCGTCATCAACAAGGAGTAACAAATGGGTCTTGATATGTACGCCTATGTGGCCACCCGCGAAGGTCAGCAACGCGAATACTACGACGGTGCTGAGTGGGACGAGACCACCAAAGATCTTGTGAACACAAAAGTGAACAAGCCGCGTGAAATTGCCTACTGGCGCAAGCATCCTAACCTGCATGGCTGGATGGAACGGCTGGCAGAACAAAAAAAATTAAGCTATGACAGCTTCAACGGCATTGAAATGGAACTCACTGCTGAGGACTTGGATGAACTTGAAAGAGCAGTCACACACCGTCAACTGCCGCCTACATCAGGTTTCTTCTTTGGCAACGATTCAGACCAGCACTACTATGACAGTGACTTGGCGTTTATCAAGGCCGCTAGAACAGAAATGTTCATGGGCTTGAAAGTGTTCTATAACTCATCATGGTAAGGCGTTAAGTATATGAATGAAACTGATTACAGCCACTCAAGGTTTGATGCCATAATGGCTGCAGGATGGATACACGATCTCGAAAGTTCGGATAGTCGCATTCACAAAGAAAAAGTGATTGAAAAAGCTCTCATGGCGGCCAGGTTGGGCAGTGCCGATGCGCAGTGTTTTTTGTTCAACTGCTATCAAGCCTACAATCCGTTCTATGTGTTTGGTATCCGCCAGGTGCCTGAGACTGAGGGGCTGACTGGTCGTGACAATCCTTGGACACAGTTCTGGGCCTTGTTAGAAGCCCTGCGCACTAGATACGTCACAGGCAATCGTGCTAGAGAAGCAATTGAGCAAATGAGCCAGCAGTTTGACTCAGAAGAATGGAACATATTAGCACGCCGTGTGTTGATCAAGGACCTGCGATGCGGTATTTCAGAAAAGACCATCAACAAGGTTGTGGGCAAAACCGAATACAAGATACCAATTTTCAGTTGCCAGCTGGCACAGGACTCAACAGATCATCCCAAGAAAATGAAAGGCATCAAACGCCTGGAGTGCAAGTTGGACGGGGTGCGTGTGCTGGCAGTTGTGAGTGGCGCCACAGTCACACTATACAGCCGCAATGGCAAAGAGTTTGAAAACTTTCCGCAGGTCGCTGACGCCATTGAAGATGCTCGCAAGCACTTTCAACACGGTCGTGGCACCGGTGGACATTATGTGTTGGATGGTGAGATTGTGGGCGAAAGTTTCCAACAACTCATGCGCCAAGCACATCGCAAATCGAACGCCGAAACCACAGGCATGGTGTATCACATCTTTGATATCATTCCACTTGATGCCTTTCAAGAAGGACATTGCAACCTGCAACAGTACAAACGTATTGAATGGTTAGAAGCGGCTCGTGCAGGCCTGGAAGAAACCTCATGTCTGCGTATCATGCCCGGTTTGGAAGTGGATTTGGACACAGCCGAAGGACACGACATTATGCAACGCTATGCTGAAGCTGCCGTGGAAGGTGGCTTCGAAGGCATTATGATCAAGAGCATGGATGCACCTTACCAATGCAAACGGTCGGACTCGTGGATGAAATGGAAGCCCACCATTAGTGTTGATTTGAACATTGTGGGTTTTGAAGAAGGAACTGGTAGGAACAAAAACCGCTTGGGTGCTATAATCTGTGAAGGAGATGACAATGACCGTAGAATTTGTGTTAATGTTGGTAGTGGCTTTAGCGATACTCTTCGTGATGAGTATTGGACCAATAGGGATCAGTTACTTGGTCACTTGGTTGAAGTCCAAGCGGACGCAGTCACTCAAAACCAAGACGGAACCTACAGTCTCCGATTCCCCCGGTTCTTGAGATTCCGTGACTTTGAAGCAGGAGAAAAAGTATGAGCAAACGAATTGGGCCCATTACACTTGACGGTGAAGCAGCCGATCGAATCACTGTGCTTTCACTTAAAGAACAAAGAGACTATCTCAAGAAAGAGTTAAGTGACTGGAAGAAAAATCCTAAAACGGACACCAATCCGGGCGGATACTGGTTACATCCTGAAGATGTAGCAATCAATACTCGCATGGTCGAAGCATTGACTACAGTTATTAAATATTACGGTGGATAAACATGAAAATTGGATTGAGCTACAGTCGTTGTGTTCGAGACATTGTGCAAGGTCGCGTGGACATAAATGATGTGCTGGTGGTGATCTCCCGCACAGATTTTGACCCGAATGACGACAAGCAGTGGGCGGATATTTGGCTTGGTTATCGTTATGGATTAAATCCTGAGTGGTGGGATTGCAGGGATCAGGATGATGGTCACTATCGACTAGTTAGTATTGCACTTTGGGAAACTGGCCGGTTCCATCAACCACGCAAGTTTGGAGCTCGTCCTCGTCGCCACAGCTATCACTGGTTGGAAACAGTATTGTCCAGCGAAGAACTGGATGCCAATCCCACTGTAAAAGATGCGTGGGACAAGTTCCAAATGGTTGCTGGATTGACCAATGTTAAACTGGATCGGGTATATGAATAATGAAAAAAATCTACTACGAAAAAAAGGGCCGCAGGTATATGCCTGTGAGTGAATATGACAGTGAGTACTTGGACAGTTTCGGCAAGGGCACACACATTGTGATGTGCTACCCAGGTGGACAAAGCCGACGCTACAACATTGACCCTAACTATGCCGCAATGATTGCGGCAGGGCGTTTGGCCGAAGATGGCATCTGTGAATCCTTGCGTAAGGCCAGTGAAATGCGGCCACAGCGTACTCCTCTCACTCCCGGACAAAAGAAAGCCTGGGAAAAATTAGCCAAAGAGTTTGGTGATGACTTATGTCCGTTGACCTATGGCAGTGCTCGCGATCATGCAGAAGCAGGCGTCAACGCCATGATTGCAGAAGCAGATAAATTAATGACTCATCCGGCTGTGCGTGATGCATACGAACAGTTTCAAACTGTGTGCAATCTTGTCAAACAAAAACAAAACACTTGACAGCCACCTCAAGTGTTGTTATAATTACTGTGCATGATCAAAGAGATTGGGTAGTCTAATGGTGGGGCGGGGTGAATCGATAACCTGGGCCTGCTTGGACCGTGGCAAGTTAGACTTAAATCCTGTAGGTTGCGACAAGGACCTCGATCTTAGGATCAAAACTGGGCTGATACCCCGGGAGTATGCCGAGAGGATAAATCTGGAAAGGTTAGAAATGACTGTCAAAATTGAGGGCTCTGCGTTGAGTATCCCTGAGTCACTTGACTCGCTTGAAATAACGCCTTTGGTCATGCACCGTATTTGGTTTCGATTGCACACTGTTAAAGAATGGTATGCAATCATGAAAGAGGCTAGAGTGATGTTTGGAACAAACTGGCGCACTCAAAGCAGGGTAAAACGCAGATTAGAACACACTACATTGTGGGGGGTTTCGTTGCAACCAGTGCCTGTATGGTTTGAAGTGCCAGACGAGACCTTTGCCACATGGGTGGCAGTAAAGCATGCGGTGATTGCCACCCCGCCGCCCGGTAAATAATTTTTATGATATTTGGATTTGGAATTCTCGCCACCGCATTACTCTTAAGCGCCGTAGCAGCCTGGTACTCAGTAGCAGGCCTTACTGCTATATTCTCAGCGGCCACAATACCTGTGATCATCATGGGCGGTTCGCTAGAACTGGGCAAAATTGTTGCCACTGTATGGTTGCACAACAACTGGCGCCGTGCTGGTATTGTGTTCAAACTGTATTTGATACCGGCCATAGCATTCCTAATGATACTGACCAGCATGGGTATATTTGGCTATTTGTCAAAGGCACACTCAGATCAAAGCCTGGTGTCAGGCGATGTTACTAGCAAGATTGCAATATATGATGAAAAGATCAAAACCGAAAAAGAGAATATTGAAGCAAACCGTAAGGCGCTTAAACAAATGGATGAGGGAGTGGATCAAGTATTGGGCCGCTCAACAACAGAAACGGGTGCCGAAAAAGCTGTGGCTATGCGAAGAACCCAGCAGAAAGAGCGTGCTCGCCTTCAATCAGAAATATCACAGTCGCAAAAGTCTATCGCGGGACTTAACGATGAACGTGCGCCTATTGCCGCCGAGGTCCGAAAAGTGGAGGCAGAGGTTGGACCAATAAAATACATTGCGGCCTTGCTGTACGGAGACAATCCTGATGCCAATCTATTAGAACGTGCAGTGCGTTGGATGATCATAATGATTGTGCTGGTATTTGATCCACTAGCCTTGACATTGATTTTGGCATCTAACAAACAGTTTGAATGGGCACGTCAAGGCACAGGTGGCTTTGTACACGACGAACCCCAGTATGAAGCCGACGATGGCCCACTCACTGAACAACAACTTGAACAGATTCAAGACAGTGTGGAACTGCCCAAAGATCCACATCCACCAGGTTGGATGTTTGAAGAGAAAGAAGATGACCGGCCATGGAACGAACGCTATCCTTATCTTGCTACTCCGTTTATACATTTTGAGAATCTCAAGCCCATGGTGGCACCTGATCCTGCTCAAGAAGATGAGGCCGCAATGGCCATTGTACCACCAGAAGAGATTCCGGGTGTGGAAATACGTCCTTGGACTGACGAAGAAATTGAAGCACTAGATGCACACGACGAAGAAGAAAAAATTGCAGTCAAAGCATGGAAGGCGGCCAATCCTGACGATACTATCAAAGCACAGAGAGTTAAACTGGCCCGTGGCCAAATTGACCATTTGCCCTGGCAAGAGCCTCCTGCAACCACACATGCATTTGGTGCAGAATTTCCTGACCAACCCACCAAAGGTGATACATATTTAAAAGTAGATATCATTCCCAGTCGATTGTACAAATACAACGGAAAGAGTTGGATACATATTGACAAAGATCTTTCAGACAACTACACCTATGACACAGCATATATTGATTATCTCATTACCAAAGTTGATTCCGGCGAATATGATCCTGATTTGCTGAGTGATGTAGAACAAGAACAAATAACACAACGACTAAACACAAACATATGAAATCACCTGAGAATCTTAATTCCTGTAGTTTTTGCGGCAAAAACAAAGATTCAGTAAAAAAACTTATTGTAGGAGACAAGGTCGGAATCTGTAATGAATGCGTAGACCTATGTCAAGATCTACTGACTACCGACTCTCCTGAAGAGATCACAGCACCAGTCACATCAGATGCACTTGATCCAATGTTGCTCAAGTCATATCTTGATCAGTACTGTATCGGACAAGATGACGCCAAAATCATGCTGAGTGTGGCCATTGTCAATCACTACAAGCGTATCAACAAAACCACACTTGAACCTGAACTAGACAAGGCCAATGTGCTGATGTTGGGCCCAACTGGATCAGGTAAAACACTACTGGCAAAATCTGTAGCACGATATCTTGATGTGCCATTTGCCATTGCTGATGCCACTTCTCTTACCGAAGCTGGATATGTAGGTGATGATGTAGAAAGTTTGATCACACGTCTATACACTGCTTCTGAAGGCAACGTTGAACGTTGTCAACGTGGCATAATTTTTGTGGACGAAATCGATAAAATTGCCAGAAAGTCAGAATCCACATCAATCACCAGAGACGTGTCAGGCGAGGGTGTACAACAGGCATTGTTGAAAATGGTCGAAGGTACTATATGTCGCATACCTGCAGGCGGTGGAAGAAAACATCCAACTGGAGACATGATAGAGATTGACACTCGTAATATTTTGTTTATTGCAGGCGGCGCATTTGTTGGACTGGATGGTATTGTTAAAAATCGAATACAAGGCACCAGCATTGGATTTAATGCACAAGTCGAAACCAATGTAGATGCTACACTGAGTCAGACCACTCCGGACGACTTGGTAAAGTACGGAATGATTCCTGAGTTTGTGGGAAGATTTCCAAATTGGGTCAGCTTGCAAGAACTAAGCAAAGCAGATCTAATAGAAATTCTCACTGGTGTAAAAAACAATTTCATTGAGCAGTACCAATGGTTGTTTTCAGACGATGGTGTGGAATTGAAGTTCACCGATACTGCATTAGATACCATAGCAGAGCGCACAATGGCCAGTCATACTGGTGCCCGCGGCTTGCACAGTGAGTTAGAACGTGTGCTAATGCCCCACATGTACAATCTCAAACGTTACCCTACCATTGGAATTAAGTGTGTAGAAATTGATACCAAAATGGTAAATATTCCTAAAGCACTTAGGGGAACAATTTGAAATTACACGGAAGATCAGTACTAGTAACAGATGGTAATGTAGACAAAGCTCTACGCAAATTCAAAAAGAAAATACTTGAATCAGGATTGCTGAATGATCTACGTGCTCGTGAATTTTACGAAAAACCCACTACTGAAAGAAAACGCAAAAAGTCAGCTGCTAAAAATCGTTGGCAAAAACATTTGATTGCACAATCGCTGCCTAAAAAACAGTTTTAATGTACATTGAGTTTTCACTGTCAGACGATCATCCTGGACCTAATTTACTATTAATTCGATATCAATTGGTCAAATGGGCCGAACAAAACGGCCAACTCAACTACAAAGAAAAAACAATAAAACACAAGCACCGTGTGACGTTTGACGACGAAAAACTCTACACGTATTTTGCACTAACGTGGAATCTTGCTCAAAATAATCAGCTCAAATATCGTCTAATAGAGCCAATGGAAACTAGACAACCTTAGAGATTTCCTGTATAAATAACAATGTAGTGCCCATAATGGGGCTACATTACAAGTCATCTTGCTTATATAAAGGAGAAAACAAATGACAAAAACTCTCACCCTTCGCTCTTTCGACATTCCATCAATTCACAAATTTGGTATCGGTTTTGATAACATGTTTGATGAACTCATGCGTGTAAGTGCTCAACAATCCTCAACAAACTATCCACCTTACAACATTGTGCAAATCAATGAAGATGAGTACACGATTAGTCTTGCTGTGGC
>Ga0214921_10008073_pt1 | contig 13796 bp, 10 predicted proteins | sample LL1505_MetaG_FD_177992 | JGI IMG/M metagenome (GOLD analysis project Ga0214921, IMG submission 177992) | Freshwater microbial communities from Lake Lanier, Atlanta, Georgia, United States - LL-1505 | ecosystem: Environmental > Aquatic > Freshwater > Lake | place: USA: Georgia | collected... | reverse complement strand
GCATGGCAACATCTTTACCAATTTGTTCAGAAACATCAGCTTTGTTGAAACCAATTAAAGTTGCTAATTTGTTACCTGGATGAATGTAAGAAACAACTTTTTCAGCATTCACAACTTCGTAGCGCGACAATTCAATTTTCTCACCAATTTTTCCAACGTAGTCAATTATTTTATCTTTAATTGCTAATCCATCAATAGTAAGGTCTTGAAGAGCCTCTAATGTTGCTGGATTTTGTGCAATTGCAACATCCAATATTGATTGAGCAAATCCTGCAAAGTCTGCGTTAATAGCTACAAAGTCAGTTTCGCAGTTCAAGCAAATAATTGCACCACGTTTTCCGTCGGCAGTTACTTGTGCAATAACTTGTCCTTCTTTAGCTTCGCGGTCGCCACGATTAGCCGCTACTTTTTGTCCTTTTTTACGTAAGTAATCAATGGCTTTTTCAAAATCACCATCGCTTTCGGTTAATGCTTTTTTGCAGTCCATCATTCCTGCGCCTGTTTGTGTGCGCAATTTGTTTACATCGGCTGCGGTAATTGTTACAGTTGACATTTTATTTTGTGTTTTATGTTTTTAATTTATTTAAAAAAAGCCCAAAATCTAAAAGGTTTCCTCTTTGACTTTGGACTTTCTATTATTGTTTGAAAATCAAATTAGGGTTTTCCTTATTTGGCTGTTCTTCTTTTACGTTTTCCGTCTTCAGAAGCTTCAACCGTTTTTTCGGTTTTAGTTCCTTCTTCAGTTGCCTCATCTCCATCTTTATCTTTATCAGTTTTGCGCTCAGATAAGCCTTCAACAACTGCTTTACTGATTACATCTAATATTACTTGGATAGATTTTGCAGCATCATCATTAGCTGGAATAGCATAATCAACTGCGTTCGGGTTTGAGTTAGTATCAACAATTGCAAATGTAACGATACCTAAACGCTTAGCTTCTGCTACAGCGATATGTTCTTTTGTAATGTCAACAATAAACAATGCCTGAGGCAAACGACCTAAGTCAGAAATACTTCCTAGAGTTTTTTCTAATTTTTCACGTTCACGTGTGATTAGTAACTTTTCTTTCTTTGCAATAACATCAAAAGTACCGTCAGTTTTCATCTTATCGATGGTTGACATTTTTTTGATTGCCTTTCGGATTGTTGCAAAGTTTGTAAGCATACCACCTGGCCAACGCTCAGTTACGTATGGCATATTTAAAGCTTTAGCTGTAGTAGCAACTGCTTCTTTAGCTTGCTTTTTAGTAGCAACAAACATTATTTTTTTGCCCGATTTTGCTATTTGTTTCAAAGCTTCGGCAGCTTCGTTTAACTTAACAGCAGTTTTGTTCAAATCTATAATATGTATTCCGTTCTTTTCCATGAAAATATACGGAGCCATGTTCGGATTCCACTTTCTTTTTAGGTGACCAAAATGTACACCTGCTTCTAACAAATCGTTGTACGATGCTCTTGACATGTATCTTTGTATTAAAATTAAAAATTAACGTTTACTGAATTGGAAGCGTTTTCTCGCTTTCTTTTGACCTGGTTTCTTACGTTCAACCATTTTAGGGTTACGTGTAAGTAATCCCGCTGGTTTAAGTAGTGGGCGGTTTTCTGTGCTTAATTCGCACAACGCCTTAGAAATACCTAAGCGCACTGCTTCGGCTTGTCCTTTTACTCCTCCACCAGCTACGTTTACATTTACATCAAACTGCTCCAATGTGCTTGTAAGCTCAAATGGCTGATTGATGATGTACTGCAAAGTTCCTGTTGGGAAATAGTTTTTGTAATCACGGCCGTTAATTGTAATTGTTCCGTTGCCTTTTTTAAGATATACTCTCGCGACAGCGGTTTTTCTACGACCAGATGTGTTTGTTACTTCCATCCTGTATTAATTATTTATTTTAATGTGTTTAAATCTAATTGCTTTGGTTGTTGAGCCTCATGAGGGTGCGAACCACCTGCATAAACGTGTAAGTTTTTGTTTATAGCACGTCCCAACTTTGTTTTAGGTAACATACCATGGACTGCGTTGGTTATAACACGCTCAGGGTGCTTTGCCAAAACTTCTTTTGGAGTTGCAAAACGTTGACCACCTGGATAACCTGTGTGACGGATATAAGTTTTATCTTCAGTTTTATTACCTGTGATAACTACTTTTTCTGCATTTATAATAACAACGTTATCACCACAATCAACGTGAGGCGTGTAACTAGTTTTGTATTTACCTCGCACTAGCTTAGCAACTTTAGAAGCTAAACGTCCTAATACTTGGTTTTCTGCATCAATCAAAACCCAGTTTTTGTTTACTGTTGCTTTGTTTGCCGATACTGTTTTGTAACTTAATGTGTCCACTGTTAAATCAAATAAAATTATTGAAATATTTATTCTACTTCTAAAAAATAGGGTTGCAAAAGTATAATTTATTTTTCTAACAGCAAATAATTCTACTCTTTTATTTTTCTTTTGTATAAATAGTTTGTTTTTAGTTAGTTATGTTATGCTTTAGATTATTTATTTTTTGATTGACAAAACTTGTGCTGTTGAAAAACAATTATTTCAAATAATGACACAAAGAATACAATTGAAAATTAAAATTCCAATAAAAACAATTGATTGCACCATGGTTTTTTTATGCAGGTAATCTCAGCAAACATTAGTACTTATTTTTTAATAAAAATATAAAGTATAAAAGTTTACTTTTTATGAAAAATTATATGGTTACATTTGACTCAATATAAAATTTACTATCATGCAAAAAGAATTATACATTACAACAAGCACAAGTTTAGAAGGCTATAAAATAAAACATCAACTTGGACTAGTGCGCGGCATTACAGTGCGCTCGCGAAGTATAGTTGGCAATATTGCAGGTGGTTTTATGACTTTATTTGGAGGTAAAAGCACAATTTATACTGAATTATGTGAAAATGCCCGTGAAGAAGCGTATCAGCTACTAATTCAAAATGCTATAGAAAAAGGGGCAAATGCTATCATCAACATGAGGTACGATGCCAATGAAGTTATGAATGGACTTACAGAAGTACTTGCCTACGGAACAGCAGTGGTGGTTGAAAAAATAGAATAATGAAAACGCTTGGCATTGAAAATTTAAAACCAATTTTTATCAATACCAATCATTTGCATCCGTAAAACAATAGCGAGCTAAGCAACAATTTACATTTTTTATGCTGAGCAGAATATTATTTTGATGCTCTTTAATTAGCTAAAGTGGATTGATTTGAAAACATCTTTTACTTTTAGTTCTGATTCAAATTTCTAATTGCAGCGTAAAAGTGTTTTTATTTAAAGAGATGAAAAATATAATGTTGTTCAATACTTTAAAATCATAAAAAAATAATTGGATTGATTTTAGAAAAAATAATTGCTATTGAATCAAATAACAAAATACCAAGTTAAATCGTAGCTTTTTCATTGTTTAAATTTTAATTGACCTTAAAATCAACTATTTTTCATTTAAATTGAAAATTAATTTTTCGAAACAATTATCAAACTTAGTATTATTGACATCAATTATTAAAGTATGATTTACGAGTTTAATGGTTATAAACCAGTGGTTCACAAAAGTGCGTATGTGCATCCGCAAGCCTGTGTTACAGGTAATGTAATAATAGGTAAAGATGTATATATTGGACCAGGCGCAGCAATTCGTGGCGACTGGGGGGAAATAATTATTGAGGATGGATGCAATGTTCAAGAAAACTGCACCATTCATATGTTTCCAGGTACTACCGTATTGCTAAAAAAAGGTGCACATATTGGACATGGCGCTATTATTCACGGTGCAACTATTGGGCAAAATGTATTGGTTGGTATGAATGCAGTTGTAATGGATGATGCCATCATTGGCGATAATTGCATAGTAGGTGCATTATGTTTTGTGCCAGCCCAAACCAATATACCTGAAAGGAAAATTGTGGTTGGCAACCCTGCAAAAATTGTAAAGGATAATACCGAAGAAATGATTGCATGGAAAACAAAAGGTACTGAACTATATCAACAATTACCGAAAGAGTTACACGAAACTTTAAAACCATGCAAACCATTACGCAGCATACCCAAAGGAAGAAAACCTATGCAAGAACTCTTTAAAACATGGAAAAAAACAGAATAGTGAAATAGAAGATTAGTAACTTTTCACATTCCATTTTCAAACTAAATATTTAAATCTATTTTCGTAACCACAATTTTTCATAATCAAAATGTCAGATTTTATTGTTTCCGCGCGTAAATATAGGCCAGCCACTTTCGATACTGTAGTTGGTCAACAACATATAACCAACACACTTAAAAATGCAATTCTAACAAAACAATTAGCGCATGCTTTTTTATTTTGTGGCCCTCGTGGTGTTGGCAAAACCACTTGCGCTAGGATATTAGCAAAAACTATTAATTGTTTTAATATACAAATAAATGGTGAGGCTTGTGATACTTGCGAGTCTTGCGAATCATTCAAAAACGGACAATCATTTAATATTATTGAGCTTGATGCAGCAAGTAACAATAGCGTTGATAATATTCGTGAATTAATTGATAATGTGAGATATGCACCTCAATTAGGCAAATATAAAATCTATATTATTGATGAGGTTCACATGCTTTCATCAGCGGCTTTTAATGCTTTTTTAAAAACGCTAGAAGAGCCACCTCCTCATGCCTTGTTTATTTTAGCAACTACTGAAAAACACAAGATTTTACCTACCATTTTATCCCGTTGTCAAATATTTGATTTTAATAGAATTCAGGTTGAAGATATTGCAAAACATTTGGCATTTATAGCAAATTCAGAAAACGTAACTGCCGAACCTGATGCACTGCATATGATTGCTCAAAAAGCCGATGGTGGTTTACGCGATGCGTGCAGCATGTTTGACCAAATTGTAACTTTTGGAGGTAACAACATCACTTATCAACATGTAATTGAAAACCTAAATATTCTTGATTATGATTATTATTTTGCTGTTACCGATGCGCTCTTAGAGGGAAATATTGGTAAAGCAATGATTATTTTTAATGAGATATTAGGCAATGGTTTTGATGGACATTTATTTATATCTGGACTTGCATCACATTTTAGAAACTTACTTGTTACCCGCGACGAAATTACCTTAGAGTTATTGGAAGTAGCCAACTCAATCAAACTAAAATACAAAGAGCAATGTAACAAATGCCCTATTATGTTTTTAGTAAACGGCATTACAATATGTAGTAAAACCGATTTCCAATACAAGGTTAGTAAAAACCAAAGGCTATTGGTTGAACTAGCACTGATGCAAATTGCAAAGACGGAAGCAGCTGCTGCCGAAAAAAAAAATGACATAAGTGAAACATTGCAAGAGCAAACTGCAATAAAAAGTAAAACGATTGCAACGGAAACAAAGGGAATCGAAAATATTGAAACGGCACCTCCTACTCCACTAATAGCAAAAACAGGAGTTGAATCACCACAGTTGATAGTGGCTGCTGAAGTAATAACACCTTCGCTATCTACTTCTAAACCAAGCGTTCCTCCAAAGTTATCTGCAACAGGTGTAAATAGCTTTTTACAAAAAAAAAGTAATACTGAAACCAATACTAAAATATCTTCATCGCTCATTGAAGATGGTCCTTTCGAAAGTTTTTCGCAAGCAGATTTAGAGAATGTTTGGCAGCAATTTGCAAGTAAATTTGATAAAATAACCAATTTGCACATTACCCTCGTCACAAAAAAACCCAAAGCAGAAGGTTCTAAAATTTATTATGAAATTGACAATGCTGCACAACATGTACTGTTGATGGAAATAATACAAGATATGCTCACCTTTGTGAGAAACGAACTTAAGAATATGTCATTAAGCATCGAGTTTGTAATTAATAAAGACGAATCCAGCAGAACACCATACACCAACCGCGAAAAGTATGATGCTATGGCAAAAAAAAATAGTGCCTTGCTTTATCTAAAAGAGAAATTTGAAGGAAGTGTATAAGGCAATTTCACTAAAATAAATTTTAAGATTACTGTTTGTAAAATATTATTGCTGCGGATGATACTAAAACATTAATAATACTTCCTAGAATTGTAACAGAAAAAGTTACACCCAGATTAATCAAATAAAATATGACAACTACGCATCTAAACAACAAAAAAACAATTACTGCTTGGGCTACTTACGATTTGGCTAACTCGGTGTATAACCTAGTAATTACGGCAACCATTTTCCCGATTTACTACAATGCTGTTACTTCTTTAAAAGACGAACAAGGAAACATAATAAACAACACTGTACAATTTTTAGGTTTCGGCATTAAAAACACTGCACTATATGATTTTGCAATTGCGTTCTCATACTTATTAATTGCCATTATTATCCCGTTGCTTTCTGGCATTGCTGATTATAGTGGAAATAAAAAATCGTTCATGAAATTTTTCTGTTATTTGGGTGCTGCCGCATGTTCAAGTATGTACTTTTTTGATAATACAAATATTGGCTATGGTATACTCATGGCAACATTAGCTTGCATAGGTTTCAGCGGAAGTATGGTTTTTTACAATGCTTACTTGCCCGAAATTGCAAGTAACGACATGCAAGACAAGGTAAGCGCGAAAGGCTTTGCAATGGGCTACTGGGGCAGTTCAATACTATTGATTATTTGTTTGGCCTTGGTGCTAACAAGTGATACCGGAGCTGAAAAATTATTGATGATGCGTTATGCTTTTGTGTTTGTAGGAATTTGGTGGTTTGGCTTTGCGCAAATACCATTTTTTATATTGCCTGATGGGGAAAGCAAAAACACTTCGAAAAAAGAAAACAAATTTTTAAAAGGCTATACTGAAATTAAGAAAGTGTTTTTTGAATTAAAAGCCAACAAGCAACTTATTATTTTTCTACCTGCATTTTTTGCTTATAGCATGGGCGTGCAGACAGTTATGTTAGTTGCCAATCATTTTGGTTCAGATGAAATTAAGATGGAGTCGGCACAACTTATTACAACCATCCTCATCATACAATTTGTGGCCATGGGCGGAGCCTATTTGTTCTCATATATGTCGCGTAAAATTGGCAACATAAAAACACTTATTATAGCCACATTTATTTGGATTTGTATTTGTTTAGGTACTTACCTTTTTGTTTATACTCCAAGTACTTTTTATGTAGTGGCGGCCTTTGTGGGTTTGGTAATGGGCGGCATACAATCTCTATCACGCTCTACCTATTCTAAGCTTTTACCAGAAACTAATGACCATGCATCGTACTTTAGTTTTTACGATGTGTGCGAAAAATTAAGTATCGTATTTGGAATGGCTACGTTTGGATTAATAACTCAAATTAGCAGCACTATGCGCACACCTATATTAGCATTGATGGTATTTTTTGTGGTTGGCTTTTTAGGATTGTTGGCAATACCAAAATCTAAAAGTTTGGATTAATTAATACAATGTGGGTGATTATTACAATGGTAGCATGTCATAAATTATGAATGAAACGTCAACTTAATTTATTCCAAAATTTGCTAAAACAAACATTAATATCAGAATTGGAAATTAAAAAAGCGGGACATTCGAACTGAGTGACCCGCTTTTAAAAATATTATGTTTACAGCTATTCAACCACAATTTGTTTTGTTAAAACACTTGTACCATCATTAATTCTTACTAAATAAGTGCCTTTTGAAACACTTGAAATATCAATATTACTTTTGGAATTAGGTTTAATATTTTTTTGCTTAAATACCATACCACCTGATACATTGTATATCTCAATACTTAAGCCATTCTTAGCTATTTCGGTAGTTTCAAAAACAAACTTACCAGTAGTTGGGTTTGGATAAATTGAAAAAGCATTTTCATAAGTTGATTTTTGAATACCAGTTGCACCATTAGGACCAAATACAGTGTAGTAGCCCCATACAGCGCACATCGAATTAATTTGTTCGGTTACTAAAACAGCATAAGTACCAACTGCTAAACTTGAAATAGAAGTTGTTGAAGCACCGGTACTCCACTCATAATTGTAAGGAGGATTTCCGCCAGCAGCGGTAACAGTTGCAGTTCCAGAACCAGAGAAAATAGAGTTGCTTGATGAGTTGGTTCCAGAAACTGAAGCCGATAAATTACAACCACCTGGGGCTACATAGCGTGTTACAACTTTTTGACATTGATTGTTATCAGTTACAGTAACTGAATAATATCCTGGCATTAAATTGCTGATCGTTTGCGTTGAACTTAAATTACTCCAAGCATAAGAATATGGAGCAGTTCCTCCCGATGGATTAGCAGAAGCACTTCCATCATTTGCACCTAAAGCTGTTTCGTTAGTACCAGTTATAGTTACAGAGAAACCTGCACATGAAGGTAGATTAAATACAATACCATCTAAATAAAACTCGCTACCTGCAACTGGTGTAGGTAATCCCAAACTTGATGGCGAAGGCAATCCGAAAGAGGATAAATCAGGAATTGAACCAATACTTGAAGTTGCAAAAATATTCATAGTATCGGGAGTAGCTGTTAATGAATACGAAATTGGTATATTCATATTTGTCCAAGTGCTAACAGATGAATTAGCTTCAAAGTAGCCTTCACCAACAGTTTCTGTTTCGCCAGTAGCTGCATTCCAACGGGTTAGTTCTACTTGAAAACCTCCAGCATCGTTACCTTGCGGGTTAGATTTGTATCTGAAATCAACTGAAATTGGACGTTGGCTGTAAGGGATACCAGTAGCTTGGGGTTGCCCCAATTGAATACTACCTCCGAGTGGATTTGGTAGAGGCGTAGTAAATCCGCCGAAAGGCCCAAATATTGAAAAGTTTGGACAATCAGGACAGCTACCAGTAACTAATTTTACTGATGCGGTTCCTTGTCCTGGAGAGGTAACTTGCTTAAAAACTGTTTGAGAGCCTCCATTTGCCGTGGTAATTTGATTAGATGAAAGCCAACCATTTGGCTCATTGCCATTCCAGTTTTCAAAGTTAAGATTAGATTGTGCCTGAGTAACTAATCCTGCAGAAATACTCAATAAAAGCGAAAAGGTAATTTTTTTAACCATATTAGTTATATTTAAAAGTTTATGCGGCAAATATATTCTTTAACTCAACATAAATAGAGAACTTAATATGTTACTATTTATTAAGTTGAATTTTAGTATAACAACTGATTTTATTTTTCAATACCATAATCAAAAGAATCCTCTATGGTACAATAGATTGCTAAGAGGATATTCCTAAGACCTAATAAGAAAATAAAAACTCACTCATAATATTTTGAGCTTCACCGTATTTTTCAATAATGAACATTACGTAACGAATATCAACACAGATAGTACGTTTGTAGTTGGCATCGAATACCAAATCTCCTGTCATTGCTTCCCAATTACCATCAAATGCAAGCCCTACCAATTCACCTCTATCGTTTAAAACTGGGCTACCGCTGTTGCCACCTGTAATATCATTGGTAGTTAAAAAGGCAACTGGCATAACACCATTTTCTGCATACTTACCAAATTTCTTCTCATTAATCAATGTAAGTAAATTTGTTGGCAAATTAAACTCACTGCTGGTAGGATCATATTTTTCAAGCAATCCATCGGTTGTGGTGCGCCAATTAATACTCATACCATCTTTACCCTTATAAGTTTTTACGTTGCCATAGCTAAATCTCTCTGTTCCATTAGCATCTGGATAAAATGATTTATCGGGATTCATTTTAAGCATTCCTTCTAAGTATAAACGCTTGCTATTTGCAGCCACCTTGTCGAATTTATCCTTTGCGGTAACGAGGTTTTTATCGTAATGCTTATTCAAATTATAGGCGTACATAAATAATTTATCAGCTTCGAATAGCTTTTTACTTGGACTATTTAAAAAAGTAAACAATTTTGCCGAGTCACATACATTGGTAGCAGCATACATTTCGCTGATACTTTTGGTAAGCTCTGCATCAAAATCTGTTTTCTTGTCCTTGATGAGGTTTTTAATTGATTCAGGCAATTTATCGAAAGCAATATCGGAAGCATACATTTTAACGAGTGCTTCAAAGGTTTTTTTGTCAACTGTTACCGAGAAGTTTTTGAGATAATCTTCCGACTTTTTCTTTGCTACACCAACTAATGAATCAATTTTTGATTGCGAAGCACCAGAAACAATATTATCAAATACTGAAAATAAATTGCTGCAATATGCCACGGCCTCGCTTGATTTTCCTGCTGTTTGTAAGTAATAAATTTCTTTTGCAATAGGCTCGTATTCGAGGGTTGCAGCACGATAGTCAGATAGAGCATACCTAAATTTTTGTGTTTCGTTGTTGCCCTCTAACCATTGTTGAAATTGTAACTCATCGGATTTCTTTTTATCTAATATTCCTAATGTTTTTAATCCTTTATTTTGACCAATAGCATATTTATGTCCGTTTGATTTTGATGCATACTTAGCAGCATATTTATATCGGGTAGCCATATCTTTGTCCATTTCGCTTTTCCACATCTCAAGTATTTTCCCTTGGAGTTTAATTCGCATTGGGTTATCGGTTTCATAAATCATTCTAAGCACTTCGGCAGTAGCGTATCGGTTGGTGCGGCCTGGGAAACCCATAATCATTGTAAAGTCACCATCTTTTATTCCTTTTAAAGATATTTTTAAGCTGTTGGTTGATTTATAAGGCACATTGTTGGTTGAGTATGGTGCAGGCTTGCCATCAGGGCTAGTATAAATGCGCATTAAGGCAAAATCGCCGGTATGGCGCGGCCACATCCAATTATCAGTATCACCACCAAACTTACCAATACTTTGTGGCGGAAACCCTACTAATCGCACATCTTTATATTGTACCATTACAAATAAAATATATTGGTTACCGGCAAACATATCGCGCACAAATGCACGATACATTCCGTTTTCCTTTGCTTTAGTTTCAATATCAACAATGTTTTTATCAATTATTTTTTTGCGAGCGTCCAGGTTGGTAGTGTCCGAAACGCCAGTTAATACTTGACTTGTAACATCCTCCATACGTTTAAGCACCGATGCTGTTTGGTTTGGAATGGGTAAATCCTCCTTGTTGTTACTTGCCCAAAATCCTTTGTCGAGGTAATTGTTGGTTATGTTTGTGTTGGCTTGTATACCGGGCATTGCACAATGGTGATTGGTAAGCATAAGTCCGCTACCCGAAACTATTTCGGCGGTGCAAAACTCTAAATGCACAATATTATCTTTCAAGGATGAATTGTTGATGTCATAAATTTCTTCGGGGGTTAGTTTGCATCCAGCCTTTTGCATATCGGCAGCGTTTAGGCGTTTTACCAACATGGGTAACCACATACCTTCATCGGCAAAAGCCATAAAAGATTGTACAATAATTGCTAACGAAATTAAAATTCTCTTTTGCATTGCTTTATAATTTTATGTAAAATATTTTGAAAATTTTTGGGTGGCAATATTAATGGATAAATTTTAGGAATTATTATACAGAACTTAATTTCTTTGTCAATAAAAGTTGATTATTATTTGTATTCACAAACATAATTAAGCATTTTTATCTTGGAATTCCAAGATAAATGGTTGTTGTAAAAGAACATTATTTACTTTAGATAATTCATCTTTTGTTATTCTCCGCTAATGAAAGGAGCTGCCTTGTGGAAATAAAAACACAAACGTGAACGTTTGAAGCATCGGGGATAAATTTAATATTACTTAGGAGTTGCGCTTGTATATGAATAACGCCTTATAAACAGCACAACCCGAAATTTCTTTCGGGTTGTGTGTATAAGTTATTTTGAGATTGCTTCGCTGCTTATCTCAATGACGAACTATTAACTATTTCGATTTACGTTTGCGTTCGTTTTCATCTAAAATGATTTTACGCATACGGATAGACTTAGGAGTAATTTCTACATACTCATCTTCTTGAATATATTCCATTGCTTCTTCAAGTGAAAACTTAACTGCTGGCGCAATACGCATTTTTTCATCAGTACCTGATGCACGCATATTGGTAAGTTTTTTAGTTTTAGTTACGTTAATGGCCAAATCATCAGGGCGTGTGTGTTCGCCAATAACTTGTCCGGTATAAATCTCATCAGTTGGGTCAATGAAGAAGAAACCACGGTCTTGCATTTTATCAATTGAATATGCAATGGCAGTACCTTGCTCCATGGATATTAATGAACCTGAAATACGTCCTGGAATTTCGCCTTTATAAGGTTGGTAATCCAAGAAACGGTGGTTCATAATTGCTTCACCTGCTGTAGCAGTTAATACATTATTACGTAGACCAATGATACCACGCGAAGGAATATTGAATTCTAAGTGAATCATATCTCCACGAGTTTCCATAATTAGCATTTCACCTTTACGTTGGTTTACTAATTCTATAACTTTACCAGCAACAGGTTCTGGAACATCAACAGTTAAAATTTCAATAGGCTCACATTTTCTATTATCAATTTCTTTGAATAATACTTGTGGTTGCCCTAGTTGCATTTCAAAACCTTCGCGACGCATGGTTTCAATTAAGATACTCAAGTGTAGAATACCACGTCCGAAAACTAAGTATGAATCAGCACTATCAGTTTCTTGCACACGCATGGCAAGGTTCTTTTCTGTTTCTTTAAACAACCTATCACGCAAGTGACGAGAAGTTACAAATTTACCTTCTTTACCAAAAAATGGTGAGTTGTTAATGGTAAACAACATACTCATGGTTGGTTCATCAATACTCATAACTGGCAACCCTTCAGGATTTTCAAAATCACAAACCGTATCACCAATTTCAAAACCTTCAATACCTGTCATTGCACAAATATCACCACATTTTACTTCGGTGGTTTTTACTTTTCCTAAACCTTCGAATGTGAACAATTCTTTGATACGTGTTTTGGTAATTGAACCATCGCGCTTTACCAAAGCAACAGCCATATTTTCTTTTAATGTTCCTCGGTGAACACGGCCTACAGCAATACGTCCTACGAATGAAGAAAAATCTAAAGATGTAATCTGCATTTGAGGTGTACCTTCATTAAATGGTGGTGGTGGAATATTTTCGATAACACAGTCTAACAAAGGTGTAATGTTATCAGTAATTTTTGTATAGTCAGTACTCATCCAACCTTGTTTTGATGAGCCAAATATTGTTGGGAAGTTTAATTGCTCTTCAGTAGCACCAAGGTTAAAGAATAAATCAAAAACATTGTCGTGTACTTCATCCGGGCGGCAGTTTGGTTTGTCCACTTTGTTTATTACACATATTGCTTTTTTACCTAACTCTAAAGCTTTTTGTAAAACAAAACGTGTTTGTGGCATTGGACCTTCAAAAGCATCTACTAATAAAAGAACACCATCGGCCATATTTAAAACACGCTCTACTTCACCACCAAAGTCGCTGTGACCAGGAGTATCGATGATGTTGATTTTTGTTCCGTTGTAAACGATAGAAACGTTTTTAGAAAGAATGGTAATACCACGCTCACGCTCTAAATCGTTGTTGTCTAATATTAATTCACCAGCTTCTTGGTTTTCACGAAAAAGTTTGGTTTGTAATAAGATTTTGTCAACCAATGTGGTTTTACCATGGTCAACGTGTGCTATAATAGCAATGTTTCGAATGTTTTGTTGCATTACGTTTTTATTTCGGGGCGCGAAAGTAGCAAAATTATTGGTATATGCTATTAGAAGTTTATAGCTTAATGATTTAGTAATTAATAGATAAGTGGAGAAGAAATTAATCCTCTAGTTTTTTAAAGTCATAACCAATAGTAAACAAACTCACAAAAAAAGTAAAAAATACTGCACCAGTTGATGTTTCGAGGGTATCTTCAT
>Ga0214921_10008071_pt1 | contig 13799 bp, 19 predicted proteins | sample LL1505_MetaG_FD_177992 | JGI IMG/M metagenome (GOLD analysis project Ga0214921, IMG submission 177992) | Freshwater microbial communities from Lake Lanier, Atlanta, Georgia, United States - LL-1505 | ecosystem: Environmental > Aquatic > Freshwater > Lake | place: USA: Georgia | collected... | reverse complement strand
TCAATGATATACCCTTCTTGGTATTCTCCAGATGATCCTTCTCGTGTTAATGAATTGTCTAAAAGAGTTTGGGTAAAGTTTTTCAATAGAGAAGATGTAGATAAAAAGAAAAAAAATATAAGTCCAGAAGAATCAGAAAATCCATTGAATTATCAATATAAAATAAAAAATCCTATTTCATATGAATCTTATAAATTAGATTCTTCTATTATTAATGATTTCTCATATGGTAAGAATGAATTTGATGAAATAATTTCTGATTTAGGTTCTAGTTATTTCCTTAACAATTATGATTTAACAGATTGATATTTAATAGTATGAAAAATAATTTCTATAAAAAAACAAATATCAATATTTACAAAGTAATACAGGACTTATTTGATTCACCAAAAAAATTCCCAAAAACCACAGTAAAAATTTCACATCATGGTTATGGAATTTGTAACAATGTTTATTTTATAAATAAAGTTTTTTTTGGAAACGAATCAAATCCAAATGAATTAGATAAAGCAGTAGGATATTTTTCTGATTTTTCTGATAGAAAATATTTAGCAAAAGAGATAAATGATTTAAAATTAAATCATTTATTAGAGCAGTTTAATTCAATTCATCAAATAGAACAGCCAAGTGTTGTATTTTTAGAACCAGATTATAACGGAGGAATGTTAAAGCATTATTTTCATTTTATTGAACATTTAATTGGTTTATGGTCGTTGATACAAAGTAACAACATAGATCCAGATAAAATAAAAAATGTAATAATGCTTGGTGGTGGGAATGTAGAACAAAACTTTGCTGGTATTAATGACATCAATAAACATCTTACAAAAGCTTTATTCCCAAATTCAAATTTCATCCAGGCTAAAAAATTTCATGAAATATGTGATAATAAGATAATTCTTTTTAAGAATGTAATTTTTTCAGATCGAACTGCAATTCATCAAGAATCACCAAAAAATATTTCAAAATTAAACAAAATGCTTTCTATGCCTGCAAATTTCATATCTCATGATGATATGGAATCTTTTAAAGATAAAATATTAGATTATTTTAATATTGTTGTAAGAAAAAGAAAAATACCAATTTTAACTTATGTAATAAGAAATGGCGATAGAAAACTAGAAGAAAATCTTGAAAAAGATTTATTTGATGAAATTAAAAAATTAAATAAATTTAGAGTACAAAAAATAGATTTTGCTAAATTACCATTTTCTAAACAAGTACAAATAGTGTCAAACACAGATATTCTTTTTGGGGTTCATGGTAATGGATTAACACATTTAATATTTTTACCATCATCAGGAAAAGTAATTGAAATTTTTCCTGATGATGTACACCATTTAGATTATAGAATGTTGGCAGATTTAAAGGGTATTGAATATACTGGATTAGATCCAATTAAAGGAATTTATTCTAGAAAAAAATCCTATAATATAGGAGCAATAGGTATTCCAACAAAAACAATTGAAAAATTAAATATTCCTGAAATAATTCAAATTTTAAAAAATATTTGATCAATATTCAAACGCTTCTAACCGTCTAACTTCTTGATAATGTTTTTTTAAATTAGAAAGAACCATAGATAGTTGTTTGCTAGAAAGATTTGTCATTTCTCTTATATAAATTAAGATTGCCCTTTTAGAAAGAAGATCAATTTTATCTATTTCACCAGATAAAGTTTTAATTGCTTTAATACATTTTCTTTCATTTTCTGTTTTAGCTTTCTTCTCTACTTCTTCCAATAAAGAAGCAAATAAAGCATGATTTTCTTTTGAAACCATTAATTCTTCGAATGAAGGTACAATACTATAATTTTCAATTGTCTCAGCATCATCTTTTGATAAAGCCTCTGTGTTATCTAAAGAAATATAATTTTGAACTTTTTTATTATTTTGTTTGCTTTTGATTGTTAACCAATTTTTAGCAACTACGTTGAAATAACTAAAAGCTTTAGAGCCTTTCTCTGGATTAAACTTAGAAACCGCTGTATACAAAAATCCTAAACATTCATTTTTTAAATCATTTTTTGATTCATAAATGACATTAAATCCATATACATTTATTAAATTTTCTACCAAAGAATCAAATGCAGGAAGAATTTCTTTTGTATAAATTACTTTCTTTTTTTCTGGATCTAATTCTTCTTTATAGACCACAATAGATTTTTGTGTTTGTTCATCAAAATAAACTAAACTAGGAGAAGAGTCTTCTTTTTTTCTTCTAATTTTTTTTCTATTTTTTGGTTCACTGTTTTTTTTGATTTTCATTTAAACGATATCTTTCAAGATTTACATTTTCTTCTTCAGTACTCGGTATTTCTTCATTTTCCATTGTTTCAATTACATATTTTTGTTTACTTTTTTGAACAAATTTTTGTGTAACTTTGTTTACTTCAAATTTCGCCATTTTAACTTCTGACAAAGAAGCTTCTACCATCATTTTCACTTCAGGACTATCAAAAAATAATTGCATTGATAGAAGCTTATTCATCGTTTCTTCTGTATCATTTAAAGTTTGTATTGCATCGGATAAATCATCCTCAACGATCATTACTATTCTTGCCCAATGATATGCTTTATATGTTACATATATAGACAATAAAATAAATAATAAATTAGAAAAAAATAAAATTGTTGCTATAAACCAAGCCATATTATATAATTGTCTCTAGTTCTTTAGAATAAAGCTCATATATGCTTTTGGATGAATAAGCTGCTTTTAATTTTTCAGATAGTTCTTTAGCCCATGTTTGTGGAATAACAGGACTTTCAACAAATTTATTTATTTTTCTTTTAAAATCTTCTTCACTTGGGTAAGCCCATTTGAATCCATTTTGATAAATTTGTCCATCTATTTTCGATTCGTGTACTGGTCCAAGATTATAATCTATTTTTACAAATTTTCCTTTTGATAGGAATTCTGTATGAGCACTCCAATTGGTAACAATTACTGGTAAACCATTAGCTGCTGCTTCAAGAATTGGAAGTCCAAAACCTTCACCATGAGTTAATGAAATGAGTGCTTTTATTTTTGGATGTCTATAAAGACCAACAACTTCTTTATTGGTCATATCTCCGTGTAATAGATAAAAACTTGGTCCATTGGTTCCAATTTTTGTTTCATTAACAACTTTTGTTATAATAGAAACACAGTTAATTTGATCAAGAATAGTTTGTCTACCTAGATTAGTTTTTATTACAATTCCAACATCAGGATTATCTTTAAAAACTTCGTTTAACCATTTAATGGTATAAAAAATATTTTTTCTATCATTTTCTGGATTGTTTCCCGTTATTTGAGAAAAGATTAAGAAATTTGTTTTCTTATCTAAAACTAAATTATCTAATCCTGAGATGGAATCGTCCAAACATTCGTCAATGAAAGATTCGGGAATGACCACTAGTTTAGTTTTTATTTCACCAGAATTCATTAAAACATTTTTAGTAAATTCAGATGGTACAATTACCATATCCATCCTATTACAAGCTGTAATCCATTCTGGATTGCATTTATCGGCTTCTACTGCTGCGGTAATTCCAATGTTATAATCGGCTAAGAATGGATTCCATTCATTTGGCAATTGTAACTGAAGACTAACGTCATAATGTTCTGCTTTTGTACTAGATTGCACAATTCTTCCAATTAATCCGTTATGGGCTTCTGTTTCTAATATCCATGGCGTTATTCCCCATGGAAGTGGTTCACAGAAAATTTCTAAATCGTTTCTTTGGTCTGCAATTGAAAAAAGCCAGCTAGCAACTTGTCTAGCATGAACACCATATCCGCTTTGGGTTAATAATGGACCTCTTAAAATTACTTTTTTCTTTTTCGTTTCCATGTTCACTTGGATTTCCTTTCCATTTTTTTACCAACAAAATTAGATTTAATTTGTTTTTCCATGTCTAATAAACTTTTTTCAACTTTAGGTGTTTGAACATTATTCATATTGCTACCACCAATTACTTTTTTAGATGTATCAACACTTGGGATTAATTTAAGACTCCATTTGTTTGACTTATTTTTATTGAAATTATCAACAGTGTCAGTTAATGTCTTGTCCCATAGATTTATCACATTATCAAAATTGAATTCTCTTTCGACATATGAAATTGTTTTGATAGCCATTTCTTTTTTATCATTATCAGACATGTCATGTATTTTCATAAATGCGTCTGCCACTTGTTCTTTAGTGCAATAATCTTCATAAATGTATGGAACGAGTTGTGAACCTACTAAACTTCTTTTAGCTGGTTCAATTCCGACTCCATGTTCACTTCCATCTATAGGATCTACTACTTGTCTAGTCATGCCGCCTGTTTTAAGAGCAACGATTGGCTTTCCGCACATCATTGAAATCATAGTAGATAAACCAAAGCCTTCATTTTTTGAAATGTTAACACAACAATCTGTTATATTGTGAAGTACATTCATTTCATTAAATTGAAGTTTTTGTGTTGAAAACCAAACATTATCTTGTAAACCAAGCATTTCAGAAACTGCAAAAAGATTTGGACCTTCTGGATCTGCTGGTTCAGTATGCATGATTAAACAAGCTTTTCTATGTCCGTATTTATTCTCTAAATTATCTAAAAATAATTTCCATGCATCGAATAAATCAGCAGGCATTTTTCTTGTTGCATTTCTATTAACCCAAAGAACTTTAAACCAATCTGCTTTATCACCAAAATGTTGTTTTGTTAATTGCTTACTGTTTTGTTCTGGAATTGGAAAATATACATTTTTTGGAAAGGCATGAGGAATATAATTTGTTTTTTCTGGGAAATTTGGTTTTACAAGTTCATAAGTCTTATATGAAAGACAATTTATTAAATCGGTAGAAGCATACCAGGAAAAATTAAATTTTGGATATGGATCATTGTCCCAAACGTGCCAATAAGCGATAGGACATACTTGTCTAATTTCATCAGCCATTTCCCAAAGCCAAATAAACTGTCTTGGATCTGTGAAAAGAATAATAGCATCCGGTTTTTCTGAATAAAGAATGCTTTTAATAATTTCTTTATTTCCAAATCCATCTACTGGTTTAATAACGAAGTCAGCATTTACTGCAACGGTATCGTAGTTAGCATGTTTCATAGCTCCACCCAAGCATCTAAAACTATATCTACCTGTTTTTATTAAACCTTCAATTAAAAATCTTGCCTGTACACCAACGCCGGATGGCGCTAATGGATGATCAGATAAAAATAATATTTTTTTCTTTTTTACTGGCTTTATGAAAAAATCTTCATCATCTAATAATGAAGAATCATTCGTTAATAAACTTTCTTCAGACATCAATTAACTCCTTCAATTAATAAAAATATAAGAGTCTTGCTGAATAATGTTTAAGAAAAGAATAATTACTTTTTTTAAAAGTATAATTATCTTGTTACTGTAGAAGCAGCAGCGGTTCTTGTAGACGTTCCAGTTATACCAGTAGCACCTGTAACTCCGGTTGATTGTGCTACACCAGTCGCTTGTGCAGACGCATTTTGCAGTTCCTGGGCAGCTTTATTTATTCTTTGAACCCTTTTTAAAGGATCTGGCTCATTTAAAGCCGAACTTAATTCAGTAGATGCACTGGTGGTTTGTTTATTGATTTTTTGAATTGTAGGTGACATTGCAATTTTTTGAGCGTTACGAACTGTTTTTTCGATATCTTTTTCAACTTGCTGAGAAATTGCTGGATTTGGTTTTACAGCAGAAACGCTTCCTAAAGAAGTCGGGGTAGATGAAGCTTGTTCTTTTAAATTGATTTCTTCATTTACAATTTCAGAAATCAACTCTCTTAATTCACGAACAGTAATTTTTATTTTTTTAGAATAATCCATAAAATTTAATCTATAAGAATTATTATTAAATATATAGTAAAATATAAAATAAATTATTGAAAATTAAAATAATGCATAAATATGAACACCTTTCCTTTAAGAAGGATAATCAAAGATTTTCATTAAGGAAAATTTCTAAAAAAGAAAAAAAAATAGAAATTTCATTTAATATTAATGAAACAAATATTTTACCTGGAATGCTAATTTGGGTTAAAGATTCGATATATGGAAAAACATATAAAGAAGATAATACTCCATTAGCTGATAAATCATTTGGAATATCAGAAGAAACAAGAGCATTAGTTTTGGTTTTAGAAAATATTAATATTCCTGATGCTAACAATTCAAAATTTTCATATTCGTTTCATGAAGATTTTCCTGGATTTTTAGTTCTTTTCAATAATGAAATATTTTATGTAAGACTAGAAGATATAACAGGAATATTAAAAATAAATAATATTTAATATAGTATAAATATTATGAATATTAATTTTAAGAATTTTTTAGTTATCTCCGGTGATAGAAATAGTGAAGACAAAATAGCAGATTATACTGGCGTATTTTTGCCAGAAGCATTGGCATTTATGAAAACACATAATATTCCAATAACAAATCACCATAGAGTTAATTTAAGTTATAGTGAAAGTTCAAGACGCTTTTCTGTTTATAACTTTATTAAAAAAAAATACAATGAATTGGGGCAAATAGAAGGAATTGCTTTTTTTTGTTATGGATTAAATAAAAAAATACAATTAGGAATTAGGATTTCTGATTTGCAAGATTTTTCTTATTTGATAAAAGAAGTAATGCCAAAAAAGTCAATTAACTTTGCATTTGCATTGTATTGTTGCTCTATAGGAGATGAGCCTGGAATTGGTGGGGATAGAGGATTCGCTGATTGTCTAAGAGATGAAATGTGTAAAGCCGGAATAACTGAAGTTACAATTACAGCACATTCTGAAAGCGGTCATGCCACCAAAAATAGCTCAAAAAAGAAATTCGATGGCATGGGTTCCCCAGTAGGAGGAACTGGTGGGTTGTGGATTGTAGCTCCAAAATCAACTCTATGGACTAAATGGAAAAAATTAATAATTAAAACTGATTTAAGATTTAGAGTACCTTTTATGACGATTGCAGAGATACACAAAGAACTAGATTCTTAATAATAGTAACAACTGTCATAAAAGAGGTAAATATGTTTGCTCCACGAACTAAAAAAATGTCTACTGGTATAGAAAAAGTTTTCAGAGGAATAGAAAATCATCCTGGATTATATCGAGAAATTATTCTTCATTGGATTCATTTTATAAACGAATCTACAGGGGAAATAATGAGTAGTAAATTAGATAAACAAATACAGGGCAAATTATACAAATTAGCCCTCGGTAACGAACGTTCATTACATGGAGAAGCAGAATATGCATTTCCTGACGGCGTTACCAGAAGGCTGGTTTGCGTACCTGAAGGTACAGTATACTGATCAAAGAGTATCAGATTCTATAATAATGCCAGAATCCTTGTTATTCATATCTAAGGATTCTGGTTTTATATTTTCTCTATTTTGTCCTATTGCAGAAACAAGTGCTCTCATTGTAACATTATCCTCTAATTCTAGAGAAAGAATATAAATCAAATATAACATTTGCCTTTGAGAAACCCCAAATTTACGAATTTCTAATAGTATATCTCTACATTCTTTTCTTTTAGAAGCAGATAATTTCATTTCAATATTTGGAGTAATATATCCTGCGTTATTTTCTTCGTTGTTATCATCAGAAAGAAAAGAATTAAATTGCTCTAATGCAGTTTTGTTTTCTTCACTCATTGTCATCTCCTTCGTCTATTCTAACTCTATGTAAATTTTCTCCAAGAATTAACACATATTTGGTAATATATTTTTCTTGATTTGAGGAATCTTTTTCTCTGGAAAGAATAATAAATTTATTCCAAAGATTATTTTCGATTATAAATTGTGCTTCTTGCCATGTTGGTAAAGCACAATCATTTTGCTGTAACAATGTAGAAAGCCAAACAGGAATATTTGTTTTTATATCTTCTATTGTTGGCACAACATTTGTTGATTCTTTTCTTTGTATTTCTGTTTTTCCTACTTCTAGGATTTTATGTATTGCTTCACAGTTATTACATTTTATATAAGACTGTTTTACAGAACCATCTTTTTTTATTTCTGAAAAAACAATAAATTTGTGAAATATGGTTGGCTCCATATCTTTATATTGTGGCAAAACACAATTGCATTCTACTAAATGTTTGATAAAAATTTTTTGATTTTTATCAACTAAATCATCAATTGATTTTATTTCTGTTTTATTTTTATCAACTTCAATTTTAACAGGATCAATCTTCCGAGTTTGTTTCTTGCTCGATACTGACTGCTGCTTGTCCTGGGTTGATTCTTTCTTCTTGGGTGCCATATGATTTAAATAAAAATATAAATAAAAAACAAACTAAAAATACTAATGAACTTGTAAAAAAATAGTTTTTTATTTTTTCATTTCTTTCTTTTAGTTTTTTTTCTTTTCTAAATTTTTCTATTTCCGTCAGGGAATTGTCATTGTTTTTTAAAACAAATGCCAATAAGCTCAAACCGTCGTTTGTTTTGTCTCTTTCCCTGACTTTTTGGAGTTTGGGGAAGACAAATCCCCTTCAAGAGTTTTTTCCAAAGAAGAATCTAGTTTATTCATAAAATAATCAATTTTTGTAAAATATGCATCATCAACTGCTTTTGTAAAAAGCTCTAATAGTTGACTAAGTTGTTCACGATCAATATGTGGCATATGCTTTCTAACATAAAGAACTGAATAATCAGTCGTATGTTCTTTAATTGCAGAAACAAAAGAATGAATTTCTTTTTCGATAGCAGTTTTTAATTTTGTTGATTCCATTTTTACCTTTTATTGTTAATTCTTTTTATAGAACTTTTATTAGAATTAGAAGTTTTTTTAGAATGTCTATCGGCAATACAGGAAGCTACATAAGAATCGGGTTTTAAAACACAATTAAAGCCCGATCCAATTACATACCCCTCTAGTTGTTCAGAAAAAGAGCTAGTTAAATTATTTTTTTCTGCGGTAGATGCATCTATGTGTATGATTGGTTTTTGTTTATTTACAAGGGTGTTTTCTAATTCTACTGCTAGATTAATTGATCTTGTAACTTCTTCAAACATTCTATGAATTTGATTAGTAGAAGGAAATTTTTTTCTAGAAACAATATTGCTCTGATAGTAATAAATTCCCCCTTTTCCTTTTTTGTAGATGCAAACAACAGAAGTGAAATTGAAAAATTTTCCTATTGTTTGTGAATCAGTCCCAATACCAATTGTCCATTCAAATTGTGAGTCTGATATTTTTTTTTCTATTTCATGAAATAATTCTTCTTTTGTTAATTTTTTTTCACAAAAAGGAATTGTCCATAAGTTATCTGTTGTTTCTTTTTCAATCTTCATTGTTGTTGTTTTCTTTTTCGTTTGATGGTGCTCGTTCCATATGGAATTTACTAGGATTCTTTTTAGAACGAATTAAAAAATTTGCCTTGACATAACTGCAAAGATAATTTCTACACATATCCGGTCGCATTTCATAGATTGAACACATCCCAGAATGATTATTTAAAAATTTACAAGAAAATCTTGGACCATCAACTTCAAATCTAAAAAATGGATATGATTTAGGATCTTCAAAAACTGGATGACCATTAAAGAAATTTCTTCCAATAATTTTTCCTTCTTCAAAATCTATTACAATATCTTGTCTTTTGAAATTAATTCCTTTCTTTTGAAACCATTTGACTAATTTTTGTATGTAATCTTCAGTTAATGGACCTAGAACATGTTCTATGTCATTAGGATCTAATTTACAGCAAACAGCTTTTAATCCATCAACTCCGCAGCATCTGGAAAGGCATGTTTCTTTTGCTACAGAATCTGTAAAATGTTTTCTTTCACTTGCCGGAATTGGTTCCCAAAATTCTGGTTTATTAATATTTAAAACCGGAAGATAAAATTTGTTTTCTTTTTTTGCTTCTTTTAATTCTTCTCCTTCTAGTTTTTTTTCTGATTTAGTTAAGGCTTTTGCGATTGCAGCATCTTCAGCCTCGTTTTTTTTAATTAATTCTTCTATAGAAATAGAACCTATTCGTTTGACTGTCATTTTTCATTACCTTGTAATATACTTACAAAAAGAGAAATAGTGGGTGATTCAATGAGTTTAAGGCAAGAATATCAAAAGAATAAAATTTATAAAATAAATTTAAAAAAACAATTTGTCAAAGAATGGTTAGAAGAAAATGTTATTTTTATCAATGAAAAAGTTGATAGAAAACAAATTAAAAGATTAATAAATCTAATGGTCAGATTTGATAAAAAATTTGGTCCGGTTAGAGAAAGATTACCAGGAATAAAATCAATCATAGACGATGCAGAAAGTAATCTTCAATTGGTTTTGTCTGGTAAGTTAACAAACGATAAGATATCAGATGTCTTCCAAAGATTGAGTTTAATTTATTCAATTTTATCTGATTTCTTTTCTAATGATTTATCTGTAATAATGCAAACACCAGCTTTTAAAATCCCAAAAAATAAACCAGATACTCGTTTAGATTCTATAACTGAAGCAGGATTTGATCCAAGTGTCATTACAGACACTTTTATGGTTGCTCTAACTCCTTCAGAAGAAGAAGAATTAGTTCTAAACAAACTTTACAAAAATATAAAAATGCCACAATTAGATAGACAATCTATTGCAAAACAAATGCTTGGATTATGCTATAATGATTTATCCAAATTATCATCGGTAGAAAAAGTTCCAATGGCAGTTGCAATACCTGTTGTTTCTACAGATTCTAATATGGAAAACAATTCTGAAGTTTGAATCAGACTTTAATAACAAAGCCACTAGAACAAGCAAACAAAATACTAGTTGGAATACCAACTTTAAAAACACTTAATAAAGCAAGTGTTGGTATTTTGTTTTTTTGTTTGGAAAATTCTACTATTGATTCATTGATAATGCTTTCTAAAACATTAGAAGAATCTTCTGTAAAATCTTTTTTGAAATTTTCTAAATTAATCATACCATAATTTAAAAGCGTTTTAGTGGCTCTTAAAGCCGTGTCTATCTTAACCCTCTCAGCCTCATTCTGAGTTACTGAATAATTCGGCAAATTGATTATAACAGCCTCTGCGACAAGATTTTTTATTCTTTTATCTAAAAGAATTTCTATGTCTTCTATTACAGATTGTTCATGTCTTTTTTGTAATAAGTTTTTAACATGTAGAGAAACTTGTGCCTTTGTAGTTTCATTTTCGATTATAGTTTCATTAGTTGTAACTCTAATTTTATCGATAGTAACTAAATTATCCCAAGTTACATAAGTTAATAATTCGCCTTTTAAATTAGAAATTGGAGTAGTTCCACAAGCTATTGAAATATCGTTTATTAAATTCAAACTATCTAAATCGGAATTTATTCTTATTGGTATGATATCGAAATTTTGTTTCTCTTGATTAATCTTTAGTGTAGCCACTACTTCCTCAGAAAAACCACAAGCAATAATTGCAACTGGCTGTTTTGTTTCATAAGCTTTTTGTAAAATTTGATCTAATTCGGATATTTTCTCAACCAAACCATCAACTAGCAAAACTTTAACTTTATTTCTTTCCCATGCCAAATCTATTGTTTTATCTCCGAAAAAATACTTAAACGGATTTAATTTAAAAGAATACCCTGATTTTTGTTCTATTATGTAGTTTGAACTTTTACCGTTTTCTATTAATATTTTTCCTTCAAGTCCTGCCAAATTAATAGCTTCTTTTATTGAAGTAGATAAAACATGATTTGAATCACAAATGTTATCGATAGTTTTTTCTATATCTTTTATTGAACAAACTTTGGAATGTTTCTGAATTTTAGATAATATTTTTTTTTCTAAAAGATTATCATAATCTAAAGACAATTTTGAAGAAATTAATTGATTTTTATCTAATTTTAATAATTTCTTCAAAAAAATCATAGAAAAAATAAAATTTGAAACACCACCGTCTTGAGTTAAAGTTTCTGTTCTATAAGTTGTGTTCATTAATAATTTATGAAAAACTTTTATTAATGAATCTTTTTGATTTGTTTTTAATAACAAATCAGCAATGAAATGATATGTGTCTTTATTTACAGAAATTAAATCAGAAGATATTAAGTTTTCTATATCTAAATAATTTGAATTTAGAGCATCAATTGCTTGATTTATTAAATATTTTGAGTTTTCTATCTCTATGAAATTTGTTTGCATTGTTATGGCTTTATATTTAATATAAGATACAAATAAAAGGTGTATTATGTCTTCTCCTCCAAATAAAAATGATAAAGAAATTAAACTTGAAGATAACATGAAAAGTTTGGAAGAATTAATCAGAAGAATGTCTTCTAAAGTAGAAAATGCATCTATTTTAAATGGCGGCTATGATGAATTAAGAGAAGAAATAAAAGAAATCAAAAGCAGTCAATTTAAAGTTATGTCTGATTTGGGCAATGTTCACAAAGAACTCCCAGAAATTAAAAGTGAAATAAAAGAAATAAAAAAATCTATCTACGATCCAGATAATGGTTTATATACCAGGATCAGAGAATCCAATGCAGATTCTTTAAGAAGAGAAACAATGTTACAAAAAGTTTCTGATAAAGCAACTGCAATCGAAAGTAAAATTGACTCCTTAGAATTAAAATTTGCACCAATTGAAAAAACAACCGCACAATTAAAAGAAATTGCCGGTAGTAATCTAGAAGAATTAAGTTCTATCACTAAAACAAAAAATAATATAAATAAAATTTGGTGGGCTGTCGTTCTTGCATTCGCTGCTGGACTTGGAAAAATTATTCTAGACCAAATAATTCCATTGTTTTAATCGATATACTTAAATACAAGTAAATAAAACATATTTATTATCAATATTAAATGGAGAAATTCTATGGCTGCAAAAACACCAGAAGAAATAGTAAAAATTTGGACTGATTTTAGAATCGAAGTAGAACAAATTGATTTTGACATGCATAAAGCATTAACAAAAAATAATGCAGCAGCAGGTAGAAGAGTAAGAACAAAATTTCGTTCCTTAAAAAAACTTGCCGCAGAAATAATAAAAGAAATGGTTGCTTTTGAAAAAGAAGTAACCTGATAAAAAGTATTTGGAGTTAAAATGGGTTGGAAAACAATAAAAAAAGCAAATGCTTTAAATGAATTAAAAAAATTATCATCAGTAGAAAATGTTCTTGTAGAACAAAAAACGATTCTTAATACAAAAGAAGATGAAACTATTGTAGAAAATCAAGAAAATATTGTTGGAGAAGAATCCATTAATATTATAGAAACAAATACTGAAAATATAAATGAAATTCTAGTTCCCTTAACAGAAGAAACAGATAGCCAATTATTAATTTCTTTACCAGAAATAGGCAATCTGCCAATTATGGAAACCGTTTTGGAAACAACGGATATATCAGAAAAAGTTCAAGAAGTAAAGAAAATTAGCAAAAAGAAAAAATCCTGATAATGATAAAAACACTAATACTCGACACAAACGTACTTTTAACAGACCCAGATTCATTATATGCTTTTGAAGAAAATGAAATAGTTCTTCCTTTTACAACAATAGAAGAATTAGATAAAATTAAAAGTCGTCCTAATGAAGTTGGAGCCAATGCTCGTGAATGTGCTCGTCGTTTGTCAGAAATGTTATCAGATAACGTCCAAGGCGCTTTAAAAACTGGTGTTAAGTTACCTAATGGTGGAACTCTTCGTCTCGCTGCTATAAGCGATTTTACATTTGATGAAGACCTTGGAGGCGATTGGGATCCTACAAACAAAGATAATCATATTCTTCAGGTTTGCAGAGGATTAGCAAAACAACACAAGGATGAAGGTAAGCCAGCTCCTATTCTTGTAAGCCGTGAT
>Ga0214921_10008069_pt1 | contig 13801 bp, 21 predicted proteins | sample LL1505_MetaG_FD_177992 | JGI IMG/M metagenome (GOLD analysis project Ga0214921, IMG submission 177992) | Freshwater microbial communities from Lake Lanier, Atlanta, Georgia, United States - LL-1505 | ecosystem: Environmental > Aquatic > Freshwater > Lake | place: USA: Georgia | collected... | reverse complement strand
ATTAATAGTAATGTTTGTATGAGTGCCTGCGGCTAATGCGGCGGCTACGGCATCTTGTGCCATCTCATTTGTGTATGTTGGGTTAGTCTCTAATTGCTTTACTCTATAATCAAGGCTTGTTGTAACCGCCGAATTATTAACGCCGACCTTTGCCTCAAGTACTTCAATGGCATCATTTATATTCGCATGCTGAGAAGCATGAGAAGGATTGTTTACTGGGTCGGAACCTGCGGGATTTGTAAGGTTATCCAACGAGGTAGGGAAATTAGTAGCCATATCTCTCCTATTATACCCCAAATGGGTTCCTGAATTAGTTACTCTTCCCTTAGTATATCATTAGATAGTTTAATGGCGGCAAGGCGAAATTTAAAGTCTGGCTTCTCTTCCATCTTAGATAAAGTCTCCATATCATCTGCTAGGGAATGTAGTAGTTCTGATATGGGACCCTCTATTACTTCTGCTGCCGATCTTACTATTAAGTAGTCATGAAAAGGCGGGGGTAAAATTTGATCTGACATTTCTTCCTAGATAAAATGTTTAACTATTGCTGCCGTTGCTAGAATAGACCAACCAACATTAAAGTAAATAATGGTCGGAAGAGTTTTAACAGTTGAAGTCAATATAAGAGCCATGCTTGAAGCAAGGGCAAATATGTATAACCACCAGAATTGAATACCAAATAGTAAGCCAGGAATAATAATGCAAAGCTTTGTGCTAAATGCCCAGAACTCAATTGCATTAGTCTTATTCCAATATGACTTCCGACCTAATTGCTTAGTTACTTCAACAATCTCATTAGGCTTTATCATTGTGAATATTTTCCTTAAGCCACTGGTACATTGTAGGTGAAGCATCTGCTTCCTCCTGCCAAAGCTTACGGAATATATCCCATGTCTTCCATGTGTCTTTACAGTATTCGTAATAGTCTACATTGTCATAATGCTTCCATCTTTCAACTGTATCTTTGTTTACTGGGAAGTAATTAAGTCCAGTTGCAATACAATGGATTCCACCGACTCCGTCATATCTCTGACGATTGATATGAATATCTACAAGATCATTAAATCCTACAATCATTGATGGTTCTAGCTCAGGAACTTGTGGTTGGAATGTCTTATTTGTGACATCTCTCCAGTACTGGGTATCTGTTCTATTTGATAGAGCATAATGCTGTGCAACAAACTCTTTAAATCCTAAATACTGACGACGAGTAGTAGCATTATATGCATCTCTATCCCATTGTGTAACCGTTCCTCTAGACAATGTCTTGACTAGCTTATCTAGGAACTCATGTACTGTAAATAGACCATTTGATTCTAGTGGCTCAATAAAGCCTGCAGCAAATCCAATTGCTACAACATTCTTAACAAATGTACGCTGATGAATTCCTACTCTAAACTTAATATATTTAAAATCTAGTGCCTCTACATCACGATCTGGATTATGAACAGTCATCTTATCTGATTTAAGGTGTTGCTTAAATTCTTCTAGAGCCTCTTCTTTGGATACGTGGTTATCACTAAATACATAGCCTGTTCCGATTCTTTCCCATGATGGAATATTCCATACCCACCCATTATTAATGGCGGTACAGTTAGTATAAGGCTCCATCTCCTTTTCAATATCTGTATAAGGAATACGAGTAGCCCATGCGCTATTGTTTGGAAGCATATGACCAAAGTCATTCCATGGCTCTTCTAGTGCCCCTTCAAGAAGCATAGATTTAAATCCTGTGCAGTCAATAAATAAATCTGCTGTAAGTAGTGTGCCGTCTGTTAATACAAGAGACTCAATTCCGTCATCATTTGTATTTACTGATTCAACTGTTTGTGGAATTACTGTTACTCCACGAGGAATACAGTAATTGTTCTTTAGCCACTGGCCAAATTTTGTAGCATCAAAGTGATAGGCTACATCTTGCTTAAAGTTAAAGTTTCCAAGCTTGCCTGATTCATTCCAGGACAACTTGTTTTCTTCCGCTAATGTAAGGGCGGGAAAGAATGTACGAGCATAATCTGCTACATCTAGATCTGGGAATTTAGCTTTCTTTACATACCAGTCATTAAGACCATTTACTGTTCCATCTGTAAAGACTTTACCAAATGGATAATGGAATCCACCTGCATCCTTCTTATAGAAATCTGTAAACTTAATAGACATCTTATATACGGCATCTGTTGCTGGCATAAAGTCTTTCTCATCAATGCCAATCCAATTAGCCCATCCAGTAATTCCGCCTAGTGTTGATTCTCCAACACCTATGATCGGATAATCTGGGGATTCAATGACAATGATTTCCTTATCTGGGAATGCTCTTACCATTGTTGCAGCAGACATCCATCCAGCGGAACCCCCGCCAACTATTACTATTTTATTTAAATTAATCATGATCATCTATTCTACTAGTTTTAACAGTAATTTGCTGCTAAAATCAAAATGTCTCTATTTAGTAAATTATACTATTTATAGAGACACTTTGTCAATATGTTTTATTCTGGTATAGTCCAAGTTTGTGACACTTCGTCCCACGCTGCAATCTCTTGTGGCTTTGCAACTGGTGCTTGCCATTCAAATGTTTCATTATTAAATGTCCATGATGGGTATGGTTTTGGTGCAGCAAATTTGTCTTTAGATGAGCTGTATGCCCCTCCAACATTTGCTACAGCACCTCTAAATTCACCAGTAAGTGAATATTCGATCCATCCGTCCCAATTCAATTCATCTTCGGATTGTGCAACATTTAACACAATACCATTTTTAACTTCTGCAAAGTATCTCATTATACGCTCCATGTTCTAATCCAGGCAACTCCGCCTGTTCCAGGCTCTGTACTAGAATGTCTTGAATTTCCACCAATTCCATACCCATTGGAATCAAATCCTGTTGGTGTTGGTGGTCTTGTATTGTTATTTGAGTTTGGACTATGTCTTCCTCCGTGTCCACCTGCACCGACATGATGTGTTCCAAGAGATGTCATCCCCCATGGAGAATGTGATATTCCAGGACCGCCTGGTCCGCCATGACTGTGTGAGTTGCTTGCTGCAACTCCAGGTCCGCCAATTCCTCCGCCACCGCCACCGCAATGCCCAGTTAAACTATTAAGTGTCGCTCCGCCAGCGTGGTTTGCTGGAACTATTGGTGTTGGATACCGAGATACAATATCTTGTTCTGGTAGTGGAACCGTTAGCGCACTTCCGAGTGTAGCTAAGTAAGTTGACTGGCTCTTATCTATTGCAATCTGTGCCGCTCCACCATCTCCGTTTACTGCTGGATTGTTATTTCCTGCCGAAGCGCTTCCAGATCCGCCAGCACATGGATAGCCGCTGTATCCTGTATGATCGGCTCCTGGTCCACCTCTTGAAGCACGTCTTCCTTGAAAAATAGTGTCTCCACCAGGGCCACCAATTGTAATTGCTACTGTTGCGCCTACGGCAAGTGGTGCAGAATAAACTTCAGTTATACCGCCTCCGCCTCCGCCTCCGCCATGATGAAATGCTTCGCCGCCTCCGCCAATCAACCAAGCATCGGCAAACCCGACTGAGTTTGTTGGAAATGCATAATTGCCAGATGAAGTAATCTTTGTATAATTTGCGGTAAGTGTCAAAGAGTCTGTGCCTTTTGCTGAAACCTTGTAAAGAGAGATCATATCAAACTGTGTTGCTAGGATTCTAATTTCTGTAAATGGAAGAGTAACGTTTGCAATACCATTAAGTGGTGCTTGAACCATTGATCCATCGTTTTGCATAAAATAAACAAATCCATCTTTACCTAGCGCAGATGTTGCACGATAAAATCCTGGAGAACCTGCTCTTGCCCATTTTCTAACTTTAAAGGTTAGATAAACTTGATCAATAAATGTCTGTCCTGAAAGACCGCCTGAAGTTGGTGTGAATGATTGAATTCCCATTTTATACGTCTATCTCCACTCCATACGCATTAAATGTTACAAGTGCTGTTGAAGACCGCACTGTAATAACATCATTTGTATCTAATGTAATTCCTAGATTTAAGGCTGTGCTTGAGTTTGCACCAATTTGCACATCATATGCAATGTAGTGATCTGTTGTTAATGTTGCGCCGTCTGGGCGAACTGAAATTCTATATGTAGCAGCATCTCCTGCATCTCTGTTAGCAATTGTAATACAATTGATAATGGCCTGCTTTGATCCGCTTACTGTATATAAATTAAAATCTGTTGCTGCTGCTGGTGACTTTTGTCCCAGAATCTTGTATACCATTGCCATATTTTTATACCCCTACCATAAAGAATGAGTGTAAGGATGCTCCTGCACCGCTTACCTGATTTATTGCTGAAACTCTTGCTGTACTGATATCAGCTAAAGCGGTTGCTCTATCTAATCCAATGTCTGCTAATGATGTTACTCTTGCTGTTTCTAGAGATGCCGCTGAAGTTGATCTTTTTGTTTCAAGCTCTACAACTTTGTCTGCAGTTGCTTGAACAATATCATCAACACCTAACAATGTGCCTAGTTCACCTAGAGCTTTGGCAAGATAAATTACATCTTGTGCTGTTGTTGCGGCAGTAGTCAATGAAGTAATCTTGGTCTTCATTGTACTGATCTGTGTACTTAAGCTATCATATGTTGGCATTTGTGATCTCCTTGATAAAGTATATCATATGTTCTTTTATATTCCTAAGCCCAATTCTAGGCTTACTATACGGGCATCAAATTGATTTACCTTGGTATTTAATGTTCCTAAAGAGTTTGTAACTGTTGTAGAAAAACTGGCATCATTTCCTAAAGCCGCCGCCAGTTCATTTAAAGTGTTCAGGGCTGTTGGGGCTGAGTCGACCAAATTAGCAAGTTGAGTCAAAGGGACACGTCCACTTGCGTCAAGTGTTGCTAGGCCGTCTGGGTTGCCTACTAGGGTGTCTGGAACGTATGTCTGAGCGGCGGTGGCTGAAAGTCCACTAACTGCTGTATCTACATATGTCTTTGTTGCAAGAGCAGTAGTATCGGCAATTCCGTGAATATTTGTAGTGGCATTATTATGTGTTGTAATTGCTGAAGTTAAATCAGTTGCTAAAACGTTTGCAAATACTAGGGCAGAAAATGTTGCTACGCCATTACCTATCTTAAACTTATTAAGAGTTGTATCAATGCCAATTTCACCAGCCTGTAAAACTGGATTATATAGAGCCCAATTTGCTGTTGTGTCTCTGCGAAGTCTAAATGTTACATTTGTAGTTGTCATGCGGGATTAGCGTCTCCTCCATCATAACTTACTCCAGCTGCCGCTCCAGTTGAAACTACTGCGCCGTCATATGAATGAAGGTGATCAAACACTACTGCTGGATCTGTAAATAATGCCCATTTATAACCATCCCACTTCCAACGAATTCCGTTGCTTGTGAATGTTTGATCTTGTGTTGGGCTTAGCGGGAATATGGTAGCCATATTGATATTATACCCTAGCTGCGTATGAAGGTACTGCTACCTGAGATTGTGTTTGTGATATTAGGTAATATTGTCCACCGTCTGTATAGTGTGCATATGAAGTTGCGCTGCCTGGTGTATTAGCAACAGATAAAACTTCTGTTGGTGCCCAATACTGAGGTATTTCTACAGGGGCGGGAAGGAATCCAGTAGCAATATATGTCGCTTTTGAATACTTGCGATCAAACTTGTCATAAATATAATCAGCATCTTCTGTATATGTGCGACCATTCATATGACCTAGTGTGTCAAATGCCTTTGTTGCTGATTTAAAGTTCTTAATAGTAGTATATGTATTTGTTGCTGGATTATAGTATCCAAACCAGTAATCAAATGTAGATTCAGTTCCCTTATCTACCGCCGTCTTTCTTTCTCCTGAGATATACACTCGACCTTGATATGAGAAAACAAATGTGCGGTCATAAGAGTTTGAAGGCTCTCCTGGCATCTTAGCAATAGCAGACCAAGTATTAGTTGATCCAGTCCATTTGTATGCGAGGTTTCCAAAATAGTGTGTTGTAGGAACGTTTGATGTTTCTAGATAATGTGTTCCAAATGTGTAGACATTTCCATCTCCTGGAGCGGCCATAAGAATATTCATTGTATTCAAAGCATCTGGGTAATTAGCCCGTGCTGTCTGAGTAAATGCTGCTGTAGCCATATCCTTTTGAATAAATGTCCGATACATAGTCTGATTATGTGTTTGAACTCCGCCTGCAGAGTTATATTCTCCACCTCCTACAATGTACATCTTATTATTTGTGTAATCAAAGGCAAATGATGCACCCTTGTAGTTATTTGAATAAAGATCAACTGAAGCCATTGTTGTGGCATTTACAATCTTACCTGCATAGTATGCATTTGTAGCAACATCATATGTTGGATAAGACCAGACATAATCTGTTCCGCCGACATTTCTACAAGTTAGAGCATTAGTAAGTTGAACTGCTGGAGTTGTAGGAATTGTTGGGGTTGGTGTAGTATTTGTATTTGAAATCAATCCTGAAGATACTACAGCATTAGAGTTTGTTGGCCAACTAATATACTGGTTATCTGAAACAAGAATAATCTTGGCCCAATTCTTACTTGGGTTAAAATTCCATGTTGTAGTAAATGAAGGGCTAACAAAAGATGTATCAATTATGTTTCCATCGCCATCTAGAATGTTAATATAAGTAACATTAGTTGGAGCACCATTAGAAAAATCAAGGCTGTATAGACCAGCATTTACAAGCATGCCTACGTTTAGAATAAAGATGCGTTGCTTTGTTACTGCTGATGCTGATGGTGCCTTGAACGTCAAGTTACCGCCTAGGGCGGGCAAGGAGTTCTTAGATACTAAATCTAGTGTTACTGGCATTTTTTACTCCTTATTTAGAAAGTTCTGAAATTATTTCTAACCATTCTTGATTTGTTTCATTCCATGTCCAGTATCCTGTTGATGGCTTTGGTCCTATTGGAGATTCCCACTCTAAAGATTCTTCATTTAAAATCCAAGATTCAAATGGTTTTTCACAAATAAACTTATTATTTTCTTTTGAATATATATCTCCACTGTTAGCTTTTCTTGTTTCTTCAGTTACAAGAATCCATTGTCCTTCTTGTGTTGCAATATATGAAGCATCGGCAATAATTACATTTTCAACAATGCTTTCTGAATTAATTTTTGCATAAGTACTCATGGGATATAATACCTCACTATTACCACTCCGCTAGCACCTCCAACGTGATTTTGGCCTTCATTTCCTCCATGACCACCATGTGCTCTTCCAGATACACCTTGATGTTGGAATCCGAATGGACCATGCGTATTATATTCTCCACCGCCGCCTCCTGATCCATAACTATGATTACTTCCTTCTATATCAGAAATATGTCCTGGACCACCATGAATTGCACCAGCATTACTTGAACCAGTTCCTTGTAAGCCAGGCCCACCAGCTCCACCACCACTACCTTGAGTGGAATGATGATTATTACTTCCTGTATTTCCACGTCCACCAGCATTACCACCGTAGTAGGTATAATCTGTAAATGTTCCAGTGCTGGCGGCTGTTGAAGCTGATTGACCAGCTCCACCTAACTGATTATGTGTTCCACCTCCACCATTTGCTCCAGTTCCTCCAGCATGGTTTCTAGAATGTCCTCCGCCGCCTCCTGCAAGTGCCCATACAGATCCAAAATATGTTTTGTTTGTTCCAGTTGCGCCGTTAGATCCGCCATAGGCAGCGCCAATATTAATTGCTGTTGTTCCTGTTGCAGGAAAAGCATTAAGCTTTACGACTCCGCCTCCGCCGCCGCCACCTCCGCCGCCATTGTGCTCTCCGTGTCCACCTGGACCACCTGGGCCAGCAACAACTACGTTAACTAGTGGTAGTGCTGCATTTGGAAGAACAAAGTTTCCAGATGAGGTATGAATTCCTGGGAAAGAAACAAAATTTGCAAAAGGATTATTAAATACTGTAGTGCTTTTAACTTTAGACTTATACAAACTTATCATATCATTTGTCATTCCAATAATATTGATTGACGTAAATGGATGTGTTACCTTAATAAGTCTATTTAATGGTCCACCAGTTGTTGTTCCTGATCCTACAAAATAAACATATCCTTGTTCCTGATTTATAGAAAACATTGAGTAATTACCAGCTGTGCCGCCTTGAGCCCATGTTCTGTTGTATGTTTCCATGTGAACAGAGGCAACAAATGTCATGTTAGCCTGTCCGCCTCCGCCGCCGACTGAAGGAACCGTATTAAAACCTGGCATTATGCATCCACCTCTGATCCAAATAGATTGAATGAAATTGCTGTTGCTGCTCCATAAACTTCTACAATATCTCCTGTACCCAGGGTCATTGAAAGTTGAAGTGCTTGTGATATGCCTGCAGCTGCTGCTGTGTCATATACTAAAATCTGCTTGTCGTTTGCTGCAGCGCCTGCAACTCTTACTCTTACACGATATAGAATGTCATCTGTTGAAAGGTTTGCTACTGTTAGTGATGAGCAGATAGCTTGCTTTCCCGCTGGAACAGCGTAAATCTGTGTGTATGTGTTTACTGCTGAAGGAACTACTTGTCCCAATACCTTGTAATTAATTGCCATTTTATATCATGCTCCCTATAAATAATACATTGAAGGCCGTTGACGCTGCATTGATTTGATTCATTGTCGTTGTACCTAATGTTGTAATATTGCTAATTGCTGTTGCTCTTTCTGCTACTACGTCTGCCACCGCTCCAACTCGTGCTGTTTCCATTGATGCAAGAGAGGCAAGTTTCTTTGTTTCAAGATCTGCAATTTTATCTGCAGTTGCTGTAACAATATCATTTACGCCAAGCATTCCACCTACTGTATTTAAGGCAGTTGCTACATAAACTAAATCTTGTGCTGTATATGTTGATGCTGCAAGGCTCGCTGCGATCTCAGCCTTTACTAGACCAATTTCCGTGTTTAGTGAATCATACGCTGGCATTTACATCAACTCCATTTTATTCATTCTTAAAGCCATGGCAACTTTTTCATAAGTTTTTTGCCAACCGCTTCTGGTGTATTGCTCAAGTGTATCATGAGTTGTATTAAAATACAGGTCTCCAATACTAGCATTTTGAGGTCTTTCTTGTACTGTACCTACTGGGATTGTTGCTCCCCCGCCCCCGCCTGCAAGAGCCACTGATGCCGAAGCTGCTTTACGAATTCCCATTAAAGTTCTACCCCCGATATGTGAAAGTTTACAGAAGTCGAAGATGCAAAACCTTTAATTGTTTGTGCGGCGGAAAGAACAGTCTTTGTATCCATGACAAGAGTATCGTTTGCGCCAACTGTTACTCCAGTTAGATATGCAACGTCATTAAATAAAATTGAGGCGGTAATTGCTACAGCAGTTGAATTGGTAATTGAAATATTAGTTACTATATTAGTCTTGCTTGCTGGCACAGTATATAGCGTTGCTGAGGAAGTGGCTGCTGCTGCCCTTACAAATTGTTTTGCTACATTTGCCATATTATCTCCTAGTACGCTCCCATTATTATACCAATTTCTGTGTCATAAACAGAGTTTGTCATATTAGTAATAAAATTAGCATCATCGCCTATGGCTGCTGCTAATTCATCAAGCGTATTTAGTAAGGCTGGTGCCCCACTAATTATATTTCCTAGCTGGGAGATAGGAACGCTTCCTGTTGCATCTAGCGTTGCTATTCCATCTGGGTTACCGACCAAAGAATCTGGCACATAAGTTTCTGCGGCGGTTGAAGCAAGGCCTGATACTGCATTATTTACATAAGTCTGAGATGCAATTAATGATGTATTTACTGATATTGCTTTTGTTGTTGTATTATAAGAAAGACCAGATCCAACTGCATTTCCAACTGCATCTTTTGCATTTACATCGGTATAAGGGTTGACCCATGTAACTGCGTAGTCTGCGTTTGAAGATTTAGCTGCAATCTGACCAGTAGTTCCGCCTGCTGCTACTCCTGGACCAACGGGTCCGACGGGACCAAAGGATATTTCTACCCAGAAAGTTCCATCATAAGTATAGAAGTGAGGATCAACGTTGTTGTACCAAAGATCACCCTCTTTTGGAGAAGGTGTTGTTGGTGCTGTAGTTCCTATTGATACTGCAGATCCTGCTGAACCTGCTCCAACTTCAATCCAACCAGTATTAGTATAAACTCTTACTTTGTTGGTAACGCTATTTAAATATAGGTCACCAATTCTTGGATTTGCTGGGTCAGTCGCTAAACTGACTGTATTTAAGGAGACTAATCTTTTTACAGACATTTATCTCTCCTTAACCAGTGATTACGACTCTGTATGCTCCAGCGGTTGGTGCGGCTGCAAATGTTAATGTTACCACGTTAACTGATGTATGGTCAACATCTACTTCAACTTCACCGTATGGAGAAGCTGTAGCATATACCGCTACTGTTACATCTCGTGTTCCGAGATTGTGTGTTGCTGTAAATGTATAAGGTGCTGAAACTGTTGTTGTGATATCTGACTTGTACTTGCGAACAATCTCATGATAGTTTGTACCATCATTTGTAAGTGTCCACTGATCAGTTGACTCATTCCAAAGAACTTCTACGTCAGCAGATGTTCCACGCTCTACTCTAATACCAGCATCTACTGTTGGGGTTCCAGTAAAGTCGGTATTAAGGTTAATCTTGTTATCAACAATATTTACCTGAGTGGTATTTACTGAGTTAATTGTTCCAGTTACGTTTAAGTTACCGCCAACTGTAAGGTTGTTAGTAATTGTTACGTCATCTGGCAAACCAATTGTAATTGCTGCTGTTTCTCCACCTGAACCAGCTACTGTTACCTCATTTGCTGTTCCAGCAACTGTTGCAATATATGCTCCAGTTGTGTCATCTCCAAGAGCTACAGAGTTTGGCTGAACTGTTGTTGCAATATTGATACTTGCTAGATTTGTTACTGTTGCTGTACCAACTACATCTCCAGAGAGCTGTACGGTAAAGTCGGCAACGTCAAAGTTTAACTTTGCTGCTGCATCATCATATGTAACTACGATTCCATTTTCAGTGTTTACTGGAGCAACCATGTCTCCAACAATATCTTGTACTCGCTCAGCGTTTAATGTTATATTTCCTGCTGTAGCTGTAAAGTCTGTTGAATCAAAACTTGCAATACCTTTATTTGAGGCAGTTGCATCTTCTCCTGAAATTGTAACTGTGTTATTTGTGATAACAGTATCAATTCCTTCGCCTGCTGCAAAAGTAAGTGTATCTGAAAGAAGGTTTACTGTATCTGTTCCAGTCTCTCCTGCAATTGCAAGTGCTGTTGCTACTGTTACTGTTCCTGCCGCAGTCAATCGACCTTGAGCATCTACTGTAAATGTAGGAATTGCGGTTTGTGAACCGTATGAACCAGCTGTTACAGCTGTGTCATTTAATTTTAGTGTTGTTGTTCCTGCGGCATCATTATATGTTGATGTTAATGCTGTACCTGCAAGTACGGATGCACCAATGATATCTTGAACAACTTCTGTTGATCCAGACATTGGCATCCATGGTCCATCTGGTGAAGATAGTCCATTGTAGTAGTACATCGTTGAATTTGATGTATCGTAATAAATTTGTCCAGATACTGGGCTTGATGGTGCTGCACCCAAGTTCTGAATTCTAGCGTTTAGGAGCTCATTTTTATTGAGATCGACGCTGACTAAAAATTTTCTTGCCATTTTCTTTCTCCCTTATGACAGATATGCTGTCCCTGAAAACGGTTGTGCCATAGTCAGTGTTATTTGATTAATACTATTATAGTCTATTCCTGTTTCTAATATGTCGCCTGCGCTAGATTTAACTGTTACGTTTGGGCTAAAACCTAGATTGTGATTAATTACTACCCGATAGACTCCATTTACTGGACCTGTTACTTGAGATAGCTCCCATGTATGTGTTAGTGATATTTGCTTGTCTAGAATAAAGCTTTGCGCTCTATTCCAAGTATTAGTCTGAGAAGCTTTTGGCCCCCAGAATCTTGTTGTTGTTGTATCAAAGTAAAAATCCCCAGGTACTCCTAGGGTATTAGCTGGATCTCCCGTTCCGCTGATAATTGTACGACCTGGTGCTCCAGATGCTCTTACTACAACGAGTGGGTTATTTTCGGTTACTATTAAGCGTGTTGCCATTATATCGTCACTGACCTGCTTAAGGTCATGTACCCTTCTAGCAATCTTGTCTTGTTAACGCTTGGGTCTATTAAAACTAGATCGTATGCTGATTTTGGATAAAACATTTTATTTGTTCTGTCTGCTGATATTGAAATTTGAAGCTTACCTAGTGTTGGGTTAATTACTATGCCGTCATTTTCTACAAGGGTGAATGCTAATTTTTTTCCGCCTTGTGTATCTCTTACTTGAAGTTTTGCGGTGTGAAAATGTAATTGAATTGGCACCTGATCTTCATCAAGATACTGAACCTCAAATGTAAAGGTTGTATTTTGATCTACTTCGAAATTTTTTTGCGCTGCCACATTTACCCCTAAATTAGAAAAGCCCTTATGGATATTTTACCATAAGGACCCTCCTAATCAAATAACAATTACTTGCTTGTGAATCCAAATTCTTTGTTGCTTGGGCTTAGAGCTTTTAGAATAACTGGAGCAATTGCTGCTACGCCAGCTGCAATTAGGTCCTTTGGATTTGTATTACCAGTCATGTATAGAGCTGTGGCTGCTGCCAAAAATGCTCTTCCGTAAGTTCCAATTGCTGCTAAAATCTGTTCTTGCATAGTTACTTTCCCATCTTTATTTAAATCAGCTTTATCAAATTTTTTGATAGCCATATTATCATCTCCATTTTGAGCGGTGTGCCCAGAATTTTGGGGGACTTACCCCAATACTATAATTTTACCACATTAGGCAGAAATGTCTACTAGCTCACAATTTCCGTCTGAACTGCAGGCAAGGGTAGCATTAGTAGATGTGCCATCTTCTGTTTCGTAGAAAGACAAATCTTCCCAACGAATATCCTTTGGCATCTTAGAAACAAGGGCATCATATTCTGCCTTGTCTACTTCTTGATAAGGCGCTTGCTTATATGAGTGATCTGAATGCGGTAGGAATGAAATTCCAGAGACCTCATCAAAATGCTTATACACCCAAGCACCAACTTCCATCCATTCATCCTCTTTTACAGAAACTGTAATTGAAGGCTTATGCTCACACCATGCACGTTGGTAAACTAACCAAATATTTAAGTGCTCAATAGCAGTAAGATCATTTCTAACAATTGCACCCTCTGGTGCTTTAATTGGGAATGAGAATACGTATGTATCGTTTGGCTTCATAACATCATCTTCTACTGGAATTCCGACTTCCTTCAAAAATGTAGAGATAGGATCTCCCTTTGCCCCACGAACTGTACGAATGTAATATGGAGAATGCCAAGCATGCATTCCTGAAGATACCCCGACCAATTGAGATACTGTTCCTGATGGCTTCACGCATGTAATAGCGGCAGACTCAGGAATCCCAATTTTTCCAGCCTCATCTTTATTCTTTGCTCTTGCTGATTCTCTAAGAGTCATCAAGAAAGCTTCTAGTGAAACAAGGTCTTCTTTACCTGACATAAACTTGTGTCCAAATTGTCCAGTTAGAGAAACACCTAGTAGGCGCTCTTCTTCCGTATTGTCTTTCCAGATCTTGCGAAGATATTTAAAGTCTGTAAGCGTTGACTGCCACGTTCCAAGGATAGTTGCAAGTTCAACTTTGCGTTCAATTTCTTTCTTTGTATCATTCTCACGTAGTACGACTTCTGAAAGGTTACAAAACTGATAAGGACGTAGGATAATCTCTGAGCACGGGTTAGTTCCATAG
>Ga0214921_10008068_pt1 | contig 13801 bp, 10 predicted proteins | sample LL1505_MetaG_FD_177992 | JGI IMG/M metagenome (GOLD analysis project Ga0214921, IMG submission 177992) | Freshwater microbial communities from Lake Lanier, Atlanta, Georgia, United States - LL-1505 | ecosystem: Environmental > Aquatic > Freshwater > Lake | place: USA: Georgia | collected... | reverse complement strand
CGCGATCGTATTTTTACTGCAGTTGAAGCGGCAGTGCGTGCGACAAGAAATATTGCTGAGTCTGATAGCCTTCCCCAACAGCTCTATAGCGCCGTCACTGCAGTGACCAACGACGTTATCTCTGAGTGCCGAACACAAGCGCTCAAAGGTGCCGCACTTACGGTTGAGGGGATTCAAGATATCGTTGAGCAAAAGCTTATGTCGAATGAGCTCTTTGATATTGCTCGTAACTATGTCATTTACCGCGAAGAGCATAAGGTTGTTCGCGAAGATTCTCCTCGTAATTTAAAAATTACACGTCGCGATGGGAAAACGGTTGTCCGTTTCAATCCGATGAAGATCGCTTCGGCTATCGAGAAAGCTTTCCGCGCAACGCTTAAGATAGAAGAGCAGACGCCATCTGAGATTGTTGATGCCGTCAACGTCCTCACAAATAAGATTGTTATGAGGGGTGTACAGCTTTCAAAGGCAGGTACAACACTTTCTGTTGAACTCATCCAGGATGAAGTTGAGCGTGTTATGATGCAGGAAGGTTACTATGAAGTCGCGAAAGATTTCATTGTGTACCGTGCAGAGCGTGCAGCACTTCGTGCGAAAGAAGAGCTTGTTGCAAAAGATACTGTTGTTGCACCAACAAAAGTTGTCGATCAAGGCCGCGTTTTCTCTGCGGTGAATAAGGATGGATCTGCTGCGACTATGACCGAAGCAGCGCTTCGTGCTCGTATTGAGTTTGCAAGCTCTGACTTCCCTCGTACTCTTGTTGATCCTGAAGATATTTTGCAGTCATCGATTGCAAATTTCTACCAAGGGATGCGTGTTGATGAGATTGATACTTCCAATATTCTTGCTGCTCGCCAGAAGATTGAAAAAGATCCAGCATATTCTCAAGTTGCTGCACGACTCCTCCTTGATGTGAACTTTCGTGAGAGCTTTGGTGTTGATGCCAATGCATCGAATGCAGCAGAAGCGCAGCGTGCATATTTTAAAGCATATATTCCAAAAGCGATTGAACTTGAGCGCATCTCGCCTGACCTCTTGCAGTTTGATCTAGAGAAGCTCGCTGCAGCGCTCCGTTTTGAGCGAGATCTGAAGTTTACCTACCTTGGTTTACAGACCTTGTATGACCGCTACCTTATACACGATCGTGAGACACGTATTGAAACACCACAGATCTTCTGGATGCGTGTTGCGATGGGTCTTGCAATTCTTGAAGGCGATAAGAAGAACGAGAAGGCTATTGAGTTCTATGATGTACTTTCACAGTTCCTCTTTACTTCAAGCACACCAACCTTGTTTAACTCAGGTACACTGCACTCACAAATGAGTTCGTGCTACCTCTCAACGACAATGGATGACTTGGGGCACATCTTTAAAGTTATCTCTGATGATGCACAGCTTTCAAAGTGGGCAGGTGGTCTTGGTAACGATTGGACGAATGTTCGTGCAACTGGTGCATGGATCAAAGGTACCAATGGAAAAAGCCAGGGTGTTATCCCATTCCTTAAAGTTGCTAACGATACTGCTGTTGCGGTGAACCAGGGTGGTAAGCGCAAAGGAGCAATGTGTGCATATCTTGAGTCATGGCACCTTGATATCGAAGATTTCTTAGAGCTTCGTAAAAACACAGGTGACGAGCGTCGAAGAACGCACGACATGAATACGGCAAACTGGATCCCAGATCTATTCATGAAGCGTGTTTCTGAGAATGGTATGTGGACACTCTTTAGCCCAAGCAACGTTCCGGACCTTCATGATCTCTACGGGAAAGCGTTCGAGAAGCGATACGAAGAGTATGAAGCGATGGCTGAGCGTGGCGAGATCAATCCTTACAAGAGAATTGAAGCAGTATCCCTCTGGAGAAAAATGCTCTCTATGCTGTTTGAAACAGGACATCCTTGGATTACGTTTAAGGATCCTTCAAATATTCGTTCTCCTCAGGATCACTGTGGCGTTGTCCATAGCTCAAACCTTTGCACCGAGATTCTGCTTAATACTTCAAAAGAAGAAACCGCAGTATGTAACTTGGGCTCAATTAGCATGACCGAGCATATTGATCCGAAGACGGGTCAGATTAACCGAGCGCTGCTTGAGAAAACAGTTCGCACAGCAGTTCGTATGCTTGATAATGTTATCGACATTAACTTCTATCCAACGCAGGAAGCAGAGAACTCAAACTTAAAGCATCGACCAATTGGTCTTGGGCTTATGGGCTTCCAGGATGCGCTGTATATGAAGCGTATCAGCTATGCATCACAGGAAGCGATTGAGTTTGCTGATGAAAGCATGGAGCTGATTTCTTACTACGCAATTCTTGCTTCAACAGAGATTGCGAAAGAGCGTGGTACCTATAAGAGCTACAAAGGCTCGAAGTGGGATAGAGGTATGTTGCCGATTGATACTATTGCATTGCTTGCAAGTGAGCGTGGATCAGAGCACGTTGAAGTTGATGCAAACACACGACTTGATTGGACCCCTGTACGTCAAGCAGTCAAGCAGTATGGTATGAGAAATAGTAACGTTATGGCGATTGCGCCGACGGCAACGATTTCAAATATCACTGGCGTCACGCAGTCAATCGAGCCGATGTATAAGCATCTGTTTGCGAAATCAAACCTTTCAGGTGAATTCATCGTCCACAACACATACCTTGTTGATGAACTGAAGAAGATCAATCTATGGGATGCCGATATGATTGATGATCTGAAGTACTTTGATGGATCTATTCTTGAAATTGAGCGTATCCCAGATGAGCTCAAGGTTATTTACCTCACTGCGTTTGAAATTGAGCCTGAGTGGTTAATTGAGTGTGCTGCACGTCGCCAAAAGTGGATCGACATGGGGCAATCGTTGAACCTCTACATGGCAGAGCCAAGTGGTAAAAAGCTTCATGACATGTACATGTTTGCGTGGAAAACGGGTCTTAAGACGACCTACTACTTGCGAAGCCTTGGTGCAACGCAAATTGAGAAATCAACCACTGACGTGAACCGACGTGGTATTCAACCTCGATGGATGAAGAATAAGTCTGCGTCTTCAAATATTGTTGTTGACCGTGATCCGTCAAAAGCAAACCTTGAAATCCCGAAAGTATGCGGGCTCGATGGGGATTGTGAGAGTTGTCAGTAAGAGATCATTTTAATAAATAATTAAGGAGAAGAAGTTATGCTTACATTCGGAGATGATGAAACAGGGAGCAAAAAAAAGGAAAGCAGCGAGGGACGTTTCGCTGCAAGCCAGAAGCGCCTGATTAACAACAGCGTTGTTGATGTGAACCAACTGATGCCTCTGAAATATAAGTGGGCGTGGGAGCACTACCTCAATGGTTGTAATAACAACTGGTTGCCAACGGAAGTAGCAATGGCAAAAGACATTGAGCTTTGGAAGTCAGATAAGCTTAGTGACGATGAGCGTCGCGTTATCATGAGAAACCTTGGGTTCTTTAGCACTGCTGAGAGCCTTGTTGGTAATAATATTGTTCTTGCTATCTTTAAGCACATTACGAATCCAGAGTGCCGTCAGTATCTTCTTCGACAAGCGTTTGAAGAAGCTGTCCACACGCACACTTTCCATTACATCGTTGAGTCGCTCTCTCTTGATCAGGGTGAAGTCTTTAACATGTACAACGAAGTCAATACCATCAATAGCAAAGATAAGTTTGAGATGGAATTAACTGCTGCTGTGTGCGATCCAAATTTCTCTACGGCAACTCCTGAGGGTGCTCAGAAGTTCCTTGAGAACCTCATTGGATTCTACGTTATTATGGAAGGAATCTTCTTCTACTCTGGCTTTGTGATGATGCTTTCATTTATGCGTCAGAACAAAATGACTGGTGTTGCAGAGCAATTCCAGTACATCCTTCGTGACGAGACGATTCACCTCAACTTTGGTATCGATCTGGTCAACAGCATCAAGGAAGAGAATCCAGAGCTCTGGTCTGCATCATTCCAGGATAAGATTGTTGATAAGATCAAGCAGGCGGTTGAGCTTGAAGTGAAGTATGCAGAAGATTGCTTGCCGCGTGGTATCTTGGGCCTCAGTGCACCAATGTTCAGAGAGTACGTTCAGCACATCGCTGATCGACGACTTGAGCGTATTGGTTTGAAAGCTCAGTATGGCTCAAAAAATCCATTCCCATGGATGAGTGAGACTATTGACCTTGGTAAAGAGAAGAATTTCTTTGAGACACGGGTTACTGAGTATCAAACCGCAGGAGCACTCCAGTGGTAATACTATCATAGGATGCAATGATGGAAGGCGCCCCTCATAGGGCGCCTTTTTTATTGATTGCTTATGCAAAGAACATGCATCGTGAGCGATTGCTGAAATCGATATTACGTGATGTCGAAGGTTTCACCAGTTTTAGGGCACGAGTAGCGTCCTGGTTCATACCGATCAGAGACTTTATATCCTGATCGAGAAACAATGCCTACGATCTGACAGGGATTACCAAACGCCAAGGCGTGTGCAGGGATATCTTTTGTTACGACTGAACCAGCACCGATAAGGCAGTAAGGAGCAAGCGAAACACCACAAATAATCGTTGCATTAGCCCCAATACTCACATTGTTATGCACCAGTGTTGGTACGATCTCCCATTCCAGTGGAGCTCCATCAGCCCCGCAAGCTCTCGGAAAGAGATCATTAGTAAAACAGACATGTGGTCCTATAAAAACACCGTCACCAACCGTAACACCTGCATAGATAGAAACATTATTTTGTATTTTGCAGTATGAGCCGACGGAAACACCGTGATCGAGGTACACACCTTTGGCGATGATTGTGTGCTGGCCGATATGTACATTTTCTCGTATGTGAGCAAAATGCCAAATCTTGGTTCCTACTCCGATGATATTGGGTTCATCGACTATAGCAGTGGCATGTTTGAAATAAGTATTATTTGGGTTATTCATAAACATATTACATTGTAGACTGATGAAGTGCTGCTTCAGCAAGCCGGACCGCTTCCATGCCTTCAGTGCCTGTACAGAGGTTAGTTTTTTTACCCTGTAATTCATCAAGCAGAGCTTGTAATTCTCTTTTCAAAGGTTCTTCCATCGTTACCCCAAATTCGATTTTATCAGATGTTTGATAGGTCTTGATGAGCGTATTGAAATCAGTATTAGGTTCCAGTCTATCATCGAGCAGGTTGCCGCCAAGGAGAGCACATGTTTGGAGTATGTAATCAATTACACAGATGCCTTTCGTCCCTGTGACTTGTATGGATCGAATTTTTGTTGGAGAGATCCAGTTTGTGTGAATTGAAGCAGAGATACCAGAGGCACTTTTTAATAAAATCTGTGCTGTATCAATGATATTAGGCTGCCAGCAAGAATGGCAAATACTAGCATGAACATGAGGCTTTTCTGCGAATAGAGAGAATACATCAATATCATGAACTGCTAAATCAAAAATAACATTCTCGACAGCGCTTGCCGATTTGGGATATCCCCCTAATCGTGAAAAAGTAAAGTGAATTGGTGTTCCAAGCCAACCAGAGCGAATAATTTCTTTTAGTTTTTGAACAGCAGGGTTAAAGCGTTCAATATGTCCAACGTAAACTTTTACCCCCTTTTTGTCTGCTGCTTCCAAGATTTTTTGACATGAACTTGACGAAATAGAGAGTGGTTTTTCAATAAATATAGTCGAAACACGTTCCATGACATCGAGTGCATTTTTCTCATGCTGAGCAGAGGAGCTTGCAATCAGTGCGCAATCAAAATCCGGTGCAGAAGAGATTGCATCAAATCTTGGAATCATAACGATACCCTTAGGTGAGCATGGATCGACAAATCCAATGATTTCGGAGCCCCCTAAACTTGAAAGGACTCGAAGATGGTTCATGCCCATTTTGCCCATGCCAATTATTAGGAATTTCTTAGGTGCGTGCTCTGCGGATATCATCGCGTTCATATCTTGTGGTTATTATCTTGCAAAGAGTATAGTACTGTTAATTCCGTATATTTAGTACCCAAAAGTTTCTTTATAGTTCCTTGCAATACTCTTTCTCTCCACTGCTCATAATAGTCAATTATAATCAAGAAAAAGAAATTGGAGGATTTCTTAGATTACTTTTTGAGAAAGCGCCACAGATTGATAAAGTACTTGTGGATGATGGCTCGACCGATCAATCCAAAAATATTGCATTAGCGCATGGTATGCACGTTATTGAGCATACGACCAATAGAGGTGTCGGAGCCGCAATACGCTCTGGAATTCACTACGCGCAAACTCACGAATTTTCCCATGTCATTATTATGTCATCAAACGGAAAAATGGTTCCTCAAGATTTAGATCTTTTTCTTGCTGCTATTACAACGGGGCAGTATGACTATGTTACAGGCAGTCGCTTTATAGCTGGTGGATCAAGCCCTGGACTCAGCCTATTTCGCTCTATGATGATTCCTATTTTTTCACGTATTGCATCGCTGCTCTTATTTAAAAAGTTTACAGATATAACATGTGGATATAGGGCATACCGCATTGATTTCTTAGGCTCTGAACCCATAGACATTGAACAATCATGGCTTAATAAGTATGAAATGGAATATTATATCCATTACTGGGCCTGTCGTAAGAATCTCAAGATACTAGAAGTGCCAGTGACGATACCATATACTCATCTTGAGGCATCTCGTAAATCAAAAATTAAGCCAATTACTGGTTGGTGGTCTATGATGAGACCCTTTTTGTATTTAACTCTTGGCATTAAGCGTTAGTATTCATGGTAATGAAAGTTCCTTTTCTAGATCTTAAAAGAACAACAGATAGAATCTTTCATAGTGCTCATAATCATATACGTGATGCTCTTCAGTCATGTTCTTTCGTTGGAGGAGCGCCAGTTGAAACATTTGAAGATAAGCTTTCAGCTTATTTTGGCGGAAATTTTAGTGTAGCGTGTGCGAACGGCACTGATGCGCTCATTATTGCCTTGCAAGCGTCAGGTATGAAGCCTGGCATGAAGATCGGAGTGCCAAATGTTACATTTTGGGCTTCCTATGAAGCTATTGTTAATATTGGATGCATACCAGTACTTATTGACATTGACAAACAGGATCTTCAGATAAGCCTCCAGTCACTAGAGGATGCCATCACCAAAGTGCATCTTGATGGGCTTATTATCGCGCATCTTTTTGGTTGGTGTAGCCGTAATATTTCGGCAATTCGATGCCTTTGTGCCGAACGCTCTATTGCATGTATTGAGGATGGTGCGCAGTCATTCGGTGTTGAGCTCCAAAATAGTAAGGACTCATATGAGAGTATTTTTAAATCATCAAGCATTGCAACACTCTCTTTTTATCCTTCAAAAGTTCTTGGAGGATGCATGGATGGGGGCGCTATTCTAACGCCTGATAAAAATAAGGCCGCGCTTTGTAAAGTGCTTCGAGATCACGGACGCGCTGAGCACTATACGTATTCGCATGTTGGCTGGAATTCAAGAATGTCGGGAACGCAAGCTATCTGGCTTAGCCACTCACTTTCATTCGTTGATAATTTTATTCAAGAAAGGAATGAAGCAGTGCGAATCTATGAAGCGTTGTTGCCGAAATCAGATCTCTATCGATTGGTGACACAGCCCCATCATGTTCGAGGCAATGGGTATCTTTTAGTGCTCGAATTAAATAAGAGTCTTCAGGTTGAGGCGATAGTGGAAAATCTTGCTACTCAAGGAGTCTCTACGGGCAGGGTGTATCCATCAACTCTTGATCAACAACCTTCATCAGAGCAGGCTCTAAAGCCAGTCTCTCTTGTGCATAGCCGAAATTTTTGTTCTCGAGTCATTAACTTGCCTCTTTTCCCAGGCATAACAGCACAAGAAATAGAGTATACTGTTTCTTGCTTTCTTGAATGCTTGAAAGCCTTAGCGAATAAAGACACTCGTTTATGACAACAAAGGCGACGACATTGCAAAAACTTCTGCCTTTTTGCTCTGTGATGTGCTGTTTAATTGCGCTGTATTTTCTTGGTCATACATATTACGTACTTTTTGTTAAAGGTCTTAACCTTGATGAGGCAACAACGATAGCAGTCCTTGACAGAGAATCGCTGCTTATCAGTATCGTCAATACAGTTAAAAATATTCATTCAGGCTGGCTCTATCCTCTCTTTATATTTCCACTGCTGAATAAATTTTTTGTTCAATATAACGAGCCTATACTAAGGGTATCATCGCTGCTTTTTATACTTGCGTTTGTCTATCGTTCGGCTCGTTTTGCTCAAAACTTTGGTCTTACAAAAATAGAGTCTTATTATCTGGGATTATTGCTCCTTTCTATGCCTGGTATATTTAGTACTGCTACTGTTGTGAGGCCTTATGCAATTGCATCGTATCTTTCAATACTATCTATTGAAATCCAATGGTGGCTGGTGAAGCGTAAGAGTTACAAGTTTTTTTTATTTCTTCCGCTTGCGATTCTTTTGATTTTTCTTTTTCATCCACTCTATGCAATATCTTTTGGGCTTTGTAGTCTTGTGCTGTTGCTATACAAGTCTCCAATAAATCTTCAGAGTTTTCTGAAAGAGAGGTTGCGTTTTGTTCTATGCGCAGGAGCTTTGTTTTTAATTGGAGCAACTCCCTTATTTATGACACTTTTAAAGCGCATTGCATTGGTCAATGCGTCTGGAGTGTATACCTCTAATCTTCCAGACTTATTTTTTGTTTGGGAAGCAGGTAGGTCTGCATGTCTTAGCATGGTTTTTCTTCTTATATATGGCGTGTTGAGTAAGTTGATAAGAAGCAGACAGGCAGATTTGAAAAATCTAGAAGCCATAGCTCACTATAAGAATTTTAAAGTTGCTGCTTTTTGTTGGATATCTGTGCCCATAATGTATTGGATTATTCACACGTATCTCGATATTCCAATAAATTATTTTCGCTATATGAACTTGCCATCAGTGTTCTTGCTGACGACTTTATTGCTCAGTACGCATATCATTAAATCTCATTTGCTAAGGCAGTATTTCTTACTCATAGTTCTTCTCTATTCTACATGGGACAGTGCGTTTTCGACTCGAATATTATTGAAGGATGATACGAGGAAAGTTCAACAATTTATTGGTCAGTTAAATGATTCGTCGATACCGATACTTATATCTACAGGTCATATTGAATCAGTTTCAGAAGACTATATCCTAGATGTTGATCATCAAGCGGTTAATACAGCACCATTAAAAGCTTATGGTGTTTTAAATCCATCTATGGCGTTACCGTTTAGACCTGCGGATTTAAATACAATGTCACGATATCAATCTAAATTAAAGTCCTTTATAGCTCATACAGAGGGATCGAACTTTATCGTCATTGGAAACGAACCCGAGGAATGGGTATCTACAATGAGTGAGCTGTTTGGGGTTTCCTGTCATGTTATAGCTGACTTGATTCGTTTTAGTGCTATAACCTGTAGCAAAGCTACCTTGTAGATCTCGATCCTCTTTTGCAGAAGTCATACTGCTAATCGCAATCCTGCATACTGATACACAAGCTTTTTTACTTCTTGTGTTTGCTCAAAGAGGATCGCTACTTTAATTTTTTTATTGGTGCCATTCTCTGCATCAAGGCCATCTATTGATTCGATAGTGCCAACACCGAATGATGGATGAACGACACGAAGACCAATAGCAAGATCGTCATCTTGAACCGGTGGCAGATGAGCAGTTTTCTTTTCTCGCTCTTCAAAAATTGAGTCGGCTGTTTTGATAACTGGAGCATCGTACCCTATTGTTGGAAGCGATCGTCCTTTTGCTTTCGTGATTCGTGATGGTGGATCACGAAAAGGATCAAACGGCTCGTCATCAACTTCTGCATAGGTATCGTACTCAAGCGAAGTAAAGAAGCTGCCCAGAGGATCTTCAATCATTGATTTTGGCAGATCAAATGAAAATCTGCTGGCTTCACGGAAACGAGAAGCTGTCGGATCGCTCATACCGCCAGCGCTAAACATACCGCGCTTCTTTGCGCGTGTAATATAGAGCGATTGTTTCGCACGAGTCATGCCAACATACGCCAGTCGTCGCTCTTCTTCGATTTCATCTGGATTGTTCACTGTGCGTTGATGAGGAAGGAGTCCTTCCTCAAAACCAGTAAAGAATACAAGGTCATACTCAAGGCCCTTTGCAAGATGAAGCGTCATGAGTGAAACACATTGACTTGGCTGCTGTGTTCCATGCTCGCTTTTCTCTTGCTGATCGACAATTGGATTTTCTTCACTCGAAGAGAGTGCGACTCGGTCAAGGAATTGCTGGAGCGGGTCGGAGTCTGGTGTTACTTCAAAAGTAATAGCAAGGCCAAGGAGTTCATCTATGTTTTCAAGCCGTGATTGTGCTTGAGGATCATCTTTCATTGCTTTGAGCTTGGCGGCGTACTGTGTCTTATCAACAATGTGCTTTAAGAGATCAAAGAGTTTTCCATCGCGGTAGCTTTGCTTGCACTCCTCAATGAGTGAGACAAATGCTCGCAGCGCCTTACTGCTCGCTGCGCCTTGCTGTGCAGCGACATAGAGGCTTGTGGAAGATTGCAGCGCGTCATTGCTAAGCTGTACGATAGTTTGAGCGCCAATGCCTCGCGCTGGAGTATTGATAATACGAAGCAGTGCTTGATTATCATTAGGGTTAGCAATCAGTCGAAGGTATGCAATGAGATCTTTAATTTCTTTGCGGTCATAGAATTTAAGCCCACCATATACGCGGTACGGAATCTTGTAAGTAAGGAACGCTTCTTCAAGGGATCGTGACTGAGCGTTGGTGCGGTAGAAGCAAGCGATATCTTGGTAGCTTAATCCTGCAGCGATACGTTTTTTTATCTCGGCAGCAATAAATTGAGCTTCGTCTGCTTCATCCATGCCCGCAAACAGGTGCACTGCTTCACCACCGTCTTGAGAGGTCCATAGCTTTTTATCTTTGCGACCTTTATTTTTGACAATGACTGCGTGAGCACTCTCAAGAACATTCTGCGTTGAGCGATAGTTTTGCTCAAGCTTAATGACTTTTGTATCAGGAAAATCTTTTTCAAAGTTTAATATATTTTGAATTGTTGCGCCGCGGAACGCATAAATCGATTGGTCATCATCACCAACAACAAGGAGATTCTTTTTCTTGCCGGCAAGGAGCTTTACAATTTTATACTGCACATCATTGGTATCTTGAAACTCGTCAACAAGGATGTAGTCAAGGTGATCTTGGAAGTGTGCAAGGATATGAGGATGTTTCGTGAGCAGCTGATAGGTAAACGAGAGGAGATCGCCAAAGTCCATTGCATTTGCAGTGCGGAGTGCTCGTTGATAGAGATCATAGACTTCAGCTTTTTGAGCCTCTGAAGTATGTTTTGCATCTTTGCTCAAATCTTCAGGGAATCGCGGGATATTTTTCTGCTGCTCAATGTAGCTTGAGAATGATTGTACTGGATAGCGTTTCTCATCAATGTTTCGCTCTCGTAAGATTCGCTTGATCAGATCCTTACTGTCTGCTGCATCATAGACAGTAAAGTCATTTTTAAAGCCAAGCACTTCTGCATAGCGGCGTAGAATTTTTAAACCACAGGAGTGAAATGTTGAAACCCAGAGTGCTTGCGCTAGGTTGCCAACAAGCAGTTGAAGCCGTTGTCGCATTTCACCTGCAGCTTTGTTGGTGAATGTGACAGCTAAAATAGAAGATGACCGTGCGTGTCCCTGTGTGATGAGGTTAGCGATACGGCGGGTAAGAATTCGAGTTTTACCAGTCCCTGCACCTGCAAGAACGAGGATGGGGCCAGTTGTATGGAGTACCGCATCCTTCTGTGGTTGGTTAAGGTTTTCGAGGTGTCGATGAGTTTGAGGTTGAAGCGAGATACTACTGGCGTCCATGGTGTGCTTGGCGAATGAGGTTCTTGGTTTGGTGCTTATGAGAGTAGAGCATACACTCTTATTCGAAGATACCACTCCAAGAGTTGCCGAGCTATGGGTGCAGCCTTAAGCGGGCTGCTCCCAGCTATGCCATTCGGCGACGCATGACGTGTTGGTTTACAAGCGAACGCTTGCACTCAGTCGCCCCTTCAGCACGTCCGCCACTTCGTAGCGCAACGTCACCCTCAGTGTGGAGGAAGATGAGAGCAGCGTAGTAGACGCAGATAATGGCTGGGATGATGTTGACGAGGAGCTGGACTGAGAGAGCGATCATAATTGTATCCTTACAAAAATTATCTTCGAGTCTATTTCTATATAAAATTTAGGTAGGTTTCAAGTCTTTTTCTATAGTAGAAAGGTCGTGGAATTGCTTTTATCCCCCAAACCGACGAAAATTTCCCTGTGTCTAGCTCTTACGATCGTAAAGATCATTACTATAACCTTGCGAAAGAACAGGGATTTCGATCACGTGCTGCTTTCAAACTCAAGGAGCTCGATAAGAAGTATAAATTATTAGAACGTGGATTTAAGGTCGTTGACCTTGGTGCGTGGCCTGGTGGCTGGATGCAGGTGGCGGGTAAAGCTGTAGGGCAGCGTGGTTTAATTGTTGGAATTGATCTCGCCGAAATTGAAGAATTTCAAGAAGATAACGTCTTAACTTTTGTTGGCGATGTTCGTGACGAAGAAGTAATCTTGAAGGCTAAGGAAGCAGCCGGTGGATACTATGATATTGTGCTTTCAGATATGTCTCCTAAGCTTGTGGGTATCAAGGAAGCTGATCGAGCAGGAGCGGTTGCCTGTGCGGAGCTTGCGCTCTGGGCAAGTGGCGAACTGCTCAAGACGGGAGGCACTCTTGTTATCAAAGTGTTTAAGAACAACGAGACAGATGAGTTCGTGAAGGTTATGAGGAGGAGTTTTACGAAAGTAGTACGCAGCGAGCTCGAATCGACTCGTAAAACTTCTGATGAGTACTACTGTATAGGATTTGGCTTTAAGCGTTAAGTAATGATTGCAATCACCACTGTCTCTATCGAAAAGTTTGGCGCGCTTGTTCTTAACATCATGGAAGGATGGGGACGCAGCTGGGTATTTCTGTATCGCTCACTTCGCGCAATTATCACTCGACCATTTCGCCCGTACCTCTTCTTGCAACAGGTGCGACAAATTGGCGTTAATTCAATGCTTGTTATTTCACTGATCGCTGTTTTTACTGGCGCAGTGCTTGCCGTGCAGGCTGATTATACACTTTCTAAATTTGGTGCTACTGCATTTACTGGTCCAGCTGTTGCGCTGAGCCTTATTCGAGAACTTGGTCCTGTTCTAACAGCATTAATGATTATTGGGCGCGCTGGTTCAGCGATTACTGCAGAGCTTGGCATTATGCGCATTACTGAGCAGATTGATGCGCTTCGTTCTATGGCAGTCGATCCGATTAAGTACTTAATGGCTCCACGTATTCTTGCAGGGCTTATTACGGTACCTCTCTTAACGGGATGGTTTGTTTTTGTTGGTATTGTTGGTGGCTTTATTGTTTCGACTTCGCTCCTTGGCGCAAGCTCTGGAACATTCATCTCACAGATGGAGTCAGCCGTCGGTGCTGTTGATATTTACTCTGGCTTTATTAAATCAATTGTTTTCGGGCTCCTCTTTGGCTGGATCTGTTGCTACAAGGGCTACTACTCTGGTTTTGGTGCTGTTGGTGTGAACCGTGCAACAACCCAGGCAGTTGTTGCTTCTTCTGTTGCAGTACTCGTTGTTGACTATTTCTTGACGAGCGTCTTAACGCGAGTGTTCATGGGGTAATCGGCAAGATGATTCGAGTTCGCAATCTCTATAAAAGTTTTGGAGCGCAGGTCGTCTTACAGAATGTGAGCTTTGATATTGAAGTTGGTAAAACAACTGCAATTGTTGGACCGAGTGGTGTTGGA
>Ga0214921_10008067_pt1 | contig 13801 bp, 9 predicted proteins | sample LL1505_MetaG_FD_177992 | JGI IMG/M metagenome (GOLD analysis project Ga0214921, IMG submission 177992) | Freshwater microbial communities from Lake Lanier, Atlanta, Georgia, United States - LL-1505 | ecosystem: Environmental > Aquatic > Freshwater > Lake | place: USA: Georgia | collected 2015-05-28 | reverse complement strand
GCTCGACGCTACGATCTTTGTGCGCCCAGCCCGTCTTCGAAACCTGTCGCCGGACCAGACCTTGGTTCTGCTCAATGGCAAGCGGGTTCACCGCTCGGCCATGATGATGAACCCCAGCTATGGCAGTGCCTTCCAAGCCGCTGACCTGGACCAGATCGCCAATTCCGCTCTGAAGTCGGTCGATGTGCTGCGCGACGGCGCGGCGGCCCAATATGGCTCTGACGCCATTGCCGGGGTCATCAACCTAAACCTCGACGAAAGCGCCGGCTTCCGAGCCTTTGCCCAATATGGCGCGCAGTTTGAAGGCGACGGCGAAGGTCCTCGCTATGGCATCCATGCCGGTCTGCGCAGTGACAAGGGCTTCATCGCCGGGACCATCGAATATTCCGACACGGGCCTGACCTCGCGCTCGCAGCAGGGCACCAACGCCGCCGCCTCGCAAGCCGCCTATCCAACCGTGGCCTTTCCAAATCCAGCCGTGAACTGGGGCAAGCCTGAGCGCACGGCGACCCGTCTGGCCTTCACCGCAGGCTACGATATCGACAAGGTCTCGCTCTACAGCTTCGGCACCTACGGCGATGGCAAGGGCATGGGCGATTTCAACTATCGCGGCCCGGTCGGCAGCTATGCCAGCGTCTTTAAGACCAGCCCTGTCTTCCCCGGCTGGAACCTGCTGAGCCTCTATCCTGCGGGTTTCACCCCGCATTTTGGCAGCAAGGACAAGGATCTGAGCCTTGTGGCCGGTGCCAAGACCGAGTTCGCAAATGGCTTGAAGCTGGATGGCAGCGTCGGTTACGGGCGTAATAAGATCAACTATTTCATGACCAACTCGATCAATGCGTCGCTGGGCCCCAAGAGCCCAACCTCGTTTGACGATGGTGCGGTCGAGCAGGTCGAGACCAACTACAATATCGACGGCTCCTTGCCCCTGAAGGTCTCGGGCCTCGAAGAGCCGATGGTCTTTGCGTTCGGCGCGGAATATCGCACCGAACAATTCTCGATCATCGCTGGCGAGCCCGCCTCCTATGCCTTTGGCCCCGGCGCTTACGGCACGCCCGCTTTGCCTTGCTGCTCCAGCGGCTTCCCCGGCTATGCCCCGGTCAATGCCGGTCAGCATGATCAGACCAGCCAAGCGGCCTATGTCGACCTCTATGTTCCCGTGAACAAGCGTTGGAGCCTGGACGCGGCGACCCGTTATGAGAACTTCTCGACCTTTGGCGGTTCAACGACCTTCAAGCTGTCCAGCCGGTTCGAAGTGACGCCAAGCCTGGCCATCCGTGGCACGGTCTCAACCGGCTTCCGCGCCCCGACGACGGCGCAGCTCTATAGCGAAGGCCTGTCACAGTTCCTGCCTAACGCCTTGGCTTCGATCACCACCACGGGGCGGTTCAGCCCCGTCGGTCCGGTTGCGCAAATCCTCAACAAGCGTGCGGGCGTGAACATCAAGCCGCTCGAGGCTGAAACCTCGCGCAACTATTCGGGCGGTGTGGTTTGGAACACCGATTTTGGCCTGCAGACCACGCTGGATGTCTACAAGATCGACATTGAGCACCGCTTGAACACCAGTACCTCCTACGTCCTGACGGCCGCCGAAAATGCCGCCTTGACGGCCTTGAAAGTGCCAAACCTGCAGGACATCTATTCGGCCAACTTCCTTCAGAACGACTACAACACGACCAATAGCGGCATTGATCTGGTGTCGATGTATACCCGTCAGGTCGGCCAGGGCCGCATGACCCTCACCGCCGCCGTGAGTAAGATCAAGACCGAGATCACCGGCGGTTCACGCACTCTGAACCCCTATTCAAAGAAGATGACCGAAGACGCGCTGCCACAAACGCGGGCGACCCTCTCGGCCTCCTATAAGATCGGTTCCTTGGAACTGACCGGCCGCAGCCGCTATTACGGCGAATGGTCGGACTTTACCGACACCTTCCCAGCCTCTGCGGCTCCAAGCGTGGCCTATCCGACCTACAAGCCGCAGGTCTTCGGTGCCATGACCTTCTTTGACCTAACCGCCAGCTATGACGTGACCAAGTCGGTCAAGGTTCGGGTCGGCGCGGAAAATATCTTCGACAAATATCCAACCCGGTCGCAGTACCAAGTCTTCCGCGGCCTGATCTATTCCAGAAATTCGCCCTACAGCACGGACGGCGGTTACTACTACGCCCGTGTGGACCTCCAGTTCTAAGGGGCCAAACCCTCCCCTCTGCCTATAGCGCCTGCGTTCTATTTCTACGGAAATGGCACGCAGGCCTCTTTTTTTGGGGGCGCGCTAGAGGGCGGCGGCGACCTTCTCCATCAATCTATCCCAATCGCCGTAGACCTCTGGCTCATGAACGTGAGTGCCGGGGTACCAAGGATAGCGGTTCTGACTGAGGGCGGGCCAAGAGGCGGGTGGGGTCAGAAGGTGCAGGGGCGTGCCGACGCTGCCGAGCAGGTTGGTACTGGCATTGGAAAAGCCGATGCCGATGTCCAGCGCGGCGGATAGGGCGGCAAGGCCCTCCAGATCGTTGAACAGGTCCAAGCCCGGGGCCTGATGGATGGTTGTGCCAAACTGCTCCGCGATCTGGGCACATTCGTCGGTCGTGTCGCCATATTGCAGATTGACGAAGGTCAGGCCGGGCTTGGTGAAGATCGGTTCCCAAGCGCTTAGGGGGGCGAAGTTGCGGCCCCGTTCGTCGCCCATCTTATGACTGCGCCAGGTCACGCCGGTCTTGGTCCCGTCCGGCAGGGTTTCAAGCCAAGCGCGCCAATGCGCGACCTGAGCGGGGTCGGGTATCAAAAAGCCTGTGGGGCGGTCGAAATCGGCGATGCTGGAGCGGAGCAGCGGTAAAAGATCGCCAAGCGGCAGCCATAGTTCGCCCTCCACCGGTTCGCTCGGCGAGCGATGGCGACGGCCAAGCTGGGATTGGGTCTGGTGACCAACGGCCGTTACCTGAGGCCAACTGCGTTCGATCAAGCCCTTGAGCCGCTGGTCCGCGCAAAGGGTCAGCCGACCCGCCTGTCCTAGCCTTTCCAACAGGTCAGGGATCATGCCCAAGAAGGCGATCTCGTCGCCAAGCCCCTGCTCGGCCATCACCACCAAGGCGCGGCCTGCGAGGTCGGACTGCCCGTCCCATCTTGGAAGGTCCAGATCGAACACCGCTGCGCTGGGTAGGTCCAGATCGTGGCGCACGCGATAGGCGTCCCATCCGGCCGTCAGATCACCCATAGCCAGCAGGATCGTGGCCCGCAAGAAGGCCGCCGTGGCACGGGTCTCGGCATCGAGCGGTTGGGCGAGGGCCTGTTGAACAAGGTCAAGCGCGGGGGGGAGATCGCCCATATCGGCCAAGGTCCAGGCGAGATCATATTGGATGCGCGGATCGTTGGGCTTTAGGTTCAAGGCCTCGTGCAAGGCTTGAGCGGCCTGTTCAAGTCCGCCGCTTGCCCGTGCTGTCTTGCCGGCCAACTGCCACCGCTCGGCCTCTTGCGGCGCGGCGGACAGGGCCTGAACAGCCAAGTCATGCGCCTCGTGCGTGCGGTTCAAGGCCAAGAGGGCCGTGCACTGCGCGCTGACCCCGGCCATGTCGCCCGGCAGTGCCTGCGCAAAGTAGCTGGCAAGGGCGAGGGCCTCGTCTTTCATGCCCAGCCGCGACGCTGCGTGAGACAGGGCTAGGGCGATATCAACATCGTTGGGATTGAGGCCAAGGGCCCGTTCATAGGCCTCGAATGCTTCAAGGGTGCGTCCGCTTTCTTGTAGGATCAGGCCCAAGGTCCGCCAGGCGGCGCTGTGTTTAGGAAACCGGTCGGTGACTTGCCGCGCGATCCTTTCGGCGAGGGCCGGGTTCTGGTCGGCGAGGGCCTTGTGGGCGCGGTCCAGCAATGATTTGGGCATGAGCGGCGCACCTTTAGTTTAGTACCCACTTGTATGGTCGCCCGGCGCTAAAATTGAATTAACCCTGTTTGAGGCCGATTGACCCTCCTCGGGCCATATGACGTTATGGGTGCCAATTGATAATGGGACTCATGCGGTCCCTTTCGGAGGCGCCGTCCATGCAATTCAAAAATTTCGTTCACCCCACTGCCGAGCAGGCAAAGGCCTTTTTCGGCGCGCCGGAAGACGGTCCCTTCGTGATGGTCAATCTTCTGAAGTTCAAGCCCAAGGCCGAATATGCCGACGGGTCCGACGCCGACATTTCGGGCTTTGAGGCCTATCTGCGCTATGGCCGCAAGGTGCGGCATCATATTCTCAAGGTCGGTGGAACGCCGGGCTATTCGGGACCCGTCACCGGGCTGATGCTCGGCGAGGTCGAAGAACTCTGGGACATGATCGCGCTGGCGGAATATCCCTCGCTCGCGGCCATGCAGGAGATGGTTCAAAGCCCAGAGTACCAAGAGATCGCCAAACATCGCGATGCGGGTCTTGCCGGTCAGTTGAACATCAAGACCAAGGGCACGCTCGCATGACCCTTGGCTTTGACCTCTATTGGTCGTTCCGCTCGCCCTATTCCTATCTGGTCACTGACCGGATTGTGGCCCTCGAGCGCGATTATGATGTGACCTGTAATCTGCGGGTCGTCTATCCGATCGCGGTGCGCCAGCCTGATTTCTTCGCCAATAATGACCCGCTTTGGATCACCTATTTTGGTAAGGACATCCATCGTAGTGCCCAATTCGCGGGCGTGCCCTTCCGTTGGGCGCGGCCTGATCCGGTCTATATGGACCCGCAAACCCGCACCTATCCCAAGGAACAGCCCTACATCCACCGCCTGTCGTGGCTCGGTGTTGCGGCGAGCGAGCGGGGAAAGGGCATGGCCTTTATCGAGCAGGTCGGTCGCCTGATTTGGGACGGAACGGTCGCGGGCTGGAACGTCGGAGACCATATGGCAGACGCCGTCGCTCGCGCCGGGCTGGACCTTGCTGAGTTGGATGCCGCCATCGCTGCGCCGGGAGAGGCCGAGCGTCTGGACGGCATCATTGCTGCCAATCAGGCCGCTCAGCGCGAAGGCGGTCACTATGGCGTGCCGCTGATGGTCTTTGAAGGCGAACCCTTCTTTGGCCAAGACCGGTTTGACCAGTTGGTCTGGCGGATGAGCCAGAGGGGTCTAGCTAAGCGTTAGCACCAACTGGCTTGACCGGCTGTCGGTGAGCGCAGGAGCTCTTGGATGTTGGCCTCAAGGATGCGGTAGCCGACATTGCCATAGAGCTTTTGACGGCCGTCATTGAGCACGAGCGTCGGGCTGCCTTGGATGTTCATGCTGGCAGCGGCTTCATAGTCGCTGGCAAGGCTGGCATAGGCGCTGCCGTCATGGATCAGGGCTTCGATCCGGGTGACATCTACCCCGGTCTGCTCGCCGATTTGGCATTGGACCGACCATTGGCCAATATCGCGCGCATCACGAAAGAAGGCCGTGCGCATGGCTTGAAGACTGACCCCGAAGGTGCCCGCCTCAATGAGCCCCGCTGCCTCATCCAACTGAACGGCCTTGAGAAACAGGTGCGCTCCGGTCGACGAGGCGGGCTTGGCGGTGAGCCAGATGTTCGGATTGATGGTCACTTCAGGAAATTGCTTGGCGACCTCCATCAGGTGGCGGTTAAAGCCCTCATGGCCTCCTTTGTCGCGCCAGGTAGTGCTCATTTTGCGCGCCGTGTCGCCAAAGATGGAGCAGAAACGGTGATCAAACCGGATCTGGTCGCCGAAGGCCTGCTTTAAGGCCCGCACCCGCATCTCGGAAAAATAGGCCCACATGCACAGGACGTCAGAGAAATAGACAACGGGCACGGCGGTCATGGTGAAGGTCCATTCGCTGATCGGGATTATCCCTCATTGGGTCGCCTGGTCTCGGTCTAATGACCAGAGATATTGGTGTGCAGTGGGCATAACGTGACCATGAGACGCACCGCTGTGGCCTTTTGGGACTTTTACCAGGCTGCCAAACGCTCCGATGATTTGGCCAAGAGCGAAGCCCAAATTTATGCCACCGAACCCACTAGCGGCAGTAGTAATGTCAATATATGCTCGTCGCTAATAATGACCGTGGATGTGCCTGTTGCGCGATGCGGGCTGATCTTTCTGGGAGGGACCTATGCGGCTTTGGACCTGGTTGGGCGGGATTGTTCTCGTCATTGCTGTCGCCTTTGGATGGGTCGCCACCCACAAGGAAGCGGTCTTTATGATGATCGCCCATACGCAGCTTCCGAAGGTGGAGCCAAACCAGCCAGTGACCTGGGCTGAAGGCCCGGCGACTGCGCCTGAGGGCAAGCGTCCACCCAATGTCATCGTCATCCTGGTGGATGATATGGGCTATAATGACATCACCTTTAACGGCGGTGGTATCGCCGGTGGTGCCGTTCCCACGCCCAATATCGACTCCATTGGCCACGAGGGTGCAAATTTCGTCAACGGCTATGACGGCAATGGTACCTGCGCGCCGTCGCGTGCCACGATCATGACCGGTCGCTATGCCACCCGCTTTGGATTTGAGTTCACCCCGGCCCCCGTCGCGTTCCAAAAGATGGTCGGAACTCAGAGAGAAGAGGGCTCGATCGCAGCGCCGACCTTCTTTGCGGATCGGGTCAAGGACATGCCGCCCGGAACGACCAAGGGGGCAGCAGCCTCAAACAACCTAGCCGTGCCGACCAGCGAGATCTTCATTCCCGCCCTGCTGAAGGCCAAGGGCTATCACACCCTACATTTCGGCAAGTGGCATCTTGGATCGGTCAAGGGCACCCGTCCGGAGGAAAAGGGCTTTGATGAGAGCCTCGGCTTCATGTCGGGCGCGTCGATGTTCCTGCCAGAGAACGATCCGAACGCTGTAAATTCCAAGCAGCCTTGGGACCCGATCGACCGCTTCTTGTGGCCCAATCTGCCGTACATGGTGCAGTTTAACGGGTCTAAGATGTTTGCGCCTAAGGGCTATATGACCGACTACCTCACCGATGAGGCGGTCAAGTCGATCCATGCCAACCGCAATCGTCCCTTCTTCATGTACTTCACGCCCAACGCGATCCACACCCCGCTGCAGGCCAAGAAGGAGGACTATGACGCCCTGCCACAGATCAAGGATCACCGTCTTCGCGTCTATGGCGCGATGATGCGCAATCTTGATCGCAATGTTGGGCGCATCTTGAAGCAGTTGAAGGATGAGGGGATCGACGACAACACCCTGATTATCTTCAGCAGCGATAATGGCGGCGCTCACTATATCGGCCTGTCCGAGATCAACCGTCCCTATCGCGGCTTCAAGGCGACCTTCTTTGAAGGTGGCATCCATTCACCCTTCTTCATGCGTTGGCCTGGGACCATTCAGGCCGGAACCCAGTTCGCCTATCCCGTCGGTCATATCGACATTCTGCCTACGGCGGCGGCGGCGGCGGGTGTAGACCTGCCCAAGGACCGGGTGATCGATGGCGTCGATCTGATGCCCTTCTTGCAGGGGAAGGCCCAGGGGCGTCCTCACCAGACCCTGTTCTGGCGTTCGGGTCAGTATGAGGTGGTTCGTGATGGCGATTGGAAGCTTCAGTATAATGGTGCTCTGAAGAAGCTTTGGCTATTTAACCTCGCTGTTGATCCGACTGAGCAAAACAATCTTGCGGCCACGGAGTCTGCGAGGGTTGTGGCCATGCAGGCCCTGTTAAAGGCCCATAATGCTGAGAGCGTCAAACCCCTCTGGCCGTCCCTTCTTCAAGGGCCAGTCTCAATCGATCATCCGAGTGGTATGCCATCGAAGCCCGGTGAAGAATACATCCAGTGGGATAACTAGGGCTTTAAACGAAGAGGTTTCTCTGATCACCCGCGCGGAGATTCAGGGAAACCGCTTTGGAAGGGTCGGACTTAGAAGTCGAAAGCCATCTGCTTTTCAGTGGAAGCCTTGGACTTAACCTGCCGTTTGCGCCCTGTCGTGGAGGGCGCTCCTTTGCGGCTGCCGTGCTTTGCCACGATCTCATGCGCGGCTTGCCGGTGGTTCGACCCTTTGCGGATGGCGTAGAGCGTTTCGCGGGCAAATTTCGCCGCACTGGCATTGTCAACGATGGGCGGCGGATAGGGCAATGAAGAGGCCCCTGGCCATAACCATGGCTCATGGACAAACCCATCTGGGATGGCACCAAGTTCGGGTACGAAGGTACGGATGAAGCTGCCTGATGGATCCTGATCAAGGCTTTGCTTTACCGGATTATAGATTCGGATCGTGTTGATACCGGTGGTCCCGGATTGCATCTGGACCTGAGGCCAGTGAATGCCGGGTTCATAGTCGACAAACTTGCGCGCCAGGTGCAGCCCGCTTTCCTGCCAAGGCAGCCACAGATGATAGCTGGCGAAAGACATCAACATCGCTCGCATGCGAAAATTGATCCAACCATGCAGGTTCAGGGCTCGCATACAGGCGTCAATGAAGGGAAAGCCGGTTTTCCCCTCGCTCCAGGCCGCCAATCGAAGCGGATCAGCAACCTGGGGCCGCAATCCATCATAGGCGCGGTGAAGATTTTCAAACTCAAGGCGCGGTTCGTCTTCAAGCTTCTGCATGAAGTGGCAATGCCAATGGAGGCGACCTGAAAATGAAACCAAGGAGGGTCGCCAGCGTTGCTCCTCTGGGTCCCTCGAGAGATTCGAAGCCTGCATCTTGGCCGCTGTGGCTTGGGCGACTTCCCTCATCGATAATGTGCCCCATGTCAGATGCGGGGACAGGCGTGAACTGGCCTCGAAGGCCGTGACCGGACTGGACATCTGAAAGCGATAGTCTCGCCCGCGTGCGTTCAGAAAGCTCTCTAAAATGCCAAGACCTGCGACCCGGCCTCCCGGCTGACGGTGCGGGCAGGGGTCCGGTTTTAGCCCTAGCGCGTCGGCGGTCGGGATATGGGTAGGCCAATCCCCATCAAGGGGTGCGAGCCTTATGGGCGCGGGCGTGACCTCGCTGGCCATATCGCGGTCCCAAGATTGGGCCCAACCATTGCGGGATTTTAGTCTACGGGTGACGCCGAATTGCCTTCGCTCATGCCATGGGACGCTCGCCCGCTTGGCCCAAGCTGCAACCGCCAGATCACGACTGTAGGTCCAGCCATTGCCGGTTTCTTCATGGCTCCAAAGGTTCGCGATACCGTGGCGGTCATGCAGGTGCTTGAAGATCTGGACCGCGTCGCCGACCATGACGCACAGAGGCTGGCCGATAGTGGCAAGCGCTTGCTGTAGTTCGTAAAGGCTCTCAGCGGCAAATGCCCACTGCCGTCCAGAGGCGTCAGGCTGCGCCCAGAGTTCGGGCTCCACAATATAGAGGGGCAAGACAGGACCGGCCTCTATTGCCATGGTCAGAGGCTGGTGATCGGTGATCCTCAGGTCGCGTTTGAACCAGACAATATTCAGTTGGGCTGTCATGGGCGCGGCGCGGCCTTGCTGCAGTTAAACTGACCCCAGACGTCTGAGCGATTCCTGCGTCACACCCCATTTAGAGGGCGACGGATCGGTGACCAGATCATTGCCCAAAGAAAAAGGCCCGCAGCGACTGCGGGCCTTTGAATCTTAAGCCAGATTGCCCTATTCGGCGGCAACCGCCTGCGGAACAGCGACCGCGAACCGGTCCTGCCAAGCCTTCAGCGTGGCGCTATTGTCCTGGTGCCAGGGGTGGAAGCCCGGACCAAACCAATCCCAATAGGCTTTCCAACTCTTGCGGAAGAGGCCGGGCTTGCCGAACAGGTAACCGAGGACGCTCAGCCGGGCCTTCCATGGCTTCATGCCGTCGGCGATCAGCAACATGCTGGAAAATGTCGTAATGTTGGACACAAACATCACGGTCATGATCAGCATGATCCGAACGCGCAGGCCATAGCGCTGGCTGGGCTTCCAGTGTTTTGAAATCTCTTGGAACACGTCAAAGGCCACGGCCTTATGTTCGGTCTCTTCCATGGCATGCCATTGCCACAGGCGCGCGAGATCTTCGGGCACGCCATCCCAAAATTCAGGCTCTTCGAGGAACAGGTCCGCCATCATAGCCGTGAAATGTTCCATGGCGATGGTGACGCCCAGCATGGCCACGCGGCCACGGGTGCGCAGGAAGGCCAGACGGCCTTTGATATTGGCCTCGATCTCATCAATCGGATAGTGGCTGCGATCTAGCCCCGCATTGAGGCCGACATGCTCGCGTGTATGGATCGCTTCTTGGGCGATGAAGCCCTTAGCGTCTTCCAGCAACTTTCCCGACAGGTTGGATCGGTAGTTGCGTACCGCGTCCATAAACAGACGTTCGCCATCGGGAAAGGTCAGCGATAGGGCGTTGAACACCGCCGTGGCAACAGGATCTCCCGCCATCCAAGCTCGCCCGTGCGCTTGGTCGGTTGCAAAGTGAATATCTCGCGGCGAAACCGCAAGTCCGATAGGAGTTTGCATTGTTTTGGCACCCGGCGTGGAGTTTAATATCGACTTCTTACCGGTGAGGATTGCTTATAATGACAAAAATGTCAACATCATCTTCGCCGCCAAAAGCACGGTTGCGCCGGACCTCTGAGGGTGCGCAAGAGAATATCTTGGCCGCAGCCGAAAAAATCCTTGTTGAATCAGGGCCTCAGAACTTAAAGCTGGTCGAGGTGGCTCGCCGAGCGGGCGTGGTCAATGCCACGGTTCTGCACCATTTCGGGTCTATCGACGGGGTTCAAGCCGCCTTGATGACCCGCATGATCGCCGATCTGGTGAGTCGTATTCTCGCGGTCACGGATCACGTCACTGACCCTGCAGCCTTCGCGACCCAAAGCACGGAGGCACTGTTCGATGCCTTCGAGGCCAAGCCCGTGGCCCGTTTGGCGGCTTGGCTGGAACTGACCGGAGAATCTCGTCGCCTGACCACCGTGCGCGAGGCGGTCCACAGCGTGCTATCGACGCGGATGGTCGAGCAGACGGGTATGCCCGTTGCGGTGGTCGAGGATTTTATCTTGCTTTGCCTCAGCATGGCGCTCGGCGCGGGTCTGTTTGGCGCGACCCTTGGCAGCTTGCTTGGACGCCCCGAGAGCCGAGCGCGAGATTTGGCGTTGGCTATCTTGCAACGACGCGTTGCTGACGCGACGCTCGGCCTGAAGGGCGGATAGACCGCCCGCAGCGCGACCTATAAGGAAGCCGCTAACGAGACGGCGCGCGCAAGGCTCACCGGCCGTGGCGTTCGCCACCTGTTTAGCCAAGTCTCTGTAACTAAGAAGGTTCGATCCATGACCCCGTGGCACCAGAGCTATATCGGCGGAGGCTATGTCGCCGGTTCGGGCGCGAGTTTCGATACGATCAATCCGGCGACCGGCGAGGTCTTGGGTCATGTTGAGATTGCAGGACCGCAGACGGTCGATGCGGCCGTTCAGGTTGCCGCGCGCGGACAGCGGATTTGGGCCGCGATGACCGGGGCCGAGCGGGGGCGGGTGCTGCGCAGGACGGCGGACCTGCTTCGAGCGGCCAATGACGAACTAGCCCTGCTTGAGACCCAAGATACGGGCAAGCCAATCCAAGAGACCTCGGTGGTCGATATCCTATCGGGCGCGGACTGCCTTGAATACTATGCCGGGATTGCGGCGACCCTGACCGGCCAACATGTCGACCTTGGCCCGCAAGCCTTTGGCTATGTGCGGCGCGAGCCTCTGGGCGTGGTGGCGGCCATCGGGGCGTGGAACTATCCGATCCAGATCGCCTGCTGGAAGGCCGCCCCGGCCCTGGCTTGTGGCAATGCCATGATCTTCAAGCCCTCGGACCTGACGCCCTTAACCGCTCTGCGGTTGGCCGAAATCTTCACTGAGGCGGGGCTGCCTCATGGGGTGTTCAATGTGGTTCAGGGCGGCGTCGAGACGGGGCGGCTCCTGTCGCTCCATCCCAAGATCCAAAAGATTTCCCTGACCGGCTCGGTCGAGACCGGCAAGAAGGTCATGGGCGATGCCGCGACGACGCTCAAGGCCGTGACCATGGAACTGGGCGGCAAGTCCCCCCTGATCGTGTTCGACGACGCCAGCCTCGACAATGCCGTGTCGGGCGCCCTAATGGCCAACTTCTATTCGGCGGGCGAGGTCTGTTCCAACGGAACCCGCGTCTTTGTCCACAGTGCCATAAAGGCGGCGTTTTTAGAGAAGCTCTTGGCGCGGACCGCCAAGATGGTCATTGGCGATCCGCAAGACCCCGCCACCCATGTCGGCGCGCTGATATCCCGCGACCATATGGAAAAGGTCCTGACCTATATCGAGCGCGGCAAGGCCGAGGGCGCGCGGCTGCTGTGCGGCGGCGAAGCGGTGACGGACGGGGCGCTGGCCAAGGGCAATTTCGTCTCCCCCGCCATCTTCGATCACTGCACCGACCAGATGGTCATTGTGCGCGAAGAGATTTTTGGCCCGGTCATGTGCGTGCTGGAATTTGATGACGAGGATGAGGTAGTCGCGAGGGCCAACGATACGGATTTTGGTCTGTCTGCCGCCGTCTTTACCAACGACCTGACCCGTGCCCACCGGGTGATCGCCCAGCTTCAGGCCGGAACCTGCTGGATCAATCAGTACAATGTCACGCCAATTGAGCTGCCCTTTGGCGGCAATAAACAGTCGGGTATTGGCCGCGAGAACGGTCACGCCGCCATCGACCACTATAGCCAGCTCAAGAGTGTCTATGTCGCGCTTGGCGATATTGACGCGCCCTATTAAGAGACCCTCCGATGACTGCGGAATTTGACTATATCATCGTCGGAGCAGGATCGGCGGGCTGTGTTCTCGCCAATCGTCTAACCGAGGACGGCAAGCACAAGGTCTTGCTGCTCGAGAGCGGCGGCAGTGATCGCTCGATCTTCATCCAGATGCCGACGGCCCTGTCGATTCCGATGAACAATCCTCGCTATATTTGGGACTATGAGGCCGAGCCGGAACCAGCCTTGGGGGGGCGGCGCATCCATACCCCGCGCGGCAAGGTCTTGGGCGGGTCGTCCTCGATCAATGGGCTGGTCTATATTCGCGGCAATCCGCTGGACTTTGAGCGTTGGCAAGAAGAGGGGGCCAAGGGCTGGTCCTATCCCGACGTTCTGCCCTATTTCCGCCGCGCCGAAGACCGGGCCGAGGGCGGCGATGCCTATCGCGGTGAGGGCGGGCCGCTCAAGACCCAATATGGCAGCTTGAAGAACCCGCTCCATGCGGCGTGGATGAAGGCTGCAGAGGCGGCAGGCTATCCCCTGACCAGCGACGTCAATGGTCGCCAGCAGGAGGGCTTTGGCCGAATGGATATGACGGTCGGAGAGGGGCGGCGCTGGAGCGCGGCCAATGCCTATCTGAAACCGGCCATGAAGCGAGCCAACCTGACCGTCCTGACCCACGCCCAAGTGTTGCGGGTCGAAATTGAGGGCAAGCGCGCGGTCGGTGTGCGCTATGTCCGGGGCGGTCAAGAGATTGTCGCCAAGGCGCGGGCCGAAGTGATCCTGGCCGGAGGGGCGATCAACTCGCCGCAGATCTTGAAACTGTCAGGCGTCGGTCCTGCCGAAGAACTGACGCGCTTTGGACTGCCTGTCGTCTGCGACCGTCCCGGGGTTGGGGAGAACCTGCAGGACCATCTGGAATTCTATTTCCAGATCGCCAGCAGGAAGCCGGTGACGCTCTATTCGTCGATGAACCCGCTAGCAAAGGCCCTGATCGGCGCGCGCTGGATCCTGTTCAAGGACGGGCTAGGCGCGACCAATCACTTTGAAAGCTGCGGCTTTATCCGCAGCCGGGCTGGTATTCGCTATCCCGACATCCAGTACCATTTCCTGCCCCTAGCGGTGACCTATGATGGTCAGTCGATGGCAAAGCATCACGGGTTCCAAGCCCATGTCGGACCCATGCGCTCCAAGAG
>Ga0214921_10008066_pt1 | contig 13805 bp, 12 predicted proteins | sample LL1505_MetaG_FD_177992 | JGI IMG/M metagenome (GOLD analysis project Ga0214921, IMG submission 177992) | Freshwater microbial communities from Lake Lanier, Atlanta, Georgia, United States - LL-1505 | ecosystem: Environmental > Aquatic > Freshwater > Lake | place: USA: Georgia | collected... | reverse complement strand
CGGCGATGCTGGCGGCGGCCGGTGACTGCGATATTCTGGTCAACAACAATTCTGGTCCGCCTCCGGGTCATTTCCAGAATTGGGACGAGGCCGATTGGATCGGCGCAGTTAATGCCAACATGGTGCCCGCCCTGATGCTGATCCGCGGCGTCCTGCCCGGCATGCGCGAGCGTAAGTTTGGCCGCATCATCAATATTACCAGCGCCATGGTCAAAACCCCGATGGGACCGATGGGGCTATCGACGGCGGCCCGCGCTGGACTGACCGCAGCCTGCAAGGCTTTGGTCCCTGAAGTCGCAGCCGATAATGTAACCATTAACAATTTGTTGCCAGAACGTTTTGACACAGAACGTCAACAGCAAATGGCCCGTCTGATGATGGGCATGAAGGGCATCACTCTGGAAGAGGCGCGGGCCGAGATCGCCCAGACCATCGCGGCCAAACGCTTTGGTCGCCCAGAAGAGTTCGGGGATGCTTGCGCCTATCTGTGCAGTGCTCAAGCCGGTTTCATCTCTGGCCAGAATATGCAACTCGACGGCGGTTCTTACCGCGGCCTGATCTAGGACCTAGACCATGACCCGCTCGGTAGACATCGCCCCGCTCGACGAGGCCCTGACCTTTGCTTGCACCACGACCGCGGATGGCGAGCGCCTGATCGCGGTTCGCGCCTATCAGGAGGGTCAGATCACAGGGGTTGATCTGTCGTCGCTGCGCGCGTCCGCTTCTGAGGATGCTATCGATTTGATCAATCGCCTCGGGCAGGACGCCATTCGGGCCTTTGTTCAGGCCGCCAAGGAAGAGGTCGAGGTTTCGTCAGACCAGCTTGGCCTGCCCGTCCGATTGGGAAACCAGAACATCGGGGTCGGCACCAACTATGCCGAACATGCCGCAGAATCGACCGTGGTCGGCTCGCCCTTCCTGTTTCCCAAGATCGTTCAGCCGACAGCTTGCGACGCGCCCATTCCCGCTGGGGATGCGCTGCTGGACTATGAGGTCGAGCTCTGTCTGGTGCCCTTGGAGGCCTTGATGCCGGGCAGCCCGGTCTCGGGGGGCTTGATCCTTGGCAATGATGTCACCGACCGCGCCGTCCTGATGCGCAATGTCGATATTGCTGATCCGCAATCGGGCAAGGGTTTTACCTCGGGCAAGAGCGGTCCGAACTATATGCCGATGGGGGATCTGTTCGTGGTCCCGCGCAACCTGACGAGCTTCATCAGCCGCTTGACCCTCCATCTCAGCGTTAATGGTCAGGTTCGCCAACATGCCGCTGCGACCGATTGGATCTGGGACCTTGAGGAGATTGTCCGGCAATGCCGCCTAAAGCGCGACGTGCGCTGGGCCTATTGGGGCGGTGAGGCCCGTCTGGCGGTGGGCGAGGCTGGAGACATCCCCGCGCGCACCGTGATCATGGCCGGCACCCCAGCGGGTACGGTCTTTCAGGGCGTCCCGAACAAGGACCGCCTGATGGGAGCCTTAGCTTGGCTGTTGTCGGGTCGCAAAAAGTCCATGATCGCCCATGTCATTGAGCGGCATATCAAGAGCGCGCGCGCGGCCAAGACCTATCTGCAGCCGGACGACCGGGTTGATATCCGGGTCGATCGCTTAGGTTGCCTGTCCAACCGCGTCGTTACGGCGCTCTGATCCCCAAAAATCTCAGCCAAGGATCAAAAAGGTTAGCGGGCGTCGCTTGCCAAGTCGGTCCGGTGCGATAGTTTGGACTTTAAGACATTGGTCGTGCCCAAAGTGCGTTTAGCCTTGGCATGAGCCGCTGCATCAAGGGAGTTTCCGATGGACCTGAGTTTCACGCCTGAGCACGCCGCCTTCCGTTTGGAAGTGCGCAATTGGATCGAAGCGAATTTCCCCCAAGCCATTCGCGACAAGCAGGCCACCGGTGAGCACCTGAACAAGGAAGAGATCGTGTCTTGGCACAAGATCCTCCATGCCAAGGGCTGGCTGACCCCCTCATGGCCTAAGGAATATGGCGGCAACGACTGGGACGTCGTGCAGCGCTATATCTTCTCTGAGGAACTGGCCCGCGCCAATACCAGCCAGCCAACCTTTGGCCTCGGCATGATCGGACCGGTCCTCTACACCTTCGGCTCGCCCGAGCAGAAAGAGACCCTTCTGAAGCCAACCATCGCTGGCGACATCTGGTGGTGCCAGGGCTATTCAGAGCCCGGTGCCGGTTCCGATCTGGCCGGTCTGTCGACCCGCGCCGAGCGCTTTACCGGTGAAGACGGCAAGGAATATTACCGCGTCAATGGCCAGAAGACCTGGACGACCCAAGGCCACTTCGCCGACTGGGGCTTCTTCTTGGTGCGCACCGACCAGAACGCCAAGAAGCAAGAGGGCATCACCTTCCTGCTGATCGACATGAAGACCCCCGGCATCAGCGTTCGCCCGATCATCACGATGGATGGCGGTCACGAGGTCAATGACACCTTCCTCGACAATGTCATCGTGCCGGTCGAGAACCGCATTGGTGACGAGAACAAGGGCTGGACGGTAGCCAAGTATCTGCTCGGCCATGAGCGTACCGGCATTGCAGGCGTCGCCCGCTCCAAGCGCGGCATTGAGCGTCTGCGCGAAGTGGCGGCAGGCGTGATGGCCGACGACGGTCAGCCCCTGATCAAGGACCCGGATTTCCGTCGCAAGATCGTCGACCTTGAGATCGACCTTGCGGCTCTGGAATATACAGAGCTGCGTACGCTTGCGGGCGAAAGCAGCGGCAAGGGCCCCGGACCCGAAGCCTCCATGCTCAAGGTCAAGGGCACCGAGGTCGGTCAACGCCTGACGGAATTGACGCTCGAAGCCGCAGGTCACTATGGCGAGCCCTATTTCCGGGGCTTCCCGCGCGAGGGCGACAATGTCCAAGCCATCAGCCCGGACTTCGCCTTCAAGGCCGCGCCGTCCTATTTCAACATGCGCAAGACCTCAATCTTCGGTGGCTCTAACGAGATCCAGCGCAACATCATGGCCAAGGCGGTTTTGGGGCTCTAGGGCCTAACCCTCGGCTGAGAGAACAAGAAAAGGGGGAGATGGCCGGTCCATCTCCCCCTATTTTTTGCCGCTCGCTGTCCTAGCTGACCGTATCTTCTCGGATGGAGGCGCGAGCGATCCAGAACAGGGCTCCGGCGACCAATAGGCCCAGAGACCCGATCAACAACGCCCATTTGACGCCCAGTGCTGAACCCATACCCATGGGGCCTGAGAAGGTGTCGGACAGGATGCCGACAAACAGCGGACCGCAGCCGAGGCCGACCAGATTGGCTACGAATAGGGTGATCGCAGCGGCGGTGGCGCGGGTGCGCGGCGATACCAGGCTCTGAGACGAGGCATAGGCGGGGCCGTACCACAGGGTGTTGAGCAGGGTCGGAAGCAGCAGCATCACGAGGGCCGCCGCCGCTGAGCCCTGCAACATGGCGATGATGTAGATAGGCCAGCCAATCAGTGCGCCGAGAGCGGGAATGGCCATCTGGTGCCGAAGGTCCGTGGCTCCGAGCTTGTCCGCCAACTTTCCGCCGAGCACGGTCCCGACAATACCGCCAATACCGGTGACCAGACCCATGCCAATCCCGATCAGGCCGGTGGGCTTGAGACCAAACTGCGCTGACAACTGGGTCAGTTCCTCGGTGTGGTTGCGCAGGAAGAACGAGGCGGCAAAGGCTTGGTGGCCATAGCCTTGAAAGGCCATGAACCCGGCACCAAAGGCGATCAGCCAGAAGGTCTTCTTGCCCGAAATTTCGCGCAGGGCCGCGCCGACGCTGGGGCTTTCACCGACCGTTGGCTTCTTGACCCGTGGCTCGACCAAGGTGATGGCGGCGACGCAGGCCATGACCAGACCCGGCGCCCCGGCGATCAAGAAGGCCGCGCGCCATCCGAAGGCATCCGCCGCCAAGCCGCCCATCACCATGCCCAGCAAGCTGCCCAGCGGCGTGCCCACCGAATAGAAGGCGAGCGCTGAGGAGCGCATGGATTTGGGGACATAGTCGCTGATCAAAGAGTGGGAGGGTGGACTACAGCCCGCCTCACCGACCCCAACGCCCATGCGGGCGAGGAAGAGTTGCAAAAAGGTCTGGCTCATGCCGCATAGGACGGTGAACAGGCTCCAGATCGCGGTAGCACTGGCAATGATCCACGGCCGGTGGCCCCGCTCGGCCAAACGCGCGATGGGCAGCATCAGCACCGTATAGAACAGGGCAAAGGCCAGTCCGGTCATCATGCCGAGCTGCCAATCGGCCAGATGCAGATCCTTCTTGATCGGCTCGGCCAAGATATTGATCACCTGACGATCCAGGAAATTGAGCGTGTAGATGGCCAACATCACGCCTAGCGCATAGCGGCGATAGGCGGGCGATAGGGGCTCGTGGTCTAGAGCTTCGGCGGGCACAGAATTTGGCTCTGGCGTCGTTGCTACGGCGTCGGTCATTCCGGTGTTTCCTCGCGGTCGGGCCGTTGCGGCCTCATCGTTGAACCCGCAGTAGAGCCGGGATGTGACGGCTCGGCAAGCGTCCTGCGGCGATAAATCGACCTTGCCTTGATTGCGTTTCGAGGCAAGGGTCAGGGCAATTGAGCGAGGAAACGACTATGGCTGAAACTTCCCTGTCCATCCGCAAGGTTTCCGGTGCCCTCGGCGCGGAAATTTCAGGCGTCGATCTCTCGGCGAACCTCTCGGACGGCGTCATCGCCCAGATCCGCGCCGCCTTGGTCGAGCATCAGGTCATTTTCTTTCGCGACCAGACCCTAACGCCCGCGCAGCAGGTCGCATTCGGCAAACGCTTTGGTCCCTTGAATATCCATCCCTATGTCGCGGGCATGGCCGAACATCCCGAAGTGATGGAAATCATCAAAGAGCCAGCAGACAAGACCAATTTCGGCGGCGGTTGGCATTCGGATACCAGTTTTTTGGAACGCCCGGCCATCGGCTCAATTCTCTATGCTATCGAGATTCCGGAGTGGGGCGGAGACACCCTCTTTGCCAGCCAAGCCGCCGCCTACGACGCCCTGACCCCGGGCCTAAAGGCGACGTTGGAGGGCCTGAATGCCGTCCATTCTGCGGGCCGCGAATATTCCGCCTCCGGTCATTCCGCCCAGAAGCGCGGCTCCATGTCCGTGGTCGAGGCCGAGGGTGCAGTGGGCGAATATATCCACCCGGTGGTGCTGACCCATCCGGAAAACGGTCGCAAGGCGCTCTATGTCAATCCGGCCTTCACGATGCGTTTCGAGGGCTGGAGTGCGCGGGAAAGCAAGCCGTTGCTCGACTTCCTATTCGACCATTGCCGTCAAGAGGCCCGCACCTGCCGCTTTGTTTGGACCCCCGGATCGGTGGCCTTCTGGGACAATCGCTCGGTCTGGCACTATGCCCTCAACGACTATCCCGGCCAGCGCCGCCACATGCGCCGTGTGACCGTGGACCCAAGCTAGGTCTGATCTTTCGCTGGCCGCCACAGAGGGCCAACCGCGATCAGCAGGACCAGCACATTGAAGGCGACGTTGGAGGGATTGCCGGATGCGATCGATCCAGCACTATCAAGACAGAACCAGGCCAAGGTTCCGGCTAGGACGCTGCGCCTGACGCCCTCGGGTGCCGCATCATAGACCCAAGCTGACAGGCACCAGATCGTCACGCCCCAACCGAGAAGAAATCCGCCAGTGAGGGCAGATAGAAACTGCGTGTTGGGGGCGTCATAGGTCGAGGGACGATCCAATCGCCATCCGAGCAGATCGAGGGTCCAGCGCGCCGGTGCGCTGGTCGCGCTCATGGTTCCGAGAGAAAAGACTGGGCCAAAGGCGCCAATGATAATGGCTGTGACTTTCAGCCAGAACCTATGGAAGGCTTGGGTCATGGTAGCGTTGCCCTAGGCGGCGGGCAGTTGCGATAGGATGGTTGGGGAGTCGTAATAGTCGCGCCAATAGGTGATCAGGCCATCATGGACTTCGTAGACGCCGGTGACGGGAAGCTCGACCCACTTGTCACCGAACAGGTGCCGATCTAGGCGTTCCAGGATGACAACCGGACCGGCTGCGACCTCGCGCAGGACCCGAAACTCATTTTCCTTGGTCGGGCCAAAGAAGGGTTCGAGCACCGCCCGCACACCGGCAGGCCCATGGACGGTGCCGAGCGGGGGAGGATTGGTATATTCGCAGGTCGCCGAGATCAGCTTGAGCGCCTCATCATAGTTCAGGGGCTCCATGAGCGTCATGAACTGGCGGACAATTTGGAGGGGCGTTGAGGACATGTCGGGCTCCTGATGGGTTCTGTAGGCTGAGTGTTAGAGTCTTTTGGCGGTCTCGCAACGACCTGAAAGGTTATCAAGCGTCCTGGGCATCTGTGCTGCGAAACAGGGCTTCGGTGTCGGCGTCGGCGGGAAATAGGGTTTCGATCCGCAACTCATCCGCCGTGACATCCTGCGCCGTACCGAAGGTCGCGACGACCGCGAACATCGAAATCTTGACGGCCTCGATCTGCAGGGTGAAGGGCATGACCGGCAGGAGCGCCGTGTCGGCGGCGGACCACAAGATGTGCCTGTCCTGCAGCGGCGCGAGATCCTCCAGAACGGCCTTCATCTCAGCCCCAGCCAAGGCCTCAGCCTCACGCTGCGCCCGCCGCCACATCAAGGGGCCGACAGCCGACCAGTTGGTGATGAACGGGCGGATACCGTGAGGATGAAAGAACAGCCGCATCAGATTGCGCTCACCCCCGCCCACCCGCTCCCAGATATCGTCGCCCAGCATGGCCCCGAGCCGATCAAAGGGTCCGTTCGACATTCGCACGTTCCATGCCCGGTCGAGGGCGACGGCGGGATAGGGCTCATGGACCTTCAGCATCATGCGCACGGCGTTCATGACCTGATCCATCTGGGGATCGTCTAGGGCGCGATGACGAAAGATCGGGGCAAAGCCCGCCGCAGTCAGCCAATCATTGCGGTCGCGCAAGGGCACGTCGAGGGTCTCGCTCAGTTGCAAGATCATGGCCCGGCTTGGATTGGCGCGGCCTGACTCCAAGAAACTGACATGGCGCTGCGAAACCCCAGAGCTGAGAGCCAGATCAAGCTGCGAGAGATGACGTCTCTGCCGCCAATCGCGCAACAGACGCGCAAAGCCCGTCTCGGCGTCTGGACGTGTGTCCGATATCGACATGGGCGGTGGGTCCTTTGCGGTTCAGATCAAACTATCCCCCACCCGCTGATCCCATTCAATGACCTGAAAGGTAATTGACCAGAGGCGGGAAGGGGCGTGATTGGGAGGAAAAGCGGGAGGAAATCACCATGACCCAAGTCTGGCGGTCCTATTTCATTATCTGGGTGGCCTCGATTGGCCTGTTCGGCCTGGTCTTGGCGGGCGGTGCCTTTGAGGCGACCAGCGCGCCGGTCCGCCTCGTGCTGGCAGGCCTGCATGGACCGGGCGATCTCACCTTCACCCCCGTCTTGAGGTTCAGCCTGGCCGTCATGGGTGGGGTGTCGCTCGGCTGGGCTGCGACCCTCTATGTTCTGGTCCGTGCGGCCAGCGGGATGGGTCCGGCGGGCCGTCCGCTGTGGCACGCCATCACGGCGGGCATGGTCACCTGGTTTGTCATCGACAGCAGCCTGTCCATCGCCACCGGCTTTGGCCTCAATGCCGTGCCCAACAGCTTTTTGGCCGGTATGTACCTGGTCGGACTGATGGCCAGCGGCGCGCTGAAACAGACCGAGGCCTAGCCATAGGCCAGCAGCACGTCATCTAGGGCATGTTCCAGATCGGCCACGGTCGAGCAGTGGGTTAGGCTGGAGCAGAATGGCTTATATTGCAGCAGGGCACTATCGCCCGAACCCCAACTGGCCGGATGTTCAGGGCACAGCCAGATGACCCGCTTGGCCTTGGCGGCGATGTCTTGGAAAATGCCCATGGCCGGATCGCCATTATTGTTGCGCCCATCGCCAAGGATCAGGACCGTGGTGCGCTTATCGATGGTGCTGTCATATTGCAGGCTTAGGTCCGTGAAGGCGCGGCCATAGTCGGTGCTGCCATTGCCGACCTCGCGCAGGATCTTGTCCATCGCGGCATCAAAGGGCAGGGCTTCCAGATCATGGTTCACATCGACCAGATGGCTGGAAAAGCAGAAGGTCTCGAGGTCTGTGACCTTCTCGCGCAGGGCATAGAGCACCAGCAGCAGGAAGCGCACATAGCGGGCGACCGAGCCGGACACGTCACAGATGGTGACGATCTTGGGCTTGTCCTTGCGCTTGGTCTTCCAGATCACATCAAAGGGCACACCGTCATTACCGGCATTGGCGCGCAGGGTGCGGCGCAGGTCGAGCTGGCCACGATTGCGCACCTTGCGGCGGCGGGCATGTTTGGCGGCCAGTTTCTTGGCCATCTTGGCGATGATCGGCTTCATCCGCTCCATATCGCTCTTGGTCAGGGCCCCAAGAGCGCGGTCCATCATCACCTCGTTCATGAAGGCTTCGCTGGCCGAGCGGCCAAAGACTTCGAACCGGGCTTCGACATAGGCGCGGGCATTGCGCATCAGGGTGCTGCGCGCCTCGATCAGGGCCTCGGCGCGGGCCGTGCCCTCTTCGGTCCGTTCGTCCAGCGCGTCCATAAGCTGCTTGTCGAGCTTTTCGGCGCCGAGCTCTTCAAGCATCCGGCGGACGAAATAGGGCACTTGGGTGGCAAAGCGGATCTGGTCGACATCCGCGCGGGCACCGGCCTGGGCCATGGCCATCGCCATGCGGGTCGCATCGCCGGACTGGGCCAGTTCGAGCAGGTCTAGAGGTGCATCCTCGCCCGCCTCTCCCTTTTTTTCCTGACCACTGCCGCCGCCTTGGCCTGAGCCCGGCTGCTTCTGGCCATTGGACGGTTGGCCGTTGGACTCTTGGCCTTCGGAGTCAGACTCCGATCCGTCAGAGGCGCTGTTGCTCTCCTCTTGATCCTCGTTCTGTTGCTGGTTTTGACGCGGCGGCTTGGTCTCGGCATAGCTGAAATAGAGGTCGAACAGGCGGTCATGCAGGACCTCTTCCTCCTGCGACTTGGCCAGAACCGCCGCCAGAGACATTTTCAGCAGCCCACGGTCCTGATAGCCGACAAGCTCGAGCGCCCGCGCCGCATCAATAGCTTCGGTCGTCGAAACGCCAGCGCCTGCGGTGCGCAGGGCCCGGATATAGTTGGTGAGCGTGCGCTCCATCAGGCCGATTCAGCCTGCTCGGTCAGGACCTTGCGTACCAGTTGATCGACCTGGCTATTGACCTCAGCAATGTCGGTCTGGCGCTTGAGGATCACGTTCAGCGTATTGCGCACCATGACCGGATCTAGGCTGTCGGCATGAAGCAGGAGCAAGGTCTTAGCCCAGTCAATAGTCTCGCTGATCGAGGGCAGCTTGCGAATGTTTTCGTCGCGGATCAGCTGGATGAAGGCCACCAGTTGCGCCAGCAAACGCTCGGAAATGTCTGGCACGCGAGAGCGCACGATCCGGGCTTCCAAATCGGCATTGGGGAAGTCGATATGCAGGTGCAGGCAGCGGCGCTTGAGCGCGTCGCCCAGCTCGCGGGTATTGTTCGAGGTCAGGATGACCAGCGGCGGCACGATGGCCTCGATGGTGCCGATCTCGGGGACCGTCACCTGATAGTCGGACAGGACCTCGAGCAGCAGGGCCTCGAACTCTTCGTCAGACTTGTCGATTTCGTCGATCAGCAGCACCGAGCCGCCCGCCTGTTCCATGGCTTTTAACAGGGGCCGAGGCTCGAGGAACTCGCGCGAGAAGAACAGGTCTTGGAAGCCTGCGAGCTTCTCGAAGGACTCGTCCAGACCGTCGGCATCGCCGATCAGGTGATGGATCTTTTCCTTGAGAATCTGAGTGTAGAGCAACTGCTTGCCATATTTCCACTCATAGAGGGCCTTGCTCTCGTCAAGGCCTTCGTAGCACTGCATGCGCAGGAGCGGGAATTCCATGGACTGGGACAGGGACCTGGCCAGATCGGTCTTGCCGACCCCGGCCGGGCCTTCGATCAAGATCGGCTTGCGCAGATGGTGGGCCAGATAGACGGCGGTGGAGATCGACGCTGTGGAGATATAGCCGACGGACGCGAGGCGCGCGCTGACCGTATCGGCGGACTCAAAACCCGCAAACTCAAGACCCGTATGTGTCACTTAGAACCTATCCCGTTTTAGATCGGATCATGCGCGCCCTGTCGGTCCCAGCAGACGGGGAGGGCGGCGCCTAGAAAAAAGCCGCCCGAGCGGTCGTTGCTCGGGCGGCCTGATTTTTCAAGTCTAGTTGCGCCAGACGACGCCGGAGGTGGAGTCTTCAGTCCCACCTTCATACTGGCGGATCTCGTTACGACCGACCACCAGGTGGTGGACCTCGTCTGGACCGTCAGCGATGCGCAAGGTCCGCTGGCCCGCATACATGCGCGACAGAGGTGTCCACTGTGACACGCCGGTTGCGCCGTGCATCTGCATGGCCTGATCGATAATCTGGCAAACCCGCTCGGGGACCATGGCCTTGACCATGTGAACCCAGATGCGAGCTTCGCGGTTGCCGAGCACGTCCATGGCCTTGGCGGCCTTGAGGACCATCAGGCGCATGGCTTCGATGTCGATCCGCGCGCGGGAGATGATCTCGACGTTTCCGCCCAGATAGGCCAGCTTGCGACCGAAGGCTTCGCGTGACACGCCGCGCTGAACCATCAGGTCCAGAGCCCGTTCGGCTTGGCCGATCGAGCGCATGCAGTGGTGGATACGGCCAGGGCCAAGGCGCAGTTGCGAGATCTCGAAGCCGCGGCCTTCGCCGAGCAACATGTTCTCTTTGGGCACGCGCACATTGTCGAACAGGATGTGCATGTGGCCGTGCGGCGCATCGTCTTCACCGAACACGTGCATGGGGCCGAGGATCTTCACGCCTGGGGTGTCGATAGGCACCAGGATCTGGGACTGCTGCTTGTGAGCTGGGGCATTGGGGCTGGTCTTGACCATGGTGATCATGATCTTACAGCGCGGATCGCCAGCACCGGAGATGTAGAACTTCTCGCCGTTCATGACCCATTCGTCGCCTTCGAGGACGGCGGTCATGCCGACGTTCTTAGCGTCCGACGAGGCGCGGTTTGGCTCGGTCATGGCGAACGCCGAACGGATTTCACCGCTCAGCAGAGGCTTCAGCCACTTTTCCTTTTGGGCAGGCGTGCCGACCCGTTCCAACACTTCCATGTTGCCGGTGTCGGGTGCCGAGCAGTTCATGGTCTCGGAGGCCAGCGAGTTCTTGCCCAACTCAACGGCAATATAAGCATAGTCGAGGTTCTTTAGGCCTTCACCGGTTTCGGCGTCAGGCAGGAAGAAGTTCCACAGGCCTTCAGCCTTGGCCTTGTCCTTGGCAGCTTCCAGCACTTCCAGCTGGCCCGGTGCATAGCTCCAGCGATCGGCGCGGCCTTCACCCAGGCGGTGAAACTCAACCGACATCGGCTCGACCGTCTCAGCGATAAAGCGCTTCACATGTTCCAACAGAGGAACAGCGGCTTCGGAAATTCTCAGATCGTTGAGATCGTCGTTAGGATTGAAACCAAAGGCCGTCCCGGCCCGCCCAAGAGGTTTGTTCACTGCTTTTTCCCTTTTTTCATCTGCGTTGGCGGACTTTAAAACAGACGTTTGAACTACGCTAGCCAGAACCTGTATCGCAAGGTCTGTTTCGTTGCCGCACCCCCGAGGTCTTGCTCCGCTTGGGGATAAGGGGACGCGACATTTCAAAAATAGCCCATACTATCGAAGCTATCCGAACAGACTCGGTGGTGAAATTGGTGTCGGGAGCCTGTCTTGGTTCGTTTGCGTGTCATTGATCTAGAAACCACCGGTACCGAGCCTCCCGCCGAGATCATCGAATTTGGCCGCGCTGATCTGGTGGTAGAGGGCAGCACCTACCGCGTTGAGCGGGCGATGGCCCGGCTCTATCGACCTTTACATGGCATTCCGCCTGAGACCATGGCCGTTCATCACATCACCGATGAGGATTTTCCGCCAGACACCCCGGTCTGTACGGAGGAGCTTCTTCGCAAGGCGGTCTGGGGGGGTGAGACCCCCGATGTCCTAGTCGCTCATAACAGCGCCTTTGAGCAGCAGTTCGTTACCCCCGCCATCACCGACAATCTGCCGTGGATCTGCACCTACAAGGTCGCGCTGCGCGTCTGGCCCGATGCCCCACGTCATACCAATCAGGTTCTGCGCTATTGGCTCGGGCTGAAACTTCCCGCCGAACATGCCATGCCGCCCCATCGGGCTGGACCCGATGCTTGGGTGTCGGCCAATATCTTGGCGGCCATGATGCCGCTGGCCACGGTCGAGCAGATGATCGCTTGGACGCTCGAGCCGAAACTGATGCCGAACATCCCCTTTGGCAAACATCGCGGCATGGCGTGGAGCGATGCGCCGCAGGACTATTTGAACTGGATGGTGCGCCAAACCGACATGGATCAGGACGCGATCTGGAACGCCAAAAGAGAATTGGCGCGGCGTGCGGGCTAGTCTATGCCCTCAGGTGATGGCCAAGGGGCCGACTTGCCAAAGTCGTGTTTGTTCCATCTAAGCGGCGCGTCTATTCTCTTGGCTCTGCGTCTCAACCCCCTAAGGTCAAAAACTGCGCGGCTTTTGCGGCGCAAATATCTTCCAGCAGGATCTTTTCATGAAAACTCACGCGCGTGCGGTCGTCATTGGCGGCGGAGTCGTCGGTGTCAGCACCCTTTATCATCTGGCCAAGCTGGGCTGGAGCGACGTGGTTTTGACCGAACGCAAGGAATTGACCTCTGGCTCGACCTGGCACGCGGCGGGCCTGCTGCCCCTGTTCAATCTGAGCTACTCGGTTGGCCAGATGCACAAATATTCCGTGGGCTTCTATCCCACCCTAGAGGCCGAGACCGATCTGAAGGTCGGCTTTAGTAATGTCAGCAACATCCGTCTGGCCCGGACCAAGGACCGGATGGACGAGTACAAATATTATGCGGGTGTGGCCAAGACCATCGGCGTGGATGTCAAGTTCCTGACCCCCGATGAGGTCAAGGCCATCTGGCCCCTATGCGAGACCGATGATCTGCTGGGTGCCATCCAGCATCCCGCTGACGGCTATATCCAGCCTGCCGACCTGACCCAAGCCCTCGCGCGCGGCGCGCGTGATCGCGGCGCGACCATCTATCGTCAGACCTCTGTGACCGGCATTGTTCAGCTTGCCAATGGCGAATGGCTGGTCCAGACCGATCAGGGCGACATCACCTGCGAGCACGTCATCTCGGCGACCGGCAACTTTGCCCGCCGCACGGGCGCGATGGTCGGGCTGGATGTGCCCGTCATTCCGGTCGAGCACCAATATATCGTCACCGAGGCCCATCCCGCCATTCAGGCGCGCAAGGCCGCTGGTCTGCCCGAGATGGGCGTTCTGCGCGAGAGCGACAGTTCTTGGTACATGCGCGAGGAGGCGGGCGGCCTTCTGCTTGGCCCCTACGAGGTCGGCGCGCCGGTCTGCTATGTCGATGGACCCGATCCGCAGTCGGAATATGAGCTGTTCCAAGAGGACCTCGACCGTCTGGCCCCCCATATTGAAACCGCCATCACCCGCGTCCCAGCCTTTGGTGAGGTCGGCGTCAAGCGCGTCTATAATGGCGCCATTGCCTATACCCCTGACGGCAGCCCCATCGTCGGTCCGGCTTGGGGTCTGAAGAACTTCTGGCTCAATGAGGGCCACAGCTTCGGCGTCACCGCTGCGGGCGGCGCTGGCTGGCAACTGGCGCACTGGATCGTCGATGGCGAGCCGACCATCGATATGATGGGCGTCGATCCACGCCGCTTTGGCC
>Ga0214921_10008065_pt1 | contig 13805 bp, 25 predicted proteins | sample LL1505_MetaG_FD_177992 | JGI IMG/M metagenome (GOLD analysis project Ga0214921, IMG submission 177992) | Freshwater microbial communities from Lake Lanier, Atlanta, Georgia, United States - LL-1505 | ecosystem: Environmental > Aquatic > Freshwater > Lake | place: USA: Georgia | collected... | reverse complement strand
GATGCAGAAAAAGCTACAACGATAACATTACCAAAGGATCCAACTGAAGGTAAAGTGATTATTGTAAAAGCTGAAATGAAACCACCATTGGGCAATCGTAAAGTAACTATTACAACTGCCGATGGAACTCTTATCGATGGATATCAAAACTGTATTATACAAGTTTCCAACGAAACTGTTAGTCTACTATTCAGAGATGGTTGGCGTATAATTTAAAAGGAGCAAGAAATGAAAAAGATGGTAAAAACCATTGTGATAGAAAAAATGGATGACGGAACAATTTGTTTAGATCACAATTTGTTACATCGTTTATTGTCATGGGCGATGGCATATGCAAAGAGTGACGATGATATCGTTCACCTAGTTGATGCTGTTGTTCATGAGAGTGATGATGGAGACACTCTCACTATGAAACACTACACATACATCGCAGAAAAAATGGCAAAGCACGCAGCAAAAGAAGTAGAAGCTGTTTAGTTTTGCCGAGTAAGGTATACGCTATACCTCAAATAGCGTCGGTTTGTCAGTTGTCCGTGAACAACTGACACGCACATTTATTTTACTCTTTTTTCAAAATGGTAGTATAATTTGACTAAATAGATTAGTGCTGAAAATAATAACCCTGCAAGAAGTAGGGTTATTAAAATTAATGCTTTACATTAATTCAAAAAAGGTGTATAATTCTTACATGAACTCGAAAATGTTATCCTTAGGCAGAAAGCATCTACCACTCAATAGTGGATGGACATGCTCACGCCCACAGTATACATTTGCGATCGAGTTAGACACTGGGGGTTTTGTAAAGTAGACTAATAACCAAGTTTATTTTCCAAAACCCCTGCGATGAAAATCCAGGGGTTTTTTGTTTTATTGTTCTTTAAAAATTTGCGTACCATGTAGGGGATTCGCCAAGTTGGTAAGGCATCGGATTTTGATTCCGACATGCGGTGGTTCGAGTCCATCATCCCCTGCCAAACGAATGCACATTCACAACAAGAGTGTTCATTTGTTTGGGAGTATAACTTAGTGGTAAAGTAACTGGCTTTTAACCAGTAAACCAGAGTTCGATTCTCTGTGCTCCTACCAGTGGTGTCTATAGTGTAGTGGTCTGCACTTCTTGCTGTGAACGAGAGAGTATGAGTTCGATCCTCATTAGACACCCCATGCTGCTTTAGCTGATGTGGTCATAGCAGGGGTCTGAAGAACCTCGGAAAGTAGTTCGATTCTACTAGGCAGCACCAAATAAATATACCGATGTAGCTCAGTGGTAGAGCATTGTCTTGATAAGGCAGTGGTCAGTGGTTCAATCCCACTCATCGGTACCAAAATTCAATGCGGGATTAATTCAGTGGTAGAATGTTTCGTTGCCAACGAAAATGTCATCGGTTCGAACCCGATATCCCGCTCCAATAATGGGTCGTTAACTCAGTTGGTAGAGTTCCTGCCTTACACGCAGGCTGTCGGGAGTTCGAGTCTCTCACGACCCACCAAGTTTATGGAGAGTTGGCAGAGTCTGGCTGATTGCACTAGTCTTGAAAACTAGCAACGAGAAATCGTTCGTGAGTTCGAATCTCACACTCTCCGCCATATTATACCCGATTGGTGAAATGAATATCACATCTTGCTACGAACGAGAAGTTGGGAGTTTGATTCTCTCATTGGGTGCCAGGAAGATGGGCAGGATGGTAATGCAGCGGATTGCTAATCCGTACAGTTGTGAAAACAGCTGAGTGAGTTCGACTCTCACATCTTCCGCCAAAATATGCGAGTATGGTGAAATCGGTAGACACAGCAGACTTAAAATCTGCCGACGCAAGTCATGCCAGTTCGATTCTGGCTACTCGCACCAAATTTGTCTCGTTAGCTCAGTTGGATAGAGCAACAGCCTTCTAAGCTGTGGGTCAGGAGTTCGAATCTCTTACGAGACGCCATGTTGTGGGGCTGATAGCTTAATGGTAAAGCAGTCGACTCATAATCGATTGAGTGTAGGTTCAATTCCTACTCAGCCCACCAATACCCTTGTGGACAAATTGGTAAAGTCGTCTCTCTCAAAAGGAGAAGTTCTCTCAGTTCGAATCTGAGCAAGGGTACCAGATTATGTGGGTGTGCAACTGAAAGGTTAGGTAGCGGATTGCAAATCCGTATTATGCAGGTTCGACTCCTGTCACCCACTCCAATTATTGCAAAAAGAAAGTTTACAAATAATAAAAATTGATGTATAATTATTGTTCTTAGTGAGAAATCGAAAGTCCTCTATAAGTCGCTACGTAAAGATCGGGTGCTTGAGGCATACGCTGGTTTGGTGGTATATCCAGATGTATAGCAAAAACCACCACTATGCTCGGTTCGTCTATCGGTTAGGACACTGCCCTTTCACGGCAGGAAGACCAGTTCGATTCTGGTACCGAGTACCATGGAGATGTAGGAAAATTGGTAACCCCAGCTGACTGTAAATCAGCCACCTCTGGTATTGTTGGTTCGAGTCCAGCCATCTCCACCAAAATTTGGTCCCATCGTTCATCGGTTAGGATTCCACACTGTCACTGTGGAGAGAGGGGTTCGATTCCCCTTGGGACCGCCATGTTTATTGAAAGGAAATTATGTATTGGGGATATCACTTAATGCTTGATTGCTCTGAATGTGATGTTGATTCAATGAAAGACAAGCAAAACATTTATAACTTTGTTAAAGTGTTAATTGAAAGAATCGATATGGTTGCACATGGTGAACCTATCATTGAATTTTTATGTCCAGGTGATGAAGATAAAGAAGGATATAGCCTGATGCAGTTGATTACTACATCGTGTATCACAGGACATTTTATTGATTACCACGGACACATTTATATTGATGTGTTTAGTTGTAAAGAGTTTAATGTTGATGTAGCGAAACAAACAGTACAAGAATTTTTTGGTGCTAAAAAGATGAGAATCAATTTTATCACCAGAAATGCAGGATAGCGGATTAGAGAAACGGTATCTCGGAAGTTTCATATGCTTCAGTTGGTGGTTCGATTCCATCATCCGCAACCAAATATGCCCTGATGGTGGAATTGGTAGACACGCTGGTCTTAGAAGCCAGTGCGCAAGCGTGAGAGTTCGAGTCTCTCTTGGGGCACCATTGTTGAGAATGTGAGCGAAAGAGTAAGCAATCCTAACTGTTAAGGAAGAACACCATCCTGATTACACCACTCCATTTATTCGGAGTCTGTATGCTGAGACAGATGGCAAGATCAGGAGAATGAAATGACATTCTTAAACACGTGACAGTATTCTCAACAATGGTGATGTAGCACAGTGGTAGTGCAACTGCTTCATACGCAGTAGGTCGTTGGCTCGAATCCAACCATCACCACCAAAGAATTATCCGTGTGTAGCGCAGTCTGGTAGCGCATCTGCTTTGGGAGCAGAGGGTCGCAGGTTCGAATCCTGCTACACGGACCAAGATATATAAGATATGCCCTATTAGTTAAATGGTAGAACATCGGTTTTGTAATCCGAGGATGGCAGTTCGATTCTGTCATGGGGCACCAAAGTTTATTCCGAAGTAGCACAGCGGTAGTGCAGCAGACTGTTAATCTGTTGGTCGTAGGTTCGATCCCTACCTTCGGAGCCAATATATAAAAGGAGATACCATGGCAGGTAAAGGAAGTGTTAGTAAACATACAAGAGTTCATAAAAGAACTTGTCAGAATGGAAGTAAAACTAGTACACTGAATAAATCTAAGAAAACTACTAAGAAGTATAGAGGACAAGGTAGATGAGTGATGGTGGTAAAGGAGATAAACCAAGACCATTGAGTGTTGATAGAAAAACATTTGATAGTAACTGGGATAGAATCTTTAAGAAAAATAATTATCAAGATGTATTAAGCACAGAAGATTGTGCAATAGATGCACTGGAAGAATATAAAAGACAAGCACAAGAACTTTGGAGTGATAGTTGCACCACTCCAAGGAAAAAATAATTTGGGGGTGTAGCTCAGCTGGGAGAGCAGTAGCTTTGCAAGCTAAAGGTCGTCGGTTCGATCCCGACCATCTCCACCAAATTGCCCACATAGCTCAGCTGGTAGAGCAACTGATTAGTAATCAGTAGGTCACGTGTTCGAATCATGTTGTGGGCACCAATATCTCTCTGGTGTAATGGCAGCACGTAAGTCTCCAAAACTTTTGGTCGGGGTTCGAGTCCCTGGAGGGATGCCAGTGCGGGGTTAGTTTAATGGTAAAACTACAGATTTCCAATCTGTTGTTGAGAGTTCGATTCTCTCACTCCGCTCCATAATTATAACAGGAGTATAAAATGCGCAAGCAAATTGATATCGATGAAGTTAGAGATTTCATTATGGCACAGAGTCCTGAAACAAAAGTTTACATTGGCGGAGACTCTGAACGATTTTTAATTGGAAGTGATTGGTACGCAGATTATACTTTGGTCGTTGTTGTTCATATCAATGGTAACAATGGCTGTAAGATTTTTGGTGAAGTTCAACGTGAACGTGACTGGGATCAGAAACGTGATAGACCACGTATGCGTCTTATGAATGAAGTTTATAAGATTGCAGAACTATACACCAAAATTCACGACGTACTAGAAGACAGAGAAGTGCAAGTTCATCTTGATATTAATCCAGATGAAATGTATGGTTCTTCTTGTGTAATAAACGAAGCAGTGGGTTATATTCGTGGAATGTGTAATGTTGTGCCACTTGTTAAACCAAATGCATTTGCTGCATCATATGCAGCAGACAGATATAAGTCATTTATGAAAGCAGCATAAATAGAAATATCTAACAGGTGAGGATATTATGGAAAAACAATTTAAGTACGAAGTGCACGATGATGTGATATCAAAGCAGCAGCAAGAGGAAGTTTGGAAGTATATCCGTGGACTTGAACACTATGCCATGATGAAGGATGCTAACTATCCAAAAGTTGGAACTGTCGTGACATATTTTCCAGAAGAAAATAAAAAAGAATATTACAACAAAGATCTTCCATCATGGAATAGTCAGTTCATGCATCGTGTTACGTTTGGTAACAATGAAAATGATTTAGAGTTTAGACATAGACCAATCTACAAACTTTGGAGAGAGATTAATAAACATCTCGGCAACAGATTCATTATTGATGGTGACAAAGAAGGATGCTGGTCAAAGAACAACCCAAACTTCTTGCAGCGTGTTTATGTTAATGTGCAAGGTAATGAAGAAATTAAAAGATCTCATGGTGTTCATCGTGACACCATCGATCTGAACGAAACAAGAAACTACACGCTACTTTATATCGCCAATCCTGTTTGGCATCCAACATGGTTCGGTGAAAATATATTCTATGAGAACGATGATCCAACAGGCGATTATCAGCAATTTCAAAAAGGATGGGGACAATCTCGAGGTTTCTCAGTTGGCTACCCATACGCAACAATCCCAACAGTTCCAGGTCGCATCATTCTTTATGATGGTAGAACCTTACACACAACCAGACCAGTAGCTGAATGGGCAGAGTGTTTCAGATATTCACTTGCATTTAGAGTTCGCTTAAAGGATTAATATGTTCACGATAGTGGAAGATTGTAGTCCATATTATATTAGGTTTACTTATCCAGGAGCACAGAAAGTGATTGATCTGTGTAATTACTATCTGGAAAATTATAAATTCGATCACGATCGTTTTTTAACATTTGATGATGAAACAGGACAAAAGATATTAGAGGAGACGCAGTTGCTTCCGTATCTTGATTTAATGAAGCATCGTGTTTCAATATTCTATACAAATGGTGGATATAAATCTCCAGTTCATAAAGATGGGAGAGACCACAGAGTTAGTATTAACTTTGCTGTTAAAGTTCTTGATGATAAGTGTACTACTAGTTGGTATCCTGATGTTATTTCTCCAGGTTATCAACCAGAATTGGTTGATTTAACAGAGAAGCACAAAGTTGATGGCGTAAAAGCTGCAAAGAAAATTGATTCTCGCGAGTTTGATGATTTCGATGAAAATAAACACAAACCAGTTAAACATATGTGTGCCAAACAAGGTGATGTTATATTATTCAATACAGATATCTGGCATCGATGGGTGAATAAATCCAATCAACATAGAGCCATGTTAACACTGAGAGTAAATAATCCTGGGCAGTTTTATTTTAAAGATGCAAGGAAAGCAATATTTGGATATTGACATGAATTATAATTATGGTAGTGATGGATGGATACATTATGATTACAACATAGTTAATCAGCGTGCATCATTTTCAGTGAAACTCAAACCAACATCAAAAGCCAGTGATGATGTAAGTTTTGCTCAGGCATCCGATGCTGTGGCAAAAGAATTATATCAAACATATAGCAAAATATTTGTAGCAATGAGCGGAGGAATAGACTCTGAGTATGTTGCAAATACATTTCTGCGCAATCAAATTCCCATTCAACCCATTATATTCAAAGCAGAAGATCTAAATGAATTAGATGTCTGGTGGGCATTCGAATGGTGCAAAACAAACAAAATAGAACCAGTTGTAATTAAACAATCAATCAAACAGTTTTGTGATGGATTGATTAAACAGTCACATAAATTTGGTGTGAGATGGTTTCCAGGTGTATATGCCATAAACCAATGTGCTGAGTATGCGAAGAAAAATGGTGGTTACCTGACAACAGGTTCAGGTAACTATACACATTATCCTGATTTAGTTTTATCGCAGATGAAGAAAACTAGCCAAGACGTTTATAAGTATGACGACTATAGGATTGTCGAAGATGGTTATTATACTCATCTACCATTTTTAGTTAGTCACCAACTGAACCCAGAAATGCCACTAGGTTTTTATGAATGGAATCCGCAGATAGTTTATAGTTATGTAAAAGAATATGATTTAAACTTTAATAGTGCGGAAAATAAAGCCAGAATCATGGGGTGTGACAGGAGACCAAAAAATGTTGGATACCCAGAATATTTCTGGAGAACAGAACCATTACTGCAAGAAGAAAACAGGAAGAGAAGATTTATCACTACACCACAAACTGAAGTAGATTATCTTGGGACCAGAGAACAAGTAATGAATTTACTGAGAGGAATATAATGGAATCGATGGAACAAAAACCAGTTACATATCTCAGACACAACGATGAAGTTGTTGATGAGGTTCACAATCTTTGGCAGACACCAGTTGTTACAGCTAGACCATTCACAGAAGATTTTATTCGTCAACTAGAAACTGATGCGAAATACTTATTGAAGCCAGGAGCACCTGCAACATTCAATAAGACAAACATATGGGAACTACCAGATCTACCTGATAGTTTTAGAGAAGTAGAGAAAAAGTTTGTTGAATTAACAGACAAATACTATCGCCCATTAACTGAAATGCCACTGCCACCATTGTTCTGCTCAAAAGGATATTTCCGTGAGATTAAACAGAATAGTGTTTATCGCATTTCACCACATAAACATGCTCAGACATTGGGTGTTGGTATTATCTACCTTACAGTTCCAAAACGAAATGGTGGCAATTTAGTGTTACTTGACCCACGTGGTGGTGTTATGTGGCACAATCAGTTTACGCCATTCAAACGTGTTGCTGTTGAGCGTGGATTAATGGTAATTCATCCAGGATATCTAGTTCACTTTGTTGAGCCAACTGATTATGATAACGCTAGATATGATTATAGAAATGCAATCGTTTCCAACATTCACTGGAAACATTCTGACTTCATTAAAGAATTGGAAAAGAATGAAGAACAAGTTTACAAAATGGGAAGTATAGAGGTATGATGTTTTTTGAACAATATAAAGAGTTTGTAGACGCAGATCCAAGAAAAGATCGTGCCATGGTTCAGGTTAATTATGAGACTATGACTAAGCGATGCGAGGTAAGTTTACCTAAGTGGTTAATCGAGGGCAAATCTATTTTAGATCTCGGTAGCTGTTATGGCGCATATGGTCAATGGGCATTGATGAATGGAGCTAAAAACTATACTGGTGTTGAATTACAAAAACAGTTTGCTGACGCATCAATAGAGATGCTATCGAAGTATCATACAAATTTTGGCGTAATCCAAGAGGATGCATTACAATTTTTGAGGAACTCATCTTATTTAAATGAGAAATATGATATAATTATTGCTGCTGGATTAATTCACGGATATACTGATGTAGTTGAACTTCTTAGACTGATGAGTTTAGTATCAGAAGAATATATCATTATTGAATCTATGGAGGTTGATGAACCAACATATCCAAGAATTGAATTTAAACCATATAGAATGGTTGTTCCAAAAGAAAAACAGGATAGTACCTATAGATATTCTGAAGGATTTACTGCGATCGCTGGTTTTAAAGCAGTTTCATTTATTTTATATGAAAGTGGATTCGTTAATGATGGTGGTAGACTCCTACCAGAAAAGATTACAACAAGTTTAGATGCTTATAACACACCCATCGCTGATTACAAAACTAATAATTTTAAAGACCCAGCCACAATTACTGTTGAAAGATACATAGGAAGATTTAAAAAACAAGAAACTAAACCATTATCCCTTCAACATAATACCATAACTGGAAATAGTAATCTTCTACCGAAAGAACTTAAATCAAAAACTATTAGTGCTTTTGAGCCATGGAAATTTGACGACTCTGTTGCGAAACGATTCCAGCAAGAAGCCAGAACAAACATTCCAGATTACGAGAGAGTTCTTGGTTTATGTTTAGGAGTTGCAAATAAAAAATTTAATAAGAATATTTCCGTCATCGATGTTGGATCCGCATTGGGTCATACTCTTGATATTTTCATTAAAGATGGATTTAAGAGTGTAGTTGGTGTTGATAATTCTACGGAAATGATTAACAACAGTTTACACAAACAAAAAGTCAAATATTCAGATAAATTACCGAAAGGTAATTATGATATGGTTATGGCTAACTGGACCTTGCATTTCGTTAATGATCGTAAAGAATACATTCAAGACATATATGATAATATGAATACAAATGGTGTGTTTATTCTATCAGATAAGACTCCACAAGATGATATTATAAAAGAAATGTATTATGACTTCAAACGAAATAATGGTATTACTGATGAATACATATATGAGAAGGAAGAGAAATTAAAAGGATATATGAATCTATTACCAATCAGGTGGTATCTTGATACTTTGGAATTGACTGGCTTCAAAAATATTCAAATTATTAATAGTAGATTTGGGTTTGTGACATTTTATTGTGAGAAATAATGGAAGAACTCTATTACTGTTTTGAAAATTATCCAACATTACATCCTTCTTTTATGGCTGAGGGATTAAATGCTGAATATACAGAACACTTTCACCCGCACGATTTTAGGTCTAAGTGCTCATTCGAGTATACAGATTTTATGCAAACATTGAGAGAAAATATAGGAGAGGTCACTGCTCTCTGGATTAAAAACCCACCAAATACATTCTACAACTGGCACATAGATAAAGACATCAGGAAGTGTTCTATTAATTTTGTAATTAAACAGAGCGATAAATCTCTTGCTTTGTTTAGAAAACCAATGTATGATACACAACAAATCATATATTACAAAACACAGACTGTTAAATATATACTAGGTAAACCAACTATTTTGAATGTTAAAAAAGAACATTGTGTGGTCAATCCTTCAGATGAGGAGAGAATCATCTTGAGTTTGTGCGTGAGACAATCTTCCTATGAGGACACACTCGCATTTATGAAAACACTAAATTTATCTGAGTATTAAATGTGGTTTAAAAATCATTTAAAAGAAGCAGCAAAATATTCCAGAACTAAGACAGGGTTCTTGTTCTATTTCAAGCACATGTTCTGGGCATTGCAAATGTCACTGGTGTTTCTACTGTGGTCAATTGCAATGATTTTACATGCATTCATCCCACAGTTGTTTGGGTTTAGGATTTTACAAAAAGTTGTTGAGTTCCTAAAGAAAATGCAGAAAGAACATCCAGATGATCCAATCTTGCAGAAAATTAAGTTTGACAAATAAGCAACCATAATGTATAATTAAAGTATAGGAGAAACTATGTCTACATTTAAAGAGCAGTGGGAAGCAAAAAAGTTGCTGAAAAAAGCAAAGAAGAAAGCACGTAACAGTGCCATGAAAGATTATGGTATGACCAAGAAAGAAGCCAGCAGTGCAGTCAAGAAAGCAGTAAATCGCATTGCTTCCAATAAACCAATTACACGTGCAGCAGGGAGAGGTGGCTAATGAAGTTAGCGAGTTTATTAATCGGTGCATTATTCAGTTTAAACGTATACGCACAAGAGACAGTGAGAATCTACTCACCATATAGTCCAACACATTCTGGTACGCCAGCAATGTTCAAGATTATTGATGAAGCCAATAAGTCTCAGAACATCTATAAATTTGTTCTTGAGTTTAAACCTGGAGGTAATCAGGTTATTGCACTGAAATCCATGGACGAGAACAGTCTTGCAATTATTGCACCTGCATTCGTTGAGAATGTAAATAAGGGTTTGGTCAATGAATCTGATTACATTCCTATTCATGCTCTGGGTGATGCTTGTTGGGCTGTTATTACCAATGGTTCTTTGAAGGGAATCAAGGAAGTTACAGTCGGTGGTGTGGGTTTTGGCAATGCAGCACATTTAACTGCATTGGCACTGGGAGAGAAATATGGATTTAAAGTTCGTTATATTGTATTTAAATCCAACAATGATGCATTGGTCAACATGGCAGGGGATAATGGAGTTATTATGGTCGTGGATCGTTATGAAGCATATGAGTCCATGAAAACCAAAAATGCCAAACTGGAAGCATTGGCAGCATCATGTCCAACTAGACTACCACAAGCACCAAAGTTAAAGACAACCAAGGAAATTGGTATCGATGCGCCATTCGTCTTCAATATTACAGTTGCACATAAATCCATGGATTCAACCAAACGAAAAGCCATTGCAATTATGTTAAATGATGCTCAGAGAAAGATTGGAGCGGATGAAATTTTTAAGTTGTCTGGTATGAAGATTCCAAGCGAGGATGCTGCTCAGTTTTACACTCGATCAACCAATCTGGTCCGTTCACTCCAAACTAAATATCGTAAAGAGATAGAGGAAGCAAGTAAATGAAACCATTCCCAACTGATGGTATGGAACGCTGCAAGGTTTGTGGATTATACTACAAACCTGAGTGTGATTGGAGACAAGGTCGTTGTCCCCACCATCCACCTGCATGGGAACGATTCCATAACTTCTACCTTTGGATAAAATCGTTATTTCGTGGGTAAACTATTATGTTGGGAACTATTATATTTGGAATCGCAGTTGCAGTTTTGATTTTCTGGTTGATTTGGATATCCAATCAGATCGATGAGATCAATGATAATGAGGATAAGAGTGAATGAAAACATTACAAGAGCAAGAAACTGAAGCCATCCTAGCGATGGCTCAACGCATTAAGGAACTCGAGAAGTTATTGGAACAAGCCAACGATCGAGTAAGACAACTGGAGTCACAGGTATATGGTGGCTCAACTCAATGAGGATGAATATGTGGAAAGTGAAATATATACCCGATACGAACGAGCATCATAAGATCGCTCTGGTCAAACTGTTTAAGTCCGAGGAAGAAGCAACCAAGTTTGCCAAATCTCTGGGCAAACGTCTAATTTCCATTACCTCCATTACATAATGCTGAACAATCTATTGACGGAAGTCGGTTCGTTATGGTCATGGGTCACTGGTGTCATCGCTGGTCTGGGTGTCACTGCAACCATTCTAATCGTTGGTTTCGTGGCAATCTTTATTCAGCTACGTAAAATAACCAAACGTCTAAACTCCATACATAACTCTGAAATTGCAGATGTCCGTGATCTATCCTTGCGTATACGAAAGCTGGAGGAAAAATGAGTCGACTTTGGCGTGAAGCTGAACATTCCAACCATTTCTACTATCACAAAGAGACAGGTCTGATTCAAGCACATGTCCATAAAATAGGACAATCTTATACCATCTATTCTGCAAAAGTATTCGGGAATAACGAGGGTTCATTGGGTAATTATATTGAACTGGAATATGCCAAGCGAGCAGTTGAAACTTGGTGGCTACAACAAGACATTACATTATTGGAGAACAAATGATCGCTTTAACAGCATTAATGGTGGCTCTGCTCGGTTATCAGGTAACCATGCCACAAGTGGACAATGCCAAATACACTATTACAGTGCACGATGGTAGATTAATCCGCATGAATACTCAGAACGGAACATTTGAAGTCTGCGATAAAGACTTACAGTGCTCACCAGTGGAGAGAAAATGAAAGTCTATGTCCTCCCCTGTGGTCTATATGCCAATGTAATCGGTTCAGAAGATCCAAAGAAATACATCGTTGAATATGAGGATGGTAAGGTCGCAGAGGTCAATCGTTGGCAATGTAAGTTTATTGACGAACTCACTGACCACAAAGACGCTGAAGAATTTGCAAAGAAACGAAACTACCCACTATAATTAGATTTATCTCTCTCCAAGCGAAGCGATGTTGACCTACCTTTTTACCGCAGTCCTGGAAATCAGTGGTTGCTACTATTTCTACAAAAAAGAATACATAATCTCTATTCTACTCCTAATCGCATTCGCATGGAGTCTGACTCTACAACCCTACACTCCACAAAAAGCGTATATAATGTATGGTGGAGTCTACATTGCAGCCAGTACTGCATTCGCTTATTTCAGTGGTATAACTCTACATCCAAAGGATATTATTGGAATTATACTACTATTTCTCGGTGTACTCATCATGTTATAAGGAGATACTCATGGACGAAGAATCCAAACTGAAGCATTCCAAGCGTATTCACCAAAAGAAAACCCATGAACTCTATGAAAAGAAAAACGATATAAAGCATAGTCATCACTCCGATAACCCAAGAAAAACCATGAAACAAAGAACTATTCAAGAGCGTAGAGAATCGCAAGAAATCAATGACTGACCAAGAAATACTGCAATTATACAAAGAACTGGAAGAACACTACGGAGATAGACTGGCAAACTTCGAGCATCACCCAAGACAATTCTTATGGCAAGCACAAGTGTATCTCTACTATAAGCAGAGAGAAAATGAAAGAAACGAAAAGTGAGGATTGTGTTCTTCTACCGCAATTATTATGACATATAGACAAAAGACCTGCCCATACTGTTCGGCTCAGCATAAAAAGCGTGGACCGTACTGCTCAAAGTCCTGCTCTAATCGTGGTCGCACCATTACCGAGACACAGAAAGCCAATATGTCTCATGCTCAAGCCAAGCAGCACGCTAATCGAGAGAAAACTCCTGGCGAATGGTATGTTCTGACCAAGAATCAACTCGCATACAAAGCAAAAACAGATAAATCAGGTGAGGAAATCGTGACTAATCCTGATGAACTCTACCTTGAACCCATGAAACCTGCTCTTCCACTCAATCAGTTCGTTGCTTCTGGCGATTTATGGACCGAAAAGGACTAATTGCAAGATTTTCAGTAAAATAAATTTGATTTTTATTTGACTTTCGAGTAGAATTACGGTGTAGGGGTTGATAAAAGAGTAGAAATCCTGATTTTGGGATGTTTTTTGAGTCCAAAAGACCTAAAACCCTTCGTTCTGTAGGGTTATTTGGTGCTAAGTCGTTGATTTTAAACGAGTTTTTCCAGTAAAAAAGTCCTTTACAACAATTCAGAGTGAGTGTATAATAGTCTTATGATGAATGAAAAAGGAAACTTCGTGAATACTCTGAAAATCTCTATTAAAACTCTTCGTGATGGAAAATCTGTCATTTTTTTCGGTGACAAGAAAGT
>Ga0214921_10008064_pt1 | contig 13806 bp, 11 predicted proteins | sample LL1505_MetaG_FD_177992 | JGI IMG/M metagenome (GOLD analysis project Ga0214921, IMG submission 177992) | Freshwater microbial communities from Lake Lanier, Atlanta, Georgia, United States - LL-1505 | ecosystem: Environmental > Aquatic > Freshwater > Lake | place: USA: Georgia | collected... | reverse complement strand
GAAATCAACCAACGTTTCATAAATCTGAGCATCACCAATTCGTACAAGTCCAAGTTTCAAAGTCCTCTACTGCCCGGCACTCCTGCAAACCGAGCGGGGCCCGAAAGATGCCGCTGTGCATCCGCTGTTGCACCGTCACCTCGTTGGCAGAAGCCCGGTTCCGACTGGCCTCTTCGTGCCACAAATGGAAAACCTCGGTGGCAAAAAAACCATTTTTCCTGCGTATACCGGCATGAAACATCCGCAAGACCAAGTCGGCATCTTCATGACCCCAACCCTGGAACGAACTGTCAAAACCGTTCACGACCTCAAAGTCCGAGCGCCACAAGCCCATATTGCAACTTCTTATGCCATGCCAACGAAAATCGGATTCGATCCGCATACCCACATCCGGCACCCGCAAACGTGGCGCGATTTTACTGGCATAACCTGTGCGCCACTGTTGCAGCCAATATTGCCACGACCTTCCTACGATATCAACAGAACCACCCAGCACACGCTGCGTAAAGTCGGGGGATAACAAACACCGGCTACCGTTCACCAAAAAACCAGTTTGCATCAAGCGCCGGTGCTGCGCGATGAAATCGACATCGGGCACACAGTCACCATCCAACAAAATCAGATAACTGCCACGGCTCTGGGCTACACCAAGATTGCGCGCACGCGCCACCGTAAAACCCACATCAGGGTGCCAGACATACGCCAAAGCAAAGGAACACCTATTGGCCGTCTCCCGGATACGAGCCCGGTGCGCGGGCTGGGAGCCGTCATCAGCGATGACGACTTCGAAGTCTTTGTCGGTCTGCCGCTGCAAAGCTGCCAGAACCACCGCCAAGGCGTCGCTGCGGTTGTAAGTGGTAAGCACCACAGAAATCAGAGGCTTAGCAGACATGTTGGAATAGACTCACCCAGAATTTCTCCTTATTACCCATGTCACGCGTATCGGTTTACATCATCGCTTACAACGAAGCTGAGAAGGTGCGTGCCACCATAGAAAGCGCGTTGTGGGCGGACGAAGTGATTGTCGTGGATTCCTGGAGCACCGACGGAACCGCAGAGATTGCAGCCAGCCTCGGCGCGCGCGTCGTACAGGTTAAGTTCACGGGTTTTGGCGATTTGCGCAACCATGCACTCGATGCCTGTACGCACCCTTGGATCTTCAGCCTGGATGCGGACGAGCGCTGCACGCCCGAGGTGGCAGCAGAAATTCGCGCCATTACCCAGCAGCCCAAAGCCGCAGATGCTTATTGGGTACCGCGGCGTAATTTTTTTATGGGCCGTTGGATCCGCCACTCCGGCTGGTACCCCAACTTCCGACAGCCGCAGCTGTTTCGCCAAGGCGCGCTGCGCTACGACGCGCAACCGGTACACGAAGGATGGATTCTGAACACCAGCCGTCCGCTGGGCACGCTTCGCAATGCCATCTGGCAATTCCCGTTCAAGAATATGGGCGAGTTGTTGCACAAGGCCAATCGTTACTCCACGCTGGGTGCGCAAAAGATTGCGCATAAAAAAATCACGATGGGTGACGCGCTCACTCACGGCGTCTGGGCATTCATCAAGCACTATGTTTTCAAAGCTGGTTTCTTGGATGGATGGCCTGGATTTGTGATCGCGCTGGGGAATTTCGAGGGGACTTTTTACCGGTACCTGAAAGCCTATGAAATCCAGCAGGGCGCACAATGGGATGCGCCATCAAAGCCCATGGGACAATAAAAGTCTGCCCGGTCTAGTCCACCATGCCCATCCCCATCTTGATGTACCACCAAATCGACATTCCGCCGGTGCGGGGTACGCCGCTGCGTGGCCTGGTGGTGCACCCCAAAGACTTCCATAACCAGATGCGTTGGCTGAAATGGACGGGCTACCAGGGGCTCTCCATGCGCGATCTCGAGCCCTATCTGCAGGGGCAAAAGCAGGGGCGGGTTTTCGGGATTACGCTTGACGACGGGTATAAAAATAATTTCGATAACGCGCTTCCGGTCTTAAGCAAATATGGCTTTACCGCTACTTGCTACGGCGTGAGCAGCCAAATCGGCGGAACCAATGCATGGGATGCCGGCTTGGTTGCAGAAAAGCCGCTGATGGGGCTCGAAGAATGGGCAGGATGGCTGGCTTCGGGGATGGAGATTGGTGCACACACCCGCAGCCATGCGGACTTGACCGCGCTGTCAGACCCGGCGGCAATGGAAGAAATAGGCGGGTGTAAATCAGATTTTGAGCGCAAACTGGATTGCGAAGTCCGGCACTTCTGTTATCCATTTGGACGGTTTTCGCCTGCGCACACGGAGATGGCACGCAAAGCGGGGTATGTGACTGCGACAACGACGCGGCGCGGAAGAACACACACCAAACACAATGCTATGGAACTTCCCCGTGTCATGGTTGCGCGGGCGACTTATCTACTACAGCTGTTTGTGAAAATGGGTACTGCCTACGAGGACAAAAAGGGGTAAGTCTCCGTGTCCGAATCACCGCACCTCAAGCACCCATGCTACCTCTGGTTCTCTTCTGCAAAAGTTATAGCGTCGATCTCAAACGTTTGGTGCGACTTGCGCAATCCGTCCACAAATTTAATATCGAGAAAATACCATTTTACGTTTCGGTGCAGCCTTCTGAAATGCAGTTATTCAAGGAGCATTTGGCTGGGATGGATGTCCAGCTTATTCCCGATAGTCTGATTATTGAACGTAACCCCCATATTAAACAAACTGAGTTCGATTTACTGCCCGGCAATCTGGCACAACAAATCGTGAAGTCGGAGTTCTGGCGTTTGGGTGTATCAAGATCCTATCTTTGTCTTGATTCTGACGCGGTATTTATCCGAGAGTTTCGCATGCAAGACTATCTCTACGACGGAGAGGTTCCCTACACGGTGATCAATGAGGCGCACGACTTATTGGGCGATGCGCTGAGTCGGAATAAACCAGAAATTCTCCGAAATTTTCATAAAGAAGCGGCGAAATTACAAGAGCTACTCGGGCGCACCGGCAAAGCGTACAGTTTTGGCCCCATGCCAATGGTTTGGCACCGCGAAGTATGGGCCAGCCTTGAGACGCATTACCTGAGCCCCCAAGGAATGAACTTTTTGGATGCGATCAGGCTCGCGCCTCTGGAGTCGCGTTGGTATGGCGAAGCCTTATTGAAATTCGGTGCCGTACCCTTAATACCGAGTGAGCCATTTTTCAAGGTGTACCACTATGGATGGCAGTTAGATCAAGATAACAAGAACGGGGTACAAGTGGCTGAGTTGGCCCATCTTTTTTCAGGCGTCATATACCAATCCTCGTGGGATCGGGCCTTGGATTGGCCCGTTGAGGGCGGACATGCAGCATCCAAATTGGCCCGACGCTTTCGCCGCGCGATAGGCCGAGCGTGAGGGGCGCCCTATGGAAAAAATCAAGGTAAGAAAACCGAATTCGAACGCGCAAATTCCGATTCTCATAACCTCCAGCATCACCCCGCATGATAAAAGCGTGAATTTAGCAGACCCGCAGCAGCGCCTATTTCACGCTATCGAGTCGATCACCCAATGGATACGTGTGGCGCCTGGCTCTAGTTTTGTCCTTTGCGACGGGTCGAACTTTGATTTTCAACCTATCGTGCGGGAGCGCTTCCCGAATACCGAAATCGAATCACTATCTTTTGAAAATGATCAGGCTAAAATAATCACCCAAGGTCGCGGCTACGGCGAAGGGGAAATCGTTAAGTTTGCACTCAATCACTCTGCGCTTTTGCGCACATCCGATGCGTTTGCCAAGTGTTCATCGAAGTTATGGGTGGAAAACTACGCCGAATGCATCAACCACTGGCCAGCGAACTGCCTTTTCTCTGGCGTCTTTAGAAATGCATTTTCCTTGAGCAAGCGTATCGAAATAGTACAAGTAGATACGCGGTTTTATATGGTAGATTCCGATTTCTACTTGAAAAATTTCATTGATGCGCACTGGCAAATTGGCCAGTCCCCTGGTTTCGGCTTAGAGGATAGCTTTTTCCAGAGATTGCAGACGATGCACCAGCATCCTTATTTATTTCCCGTCTCGCCCATCATCAGGGGCGTAGGCGGAGGAACAGGCCGATACTATAAAGACACTTGGCTGAGAGTGCAAAAAGAGAAATTCAAGTTAGCCATCGTCCGAAAAAATCGAGTCTTTCGCAAGCTGTTTAAAGCGTGAGCAGCATGAAGGCTTAACGCGGTCTGCGTCAATTCAATCAATATCTCGCCTTTTTGGCGATACCCAGTAAATTTTTCACTCTTTGCTTGAGTGGCAAAACATAGCCATCTTGCGGTTTAATACTGTCGTGATAATCACCACCTGCGATATCTTCGGGCACATCTAATTGAATATTTAGAATATTCGATAGAAAAGATACCAGGAATTTCGTATTAATATATTCGAAACATACTCCACCCACCGGCGTCGCTACAGGCACCGGCTCAAAAGCCTCTAGAGCCCTTGGCACTTTGAGACCTTCAGCAATCGCGAAGTTTGAAGATTGGTTACCAATAAAAATCTCTGCCCGCTGCATGAGCACAGCGAGTTCAAGCGCATCTCGAACCTTCACATATCGAACGTTTTTCAGCGCATGCCTAGTGATGAAATCGTCATACTCATAAGGCAACCCGATGAATCCCACACCATCGATTTGGTCTAAGAAACTATAGTTAATTCGCGTATTACAAAAACGAGTTGTTCGACTGATCAGCACCCTGAAAGAGCGGTTGAGGTAACTATCGCCGCTTGTTGCCATACCAACATGCAACCATGCCTTTTCCATAGGAAATGGTAACCCAAAGGCTTTTCGATACCATCCATAGATCAAACCAGCCTTTAAATTTAAACCGCTCGCTTTAAATTTATCCAAATCGATAACATTCAAAGGAATTTCTTGAGATGACGTATGCAACAGATTATTAATATAAACCTGATTAGCAAGCAATGGCTGAATATAATCAAATAGTTCAGAATTGACCATCACGTCCAAACTCGGATGAAAAACATCAGCCCCGAGTCGCGCGGGAACATCATTACATATATATAGATTTACAGGCGAAGTCTCAATCCTAGAAATTTCTTGTAGCAAAGGTAGCGAATATAAAATATCTCCTAACCGGCCTGAATGTTTAAAGTTAGTGGCCATAATAGTGGACATCAGATATATTATCTTTTACCGTACTCTTAATTAGAAAAAGTAAAAGTCATCAAATGTGTGACACATTTACGGCTCTAAAACTGAAAATAAATGAATTGATTAATGGGCCTGAGAAAGATAAACACCAAGGATACTGCTAGCCCGAGAACTACTGAATGAAGTAAAAAACTAGCCCATATCCTACCCGTTAAGCGGGGCATTGCCAACTGTTGCACCCAATAAGTGCCTATCGTTAGCAATAACAATACGGCTGTTACCAAATAAATATTCTCCCGCAGGCCTAAATAAGTCCACTCATTCGCTGAGAATAACTTCGCGTACATGCCCAGCGCAAGATCAACGGTTTCAGCGCGGAATGGAATCCACGCTAACATAACCAAGGGTAGCGTAATCATCCATCCACCAATCTGCCTTAATGCCAAGGGGAAACTAGCTGTAGTTGGTGCGGTAATGCGATAAATCACGACCAAAATACCTTGAATAAGTCCCCACATAACATATGTCCAGTTGGCCCCATGCCAAAACCCCATAATTGTCCAAGTCAGCAAAAGCGCAATAGATGGACTGTACCCCTTTTTCGCCGCGTTACTTGCAGCCACTGCGAGGCCATCTGAAGACTGCGCACGCACTTTTTCTCCCATCAAGGGAAGGTACAGATAGTCCCGAATCCAGCTGGACAGCGATATATGCCAACGCCTCCAAAATTCACGGGGTGAGGAGGATATATACGGAAAATTGAAATTTTCAGGAAATGAAATTCTCATCATGCGCGCTGAGCCAATAGCGATATGCGAATATCCAGCAAAATCAAAATAAATCTGAAAACCAAATAGAAATGCCAAAGTCAATACGTCAAGTGCGCTTAAATTACTGACCGGTTGATCAAAACCAGAATTGACCAGCGGCGCGATGTTATCTGCCAATACCACCTTAAGGAACAATCCAAAAATTATCCGCTGTAATCCGCTAACGAATAATTCCAGCTTAAATGAGGGCTTCGCAGTTAGCTGCCCAAGCAGTTCTCCGCCGCGAAGAATGGGGCCCGCAACCAATTGGGGGAAAAAGGTGACGAAGCAACCGTAGAGGATGATGTCCTTCTCGGCTGGAATAAGCTTTCGATAAACATCCACCGAATAACTGATCGTCTGGAAAGTGTAAAAGCTGATACCGAGCGGAAGAACAATATTCAGGACAGGCTTCTGCAAGTTTTGATAGCCCAGAAAATGCAGTGTGGTCACCGCATTATCTAGAACAAAAAATAAATATTTAAAGTAAAACAATAACCCGAGGTTAATAGATAGGCTAACCAGCAGCCATCGCCACCTGTACTTGTCTGCGGCGCAGGCTTCCATTTTCTGCGCAACCAAAAAATCAGTCCCTGCCGATACCAACATCACGACTAAAAACTCGGGGCGCCAAAATCCATAAAATAAAAGGCTGGCTAGGAAAATCATCCACAGGCGTGGTCGCTGTGGTAACACCCAAAACAAAGAAACTACCAACACCAAGTAAAGCAAATAGGTGACGGAGTTAAATATCACGGCTGCACCTGCTTGCCTTTGGTAATTGCATTCATGGTTAAGCGATGGAGTGCATCAGCCAAAAGCTGATGGCCGGCGTAACTGAAATGCATGTAATCGACTTCCTCATCTCCCGCCAAAGACGTTGATCCTTTGGTGCCCCAAGCAGCATCGGGAACCAAATTCTCCATATTCTGGAAAGTTGCACCATACCGGTCTGCCAAAGACTGCACATCAAGCTTAAAGTTGTTGTATTCCACGGGGTCATAGGGAATTTTATCTCCGCCGCGCAGCGGAACGATATACAACGCCACCTTGGTACCTGCAGCCCCTGCGCTCCTTAAAGTTTCCTCCAGAGCTGCACGGTTATTACTATATCGGCCGCGTATCATTTTGCGCGCCGTGCTGGGTTTTATACCGAGCATTGAATTTCTAAAGGGATACAGAACGCTGTAGAAAAGCCACCCCCGTATTTCAGGCCGCGTCTGCCACAGTCGACTGTGTTGTCCCAGCCAATGATTCAGGTTTTTTTCTACCCTCTCCTGTATCGTCCCAGCAATTCCATTTGTTTCATTTCCTGTATTTTCATCAAAATCGCTTGAATTAGCGGTACTGGTGTTCTTGACAATACGTCGACCGATATCCGAACGCAATAAAACAGAAATCGTTGCTGGATCCTTTGCGAAGTCGGCCACATCGGGTGCGCGAATCCCATCCTCACGCATGTCGTCAAAGCAAACCGGCAAAATCAATACCTTCAGTGGCATACGTTGTCGCAGGTATTCGAACATCACGTAGTGCTCTTGCAGATTTGCGTTCGGAAGACTGAATGTCAAAAGGTCCAAGCCTTGCGAGCGCAGGCTGGAGAAAAGCAGAGGCGCCGCATTCACTTGGCCGGGCTGCAATTGATTCACCGCATGAACCTGTGAATTCCCCAGCCATAGGGCCGCTGACTTTGGCGCACGGCGACCTTGTCCATCCAAACAGCGCTGCGCATTGCGACTGCCGAAACAATGGATCAAAAACCCATCAACGACCCCGAAGGTGTCCGTTGTCTGTGCACCCATCGCAGCAGCCGTTTCAAAATTCGTTTGCGCGGGAGCAAAGAAATGGCCTAATCCAAAAAAAGAAAAACCCCCACCCATAATAAGCGCCACCAAAGCCCACGCCGGCTTAAACTGCAAATGGGTCACAACTCTTTCACTTTTGAACGGGATTGCAGCGCCATAAAGTAGATATAAATCATCAACAAAGCTTGCATTTCTAAATAATGTTCACGGTAAAGTGAGTCAAAGAACCCCCGAACAAACCAAAAAACGGACAACAAACCGAGGGCCATATAAATATCTGAGCCTCCAGCATTATCTGCTCTACCGATTGCAGTCAGAAAAAATTGGATAAAAATTAACGCAAATAAAATAACACCCATCCAGCCTATTGCCATAGACATGTCCAACCATGAATTATGGGAATGCGCGTAATTAAGCTTAGGCGGTTGTTGGCATTGCACCTCCATCAATCTCTCATAGGATTGCCGCGACCCATCCAGACCCAGCGGGTTGTCCAAGGCCAGTTTAAATCCCGAGCGCATCAAAATTACCCGGCCGCCATCGCCATTTTCAATACTTTGGATAATGCCGTCTGCATAAGCTGGAGTACCGGCCGAAATACCCTTACGAACGGCGGCTTCATCAGCAACCGAAAGCCCATGGCATAACGTCGATACCGGATCTGACACAGTAAAACCAGCCTGGATTTTGTCCGCCATCTGCATCCAACGCGGATCCACCTTCATCGCTTGATACCCAATCCCGACCAAAAATACCAAAGCAATCAACGGCAACCCAACCACTCTTGCGATATAACCACGGCCCACTGATTCATCGTTCAATCTACCTCGTTGCAACACCGCCAGAAAACCACTCCACAGCACGCCAAATACCACCACGAATAAACCAAATGCCATACCTCCTCGAGAGCGCACAATCAGCAGGCTTAAAAACAATAAAATGATCGCGGCCAAGCACGCTAGCACAGCGAAAATACTCTCTTTGTTTCTATTTTTTAACAACAGGCTAACGAATAACGCAATCGCAACACTCGAGGGGTATCCCAAGTTGCCACTCATCACCTCGATCCCGTGAAATCCAGCATCAATCGGATGATAGGGTTGGAGTCCGGCAAATCCCCCGCTGACCCATATATGGATTTCGGCCAATAGACGGGCCATGCTCCAATTGGTGTATGGCTGATAAAAGTCAGGGCTAAATACCCCTATAAAAGCGAGGACGGCCAGTACCAAGTGAACAAATAGCGGAAATGCACTGGCGTAGGCTAATTGCAATAACCCAGGACCGCGACGCCCCAAAATAACGACTGCACCGAAACCTGCGACCCACGCGACAATCGACTCCCCCCACTGGCCGCGAAGATTTGCCCACGCAATGTCTGGCATCGGGGCCCAAAGGGGGAATATGCACAGATACAACAGCCAGAACACCAACGGCAGAGGAAGTAGTTTTGCGGCCGCAATCGAATCCCGCCTTATTTCATGAGAAAACAAATTCCCTAACGACAACAGGAGGATCATGAAAACCAAAAGAATATTTCTCAGCGCAATGGTTTCCGACATCGGCAGAATCGCAACACAAACAAGAAATACGCCGAAATACGTGTTTTGATAATATTTTTTTAAATTGTCTAACATAAATTTCTAGCTGATTCCGGCAATGCGTTTTTTCCAGATCCATGATTTCCACCAGCTGCGCGGCGCATCTCCCAGCAATGCATCAAAGCGCAACATCCGCCTTTGCTCGAGTTGGACACTCCAAAACCCAACGGATTTTATGCGCTGATATTCCCGTAACACCTCTAAATTTCCAATACGGGTGTGCTCAAAACGTGCGTCCTTGTGCTTGGACTTTAAAAGCTTTTTGTTAAGTTTCAGCAAGGTGCGCGCCTCATTGCTGGCCATGAAGCTCGCACTGCCCTGGTGGTATACAAAAACATCCTCAGTGATAGCCTGCTCCCACCCGGCCTGGCGCACGCGCAAGCTGAAGTCAAAGTCTTCGTAGTAGCCCAAGCCAAATGCCGGGTCGAGCCCGCCGAGCTGCTTCCAGACATCGGAACGGATGGCGATACAGAAAAAGTCACACCGATAGACCGGCATCAAATGAGCACTTGGATCGGCGTGTAAGGCGGCCCCGATACGCAACCACTCTTCCCTATCCGCTTCTGGCCTCCACAGGCGCTGGCCATTGCCGGCCGCATTGGTCACAGGGCCGACCATGGCCACATTGCTGGGTACCTGTCGCAAAACGACCTTCAGGGCATCGAGGGCCTGCGGCGCGAACTCGGTGTCGCTGTTGACCAATAAAAGCCATTGTCCCCGCGCATGGTCTGCGCCCCAGTTCATGCCCCCGGCAAATCCGCGGTTGTGCTGGCTCTGCATAAATGAAACCGTGGGATGGGCTTCGCACCAACGCCGCATGCGCTCGCCCGAGCCATCCGGAGAGGCGTTATCGAGCGCCAGCATTTCCACATCGGGATCGCCAAACCAAGGCTCCAGCGATTCCAGGCAGGGGCCAGAGGTTTGCTCGAACTTCTGATAGCCCAAAAGCACCAACGATACCAAGGGCATCGTCACCGACGCGCTCCAATAGGCGGCCGCTGCCAATCCAGCATCTTGCTCACCGCGGCGCGGGTTGAATAGGGACTGGTCAGAGCCTGTCCCTGTTCTTCCTGACCCCGCCATGCATGGACCAAGGCCGTAATGGCCCGAACCAGCGCGGTATCGGTCTGATCGCTGGCCTCCGTCTGCCGGTTGGTCTGGATCACCACATGGTGCTGGGCGGCGAGCATCTCTGCCATTTGGGAGTTTTCGTGCACCAGCGCCAAAATAGGACGTTGCATCCACAGGTATTCGTATAACTTGGAGGGAATGTACTCCGCACAAATAAGATCCGTTCCGTGCAGAAGTAGCAGCACATCGGAGTTGTGCATGCGCTGTAAAACCTGCTGACGGCCCGGGACCTCAGAATGCGCGTCAGTCTCCAGCCGCCCGAAATGCACAAACGCGTCTTTGGCCCCTGAAGCCGCAATCGCCTGCGCACTCAGCGCATCCAAAGGACCCCCGTAGGTATGGACCTGCAACACGCCACGCAGCGCCGGCTCAGCCCGCAGAACCTGTTCGACCGCAGCAACCACCCGAACCAGATTGCGCGTACGGGCCAGAGAGCCAAAATGGGCCATCACAAAGTGTTCGCCGCGGCGATAGGGCTGGAGATCCAAGGTCGGCGGATCGACTCCAGGCACCATGGCCTTACCCCGCTCGCCCAGTTCTGGATACCGCTTTCGCGCGCTGGCCAGCGCCTGCTCGGTAAACCATATCGCCACATCCGCTTGCGCACAAATAAGGCCTTCCACCTGTGCCTGCTTCTTCTGCTGTGGCGTGGTGAGCGTGCTGCCGGGCACGACCATGGGGTCATGGATTTCAGCCATCCAGGGCACGCCGGTGGCGCGTTGCAGCGCGGCACCGGCGAGATGGGCAGCATAGGCGCCTCCGGTGGAATAAATCAGATCGAATGTCCGCAAGCGGATCAGCCATCGCCCCACAACATAGGCGCTGAGCCACCAGGACCAGGAACTTTCGATCCGCCAAAACAGCTTTTCGATGAACATGAAAGGCAGCAGAGGCAAAGAAAGTACCAGCATCACGAGACGATACAACCATGGCCAGTGCAAGTGCTCGCGCAGAACATGGCGTAGCTCGAATCGGATGCCGGCAGGCCCGAGCGGCCATAGGAGATGGTGTTCATACACCGTGTCACGCCGCCCCAACACGCCGCTGAGTACCACCAGCTCAATCCCCGCCGCGGCTAAATGCGGCATCTTGTCGGTAATGGTCTGGCTGGCGGCGCGGCCGTCCATATTGAAAGCGTGTGATAACACTAGCCAGCGCGCGCGCCGCAGCGGTGCCAGGCACATAAAAATGGCTGCATGCGCTTGGGCAACTTCGTCCCACTGTGCGCGCTGGGCAAAGGCGTAACCATGCGTTGCCATCGACTGGCGCAAGACAGCATCGTCCAAAACCGTCACCACCGCTTCGCGCAGCAAGGTCTCTGAATACGGGTCATTCACCAACCACGCATCGACCCCGTGCCGCAGGTGCGCCGCAATCCCGCAAAACTGCGGTCCGCTGACGACCACCGGCAGGCCGAAGGCCATGGCCTCTAACACCACCATGGCGTAGCTGTCCTCCACGGTCGGGTGCACCAATACGTCGGCCGCGCGGTAAACCGGGTCCATGTCACTGCGCGCACCCACAAAGTGAATCCGCTGCGCCAACCCGAGCGCACGCGCCATCTCCTGCATCTGCGGCAACTGGCGCGACTGCCCCACCACGGCCAGCCAATCGGCCTGCGGCATGCCGACCAGCGCCCGCAGCAGCGCCGGCAAACCCTTTTTCTTTAAATCATTGCCAACCAGCAACAAGCCAACGCCATGCTCCGGCAGTCCTAGGCTCTGGCGCGCGGCACGCTGCGTTGCCGCATCACAACGGCCCGGTGCCAGGTCAATCCCCGGGCTGATGACCTGCACGCGCCCCTGCAATGCCGGATATGCGCGCAACAAAGCGTCTCGCAGGGGAACCGAGGTGGCGATCACGCAGCTGTTGCGACGCATCCGGTAACGCAGCCGCTCCAGTGCGAGGTAAACCAGCAGGCGCGGACTGCTCAGCACCTTGACGATCGCCAGCACTTTAGCCCAACCGGTCTTGCCGTGGAAAACATTGTGTTTCACGGGCAGCACATGCGCCGTTTGCACCTGCCCATGCCAGGTGTTTTCATGGGAATGCACGATGTCAAAACCGTTCCGTGTGCGCCACCAGGTGACCGTAGCGAAATACAACTGGTTCATCCAACGTGGACGGCGCAGGGGCAGTGGAACCCGGTGTACGGTCACGCCAGGCACGGCGCTGCCCGCGTGTTGGGTGAACACATGGACGTCATGCTGCTGCGCCAGCCGCTGGGCCACGGCGACCGCGTAACGCTCGGCTCCACCACCGCTGCTATCGAAGTTGCGGCTCAAAACCGCCACGCGCAAGCGCCGGGGACTATTGGGGTTGCCACCGTCGCCGGGACTGTCTGGTGCTTGGAAATCGGCGGGCACGCCGGCATCGTCAACCGGATTCATCGGAATTTCACAACAACACAATGTCGTACTTTTCCTGCGCCACACCAGCCTCGCTTTGCAGGGAAATCGGTTTGCCGATAAAGCTGCTCAGGCCCTCGAGATGCTGGCGCTCCTCGTCCAGAAATAGCTCAATCACCTTGGGCGAGGCGACGATGCGGAACTCGCGCGGATTGAACTGCCGCGCCTCGCGCAGGATTTCGCGAAAAATATCGTAAGCCACGGTGCGCACGGTTTTCACCGTGCCCTTGCCCTGGCATTCGGCGCAGGGTTCACACAGCATATGCGCCAGCGAATCGCGGGTGCGCTTGCGCGTCATCTCCACCAAACCCAGCTGCGAAAAACCGCCTAAGGTGGTCTTGACCCGGTCGCGTTGCAGTTGCTGGCGCAAAGCGTCCAGCACTTGCGTGCGGTGGTCTTCGCGCACCATGTCGATGAAATCGGCAATCACGATACCGCCCAAATTACGCAGCCGCAATTGGCGAGCAATCGCGTGGGCCGCCTCCAGATTGGTTTTGAAAATCGTGTCGTCAAAATTGCGCGCTCCGACAAAGCCGCCGGTGTTCACGTCAATCGTCGTCAGCGCCTCGGTCTGGTCGATCACCAAGTAGCCGCCCGACTTCAAATCGACCCGCCGCGCCAGCGCCCGGGCGATGTCCTCATCAATGCCAAACAAATCAAAGATCGGCCGCTCGCCCTTGTAGCGCTGCAACTTGGCGGCAGCGGCGGGCATGAACTCCAAGCCGAAAGCCTTGAGCGCCTCGCACTGCTCACCCGAATCGACACGTATCGCCTGCGTGCCCTCACCCACCAGATCGCGCAGCACCCGTTGCATCAAGCTCAAATCCTGGTGCAGCAAGCTGGTGGCCGGCAGCCGCAAACCCGCCGCTTTGATGCGCGCCCAGGCTTTGCGCAAGTAGGCAATGTCGTCGGTCAACTCCGC
>Ga0214921_10008063_pt1 | contig 13808 bp, 10 predicted proteins | sample LL1505_MetaG_FD_177992 | JGI IMG/M metagenome (GOLD analysis project Ga0214921, IMG submission 177992) | Freshwater microbial communities from Lake Lanier, Atlanta, Georgia, United States - LL-1505 | ecosystem: Environmental > Aquatic > Freshwater > Lake | place: USA: Georgia | collected... | reverse complement strand
GCTCAATGCCGGGCAGACCTGCATTGCACCCGATTACGTGCTGGTGCCCCGCGGTCTGGAGGAAGCTTTTGCAGCGGCTTTCGCTCGCGCTGTGGCTCAGCTTTTCCCCGTCGTTCAGGGCAATCCGGATTACGCTTCGATCATCAACGACAGGCATTTCGACCGACTCAAAGCTTTGCTCAATGACGCGCAAACCAAAGGTGCGCATTTGGTGACGGTCAATCAGACGGCCGCATTGCCTGCAGTAACCGATACCAGGCAAATGCTGCCGGTGCTGGTACTGAACACGCAGCCTCAGATGCAACTCATGCAGGAAGAAATCTTCGGTCCTGTGCTGCCGGTGATACCTTACGACACATTGGGGCAGGCTATCGCTGACATCAATGAGCGACCTCGCCCTTTGGCGATTTACTGGTTCGGCCGGAACCCTTTGGCGCAAGCCCAGGTACTGGCCGGCACCCTCAGCGGTGGTATCTGTATCAACGACACGCTCACGCACATTGCCCACGATAACCTGCCGTTTGGCGGTGTCGGGGACAGCGGCTGGGGGGCTTACCATGGCATCACCGGATTTCTGCGGTTCAGCCAGCAAAAATCCGTCATGCTCTCCTCACCCTCGTCAAGGGTTGATTTGTTTTATCCACCTTATGGGTCACGCTTTAAAACGGCCATGCGCTTGATCAAGTGGTTTTTTTAAGGCAATCAAATCGTTTGCCCATAATTTTTAAAATTAACTTGGACGGGTCGGATAGTGGGCATGCCCAATTTGCGTCAATATCTTTGACATTTCTTGCACACCATGATGAAGCCGCTTGCCTTTGAGAGCTATCAATCCAAACCCTTGCATTTTGAAAGAAAGTGAATGAGGCATGCTTTGAAGATGAACAGCATCGCAGGCCTCAGCCACTTCCTCCGATAGGACGGCCACCATAGAAGTTTGACTCAACAAGCGCCGAATGGTGTCTAGATCCTGCGTCTCTACCAAGTTTTGCGGCGGCATCAATTTCTGCTCTACGAAGAGTGACTCAAACTGGAGTTTTAACATGCTGCCTTGGGGTGGAATAATCCACATCACGTCCCTCAGTTCCGACCATTCAATTTTTTTCCTTCGCAACCAAGGGTGACCTTTCCTCACAACAACCTTGACAGACTGACTCTCCGCCAACTCTTCGTATTCAAAAAATTCAGCGCTTGCGTCTGGGGGCAATCGCCCCACCACAATGTCTAATTCCCCTTGTTTGAGTTTTGTCAGCAACGCTGGACTTGAATCCACCACGAGAGAAACTTTAGCGTTGGTAAATTTTGACTGAAACTCAAACAAGGCTCTAGGCACCATAGACAGTGCCGGCGCCTTAATTGAGCCTACAGAAATTTGTGTTTTAGCTTGTCCTTTGATGATCGAGAGATCTTCTGGTATCAGATTCAGCTCATTTAATACGTTGCGCGCATGCGCAATCACAAGGGCACCCAGCATCGTGGCTTCAACCCCTCTTGGATATCTTTGAAAGAGTGAAGCATCCAAAAGCTCTTCCAACTCCTTCAACATTTTTGATGCGGCGGGTTGCGTCATGCCCAGCGCATCTGCGGCCCTTTGGAGGTTCGAATGGTCATCCATCGCAACCACCAGCACCAACGAACGAAGCTTCAGTCGGTGCTTTAAAAACCAGTGCGATGGGGAATAGAGCATTAAAGCATTCAGCAAATTTGACATGTCTATTTTGACATGTCAATGAGTGAAAAATTCATTTGTTTATTTCGTACTCAGCAATAGGATTGTCTATTCCTAAAAATTTACGTACATATTAAAAAAAGTATGCCTAAAGACCACACTAGCCCGCCCAACGTTCTCTTCATATCTGTGGATCAGTGGCCCGGCCATCTGTTAGGTTGCGCAGGCCACCCGGTGATTCAAACCCCTACTTTGGATCACCTGGCCAAACTTGGAACACGCTTTAACCGCGCCTATGCAGAGTCTCCCATTTGCATTCCTTCGCGAAGATCGATGATGACGGGGCTTTCACCCAGGGGGCATGGGGATAGAAGTTTTAACCCCACTTTGCCACTTAAAAACCTACCTTTACTGGCTCAATCATTTCGATCGGCAGGATACCAATCGTTTGCCATTGGAAAACTTCATGTCTACCCACCCAGAGATCGAATTGGGTTTGACGATGTCCTATTGGCTGAGGAAGGCAGGCCCAAATTGGGCGCCATTGACGATTACGAGATGTTCTTGGCGGCACAAGGACATGCGGGCGAACAGTTCATGCACGGCATGAATAACAACGACTATCTCAATCGACCTTGGCACTTAGATGAAGCCAGCCATGTGACCAATTGGATTACCCGTGAGGCGGCAAAAACCATTAAGAGGCGCGATCCTACGCGCCCTTCCTTTTGGCATGTGTCTTATACCCATCCTCATCCTCCATTGGCACCCCTGCAATGCTACTTAGACATGTACCGAAATATCAGCATTGACAGTGCAGTTCATGCCGATTGGGAAACAAAAAAACATATTCCGGCCTTAGATGCCGTTCGCTCGTATTGGCCTGTGGGTGAAAACCCAGACAAACACAAGCAATTGAGGCAAGCCTTTTATGCGCTTTGCACCCACATCGACCATCAACTGCGGGTTATTTTGGGTACGCTGCGGGAAGAAGATTTACTAGACGACACCATCATCCTCTTTTCAGCAGACCATGGTGACATGCTGGGCGATTTTGGTTTGTGGGCTAAACGCTTGTTCTACGAAGGCTCCTCGGGCGTGCCTATGATCCTGATCGACAGGGCTAACAGCCGACGCGTAAAGGCTGATCATATTGATTCGCGCTTAGTCGGTCTACAAGACATCATGCCAACACTTTTAGACTTGGCTGGCATAGACATTCCGTCTTCAGTTGAAGGTTTGTCAATGATTCAACCCAAGCAACGCAAGTACTTGTTTGGTGAGTGCCGTGAAGACTCAGGAGCAACGCGCATGGTGCACGATGGGCGTCATAAATTAATTTGGTATCCGGCTGGCAACATATTTCAGTTGTTTGATCTAGAAAAAGATCCTCGAGAACAAGTGGACTGCATTGATGTAGCAAGGTATGTCGCTATCCAAAAAACGCTAAAAGAAATAATGATCAGCCAGCTGCATGGGGTCGATTTAGCGTGGGAAAAAGATGGCCAGTTGATCGGCTTTGCTCCGCCTCAACAGATATTCAAAGCAGATCGAGCTATGTCTGGTCAGCGTGGGCTTCATTTTCCAGCCCCCCCCCTAGATCCTTTGGGAACGCAAGTTGGTTCCCCTTAAAAATCCGTTTTAAATGAGCAGTACCGCAACATCAAAATTTTTAGTTAAAGGCCATCATATGAAAAATAGACGTTTCTTTTTAGCAGCTGCTGGTGCAGCCGTGACCTCTGCAGTCGCTACCGCTGCAAGCGCTCAATCATCCTCTGAAAAGCCGATTCGATTGTTGGTTGGCTTTGCTCCCGGTGGTGCGGTTGACAGTGTGGCCCGCTTGCTCTCAGTGCCTCTTGCTGAAATACTAGGTCAAAGCGTAGTGGTTGAAAACAGACCAGGTGCTTCAGCCAACATTGCTGCATTGAACTTGGTTCAATCACCCGCAGATGGTTTAACTATTTTGTTCGGTGCATTTGCGCACAGTGTCAACCCAAGCTTGATTCGAATTGGCTACGACCTGTCGGAACTTCAGCCACTCTTGCAGCTGACACGGGTACCCACCATCTTGCTTGTCAACAAAGACAGCCCCTATAAGACAGCTGGGGATCTGGTGAATGCCGGCCGTTCTAAGCCACAAGGATTGACCTATGGCTCAGGTGGCAGTGGCACCGCTTCTCATTTGGCCCCTGAATTGTTTGCCCGGCGCGTTGGTATCAAAGTGCTTCACATCCCCTACAAAGGAGGGCTGCCGGCCATGCAAGCTGTGATGGCTGGCGACGTGGATTTCATGTGTGAAAACCCTCAGCCCACCTTCATGTCTCCCGCATCGCCAGTTCGTCCTTTGGCCGTCTTTCAACCGACGCGGCTTCCTAGCCTGCCAGATGTGCCCTCGATTTTAGAAGCTGGCTTCAAACAGGAACTCACGATTCGATCATGGCATGGCTTATTCCTTAAGAAGGGCACGCCAGAGAGTGTTACAAACCGAATTTTGAAAGCAACACAAGAGGCCATGGCCAGACCCCAGTTGCGATCACGCATCAGCGCAATGGCGATCGAACCCGTTGAAAGCAACCCACAAGCTTTTGCCAGTTTTTTTGCCAGTGAAGTTGAAACTTGGGGCCGTGTGATCAAAGAAGCGCAAATCAAAGCTGAATGAAGATATGAGTAACTCCAATCAAAAAATTGGCCTTGTTGGCTTGGGCCAGATGGGCAGCGCCATGGCCCAAAGACTACTTCACGCCGGCTTTGATTTAACCGTTTACAACCGAACAGCCAGTGCAGCGAATAAGTTTCTATCCCTAGGCGCCAAAGTTGCCCCTAGTCTGCCAACTTTGGCGCAATCCGTTGATGCTATTTTTACGGTGGTATCTGACAGTCCCGACGTTGAATCTGTCATTTTAGGCAAGGATGGACTTTTAGAGGGCGCTCATGCGGAGACGTTGATTGTTGAATGCAGCACCATCGACCCCCAGGTTTCAGAGGAGGTTGGACTCAAGGTACGTCGAGCCGGTTTTCGAATGATGGACGCACCCATCGGAGGAAGGCCTGCTCAAGCCGAACAAGGCAAACTTATTTTCATGGTGGGCGCTTTGCCAGAAGACTTGGAACTCGCGCGACCCGCTCTTTCAGCAATGAGCTCCAACATCATTCATTGCGGTGGACCCGGCATGGGCATCAGCATGAAGGTAATCAACAATCTCATGAGCCAATCCATTCAATTGATGGATTTAGAAGCCATTGCATTGGGCATGAAAGCGGGACTAGATCCTCAAGTGATTCTTGACGTGCTGACCTCTACGGCAGCAGACAATGCTCCGCTACGAACACGTATTCCACAAAGCGTTTTAACTGGCTTGTATCCCTCTGGTTTTTCAGCCAAATTGGCCCACAAGGATCAAGGACTGGCTCACACCATGGCCTCGCGCCTCGGGGTGCCACTTTTCACCTTGGGACAAGCTAGGCAAATTTACAGTATTGCCATGACGCAAGGGTTGGGGGAGGGTCCTAGCGAGATTGTGGCCAAGGTGGTGGAGCAGTTGTCCGGCGTTTCGCTTCGCTTCCCCAAGTAGCAGTGAATGATGTGCCTGTTCATGAAAAGCCTAAAGCCGATCAAGGTAAGTCGGTTGAACACTGCTTTGCATTAGCAACAGACTTGCATTGGTCGTTGTTCGAACTGTTTTTGACTATTTTAATTTCAACACCAGTATTGTTTGCCATCTATCGCTTCTCGGATACGTATTGCCGCATTAGTTAATATATTTGCGGCACAACTCGATATGCAAGTATTGCCATAACCGAAATCGAATTTTTTCAGTTAAAAAATATTTACTATGAACTACGAAAAAAACTTCAAAGGGAAAATTGGTAGAACGCGTGAAGAATCTACGCCCTGGTGGCCCGAGCAAACTAAATCAGAGCAATCCCCGCCTAATATTATTGTAATACTGATGGATGACATGGGGTGGTCAGATCCTGGGTGCTTTGGCTCTGAAATAAATACACCAAACATTGATCATTTGGCGACTAAAGGCGTACGCCTAGTGAATTACACAACGCACCCAATTTGCTCCCCAGCGCGGGCAGCATTGTTAACCGGCTGCAATGCTCACAGCGTTGGAACTGGATGGTTAACAAATAATCATCCAGGTTTTCCTGGCTATTCTGGGGAAATTCCGTTAGATGCCGCTACTCTTCCTGAAACATTAAGAGATGCCGGCTATGAAACGATCATGGTTGGCAAATGGCACAACACTCCATTTTCGGAAAATGTTCCCGGTGGCGACAAAAGTACCTGGCCAACTCAAAGAGGGTTTGACACCTTCTACGGTTTTATGGATGGGGAGACAAGTCATTTCTTTCCAGCGCGACTCATGCTCAATAACCAAGTCCTTCCTGTAGATCAATATCCTTCAGATTATTACACAGGCGACGATTGGATGAATCAAGGAATACGATTTATTAAGGAGCTGAGGGAAAGCAAGCCTCGCAAACCATTCTTTCTTTATGTTGCGAATAATGCCATGCATGCACCCCATCAGTCAAAAGTAACTGATATTGCAAAATACCAGGATATTTATTCAAAGGGCTGGACAAAAATACGCGAGGATCGGTTTGAAAAACAAAAGAAATTAGGATTGGTGCCAATAGATGCCATTCTTCCACCTTCAGATCCTCAGGCACCAAATTGGGATACAACGGAGATTGAAAATCGGAGGCTATATGCTCGCCACATGCAAGCTTATGCTGGAATGATGGATAACGCCGATCAAAATGTAGGAAAGCTTTACGAGTTTTTAAGAGACATTGGTGAATTAGATAACACACTAATTGTTTTTACATCGGATAACGGTGGCACTGGCCTAGGTACTGAACACGGCATGATAAATAATAAGAGAAGAAATTCGGGGTTGCCGCCTAATTCACCTGATATCGAAAATAAACAAATTCACAAGCTTGGCGGCCCTCAATCACATTCTTTATACCCTACAGCTTGGGGGGAGGTATCCAATACTCCATTTCCGAGCTTTAAAACGTACACCGGCGGCGGAGGTCGACGGGTTAGCTTTATTATTTCCTATCCTAGAAAAATTAAAACCCAAGGGGATATTCAAAATCAATTTATGCATGTTACTGACTTGATGCCTACGATTTTGAATTTGGCTGAGATCCCGCAGCTTAAAAAATTACATGGTTACCAAACTCGCAAAATCGATGGTTTAAACTTCTCTGAAGTTTTTATTTCAAATTCTAAATCACCCCGCACCGAGCAATACTATGAGTGTTGGTCAAATAGAGCCTATTTTAAAGAGGGTTGGTTAGCCCGCTCCCTTCAAAAGCGAGGCACCCCTATTGACTTTAATAATTGGACATTACACCACCTAGAAAAAGACTTTACTGAAAGTACGGATCTTTCTGATCAGCATCCCGAGAGGCTATCGCAACTGGTGGAGGCCTTTGATCAGGCTGCTTGGGAGTATTTTGTTTATCCATTAGATAACCGAAATCAACCACAAAAATTAAATGATACTCCTGCACATTTTAAAATCTTAGAGGATCAACCACGACGATTCTTGCCAGGTTCACAAACTGTGGTGCGTACAGATTTAATTCCGCTTGTATCAAATCGAAGCTTTCAAATTAAATCTAAAATTTCACAAAGACCTGGGGATCAAGGAGTTATTTGGGCGCTTGGAGATTTAATTGCAGGCATTGTGATGTATGTCGAAGCCGACCACTTAAATATTCACTATAACGGTTTTGGTGTCACTGTAGATTTTAAGCCGGTGCCCATAGACTCAACGATGAAAGACCTGGTATTTGACTACCAAGCACTGGGTGAGCGGCAAGGGCAAGGCAGAATAATCATTAATGGTAAAGCCGAGTCCGATTGGATTAACTTATCACCAACCATTATGTATGGACCGTTTGAAGGTCTCGATGTGGGACTAGATCGTCGATCGCCGGTACTGTGGGATTTGTACGAAAGGCATGGTGTTTTCCACTACAGCGGAAATATCGAAGATGTGTGGATTTTTCCAGGCGCACGAGCAGAAAAATAGTATTGTTAGAAACTATAAATTGAAGGTATTTGTTATGTTTAAAAATATATTTCTTTTATCCGTCATCTTGAATGCATTTTTTGTGCTTCCTGCTATAGGACAAGATTTCCCCAACAAAAGAGTGCGAATTATTGTTGGGCAGGCACCAGGTGGTGCTTCTGACACATTAGCCCGCATTGTTGGAGATAAGCTTTCGCAAATGTGGAAACAACCTGTACTGATTGAAAATTCTGCTGGTGCAAGTGGATCAATCGGGATGAATACTGTCATTAAATCAGCACCCGACGGCCATACCTTGGCATTGGTTAATTTCAATCACGTGGTATTTGAAGCGTTATCGATTAATCCTCGTTACATCCTTGAAAAGGAAATTATTCCGATCATTGGTATTGCAACAGATAGTAATATTTTGGTGGTCAATCCTAATTTACAAATCAAAAAAGTTTCAGAGCTGGTGACTTATTCAAAAAATAATCCAGGAAAAATTAATTTTGCTTCTGGTGGCGTCGGGTCCTCTGGCCATCTTGCTGGTGAACTTTTTAAATTACAAACAGGTATAGATATGGTTCACATCGCCTATAAGGGCGCTGGACCTGCCATCCAAGATGTCATCAGCGGCACGGTCACCATGATGTTTTCTGCTGCACCAGTTGCACTGCCATTGATTAAATCTGGAAAATTGATTCCTCTTGCTGTAACAAGCGAGTCTCGCTCAACGCGAACACCTGAAATACCAAGTCTCAGTGAATTTGGATATCAATTTAATGTCAGGGGATACCATGGCTTGGCTGCACCCGTTGGCACGCCGGCCTCCCTGATTAATCAAATTAATTCTGATGTTAAAAAAGTATTGGAAATGGACGAAGTAAAAGATAAAATTGCAGGCTTAGGCTCGGAAATTCTTTCAGGAACATCCAATCAATTTTCAAAACTGATTTCAGATGAATCTCAGAAATGGCGGCGTGTTATTAAAGATGCTAATATTCAAAAGGAATAGTATGAACAAGAAGTATGCACTTTTATTATTCGCAATCTTCTATTCTATTTTTGGAAATTGTGCCGAACTAATTTTTCCTGACCGACCGGTTACATTGGTTGTGGCAACACCTGCTGGGGGTGCTACTGATAAAGTCGCGCGCCTTGTAGGAAAAGCTCTCCAAGACATCTGGAAGCAAAATATCGTAATAGAAAATCGCATCGGCGCATCTGGAAATATTGCCTCGCAATATATTGCAAAGGCAAAACCTGATGGCTACACTTTATTAGTTTCAGCTGGCCCTTTTTCAATTAACCCAAGTCTTTTCCAATCACTCCCATTCGATACGCAGAAAGATTTTTTGCCTATTGCTTCGATGTCTAGCTTTTCTGCTGCGCTCATTGTCAACTCTAAAAGTCCAATAAAGACGCTTGATGATTTTCTCGTTGCCGCAAAGCAAAATAAGTCACTTCATTATGCGTCTGGAGGAACTGGAACTTCCGCCCACCTCACAATGGAATTAATTAAAGAAAAACTGAAACTTAACTTAGAACACATCCCTTACAAAGGTGGCGCCCCAGCAATGAATGACCTGGTTGCTGGAAATATTATGGTGATGATGGCTGGCATGGGTGATGCTTCTCGTTTTTTAAACTCCGGTCAAATCAGAGTAATTGCAACCACAGGTAAAGAACGTTCTTATTTGACGCCCAATATTTCGACGCTTCAAGAAAAAAATATTCTTGACTTTGATACATCGGGATGGAATGGCTTGCATGCCCCTGCCAAAACTCCAACTTGGATCATCGAAAAAATCAACCAAGATGTCAGAATTGCCGTCAACTCGCAAATTGTCAAAGATGGACTGCGATCGATGGATATAGACCCCAAGCCCATGACTCTGCCAGAATTCAAAAATTTTATGACTGTTCAATTCGCAAAATGGAAAGAAGCAGTTGAAATTTCTGGGGCTAAGCCCGACTAGTTCCGGCCATTTTCAGTTTGGGCGGTATGTGGAGGCCTCGGAGAATATGCCACAGAGAATGCATGAGAGCTTCGGCTCTTCATGATTAATGTCGGACAGGCTAAAGCACACTTAATGACATGCTGGGCGCGCTACGATAGATGCATGCCGACATCTTTACCGCCCTATCTTCAACCCCAAGCCCCCACGTTCAAGCAGGACGTGCAACTGATCAGCCTGGTCAGTTTGGCCCACATGATGAGCCATTTCAGTCAGTTGCTGCTGCCGCCTCTGTTCCCTTGGCTGAAAGACGACCTCAACGCCAGCTATGCTGAGCTGGGGTTTTTGATGACCATTTTTTTCATCGTTTCTTGTGCTGTACAAGCTGTTTCTGGTTTTTTTGTAGACCGGCTCGGGCCGCGCCCGATTCTTTTTGCAGGTTTGGGTTTGCTCGGCCTGTCTTGCTTGGGCTATGCCCTGAGTAACAGCTACTGGATGTTAGCTTTTTTTGCTGTGTTGGCCGGTGTTGGCAATGGTGTGTTTCATCCGGTTGATTACACCCTGATCAACCGGCGCGTCAGTGCAAGCAGGCTGGGGCATGCGTACAGCGCCCACGGCATTTCAGGCAGTTTGGGCTGGGCTGTTGCGCCTGCGCTGGTTGTTGGACTGACGCTGGCTTTTTCTTGGCGTATTGCGTTGCTGGTGGCTGCCGCATTGGTGTTTGTCGTGCTTTTTGTAGTGGTTCTGCAGCGTCAAAAGCTGGCTTTGCCATCAGTTGCCGTCCCACGAGCGGCAACCGGCGACAAAGCCATGGATTTTTTAAAAATCCCGGCTGTTTGGATGTGCTTTGGATTTTTCTTCATTTACGCCATCGCGCTTGGCCTTGTCAATGCTTTTGCCCCTGAAGCTGCCAGGCAGTTGCATGAGGTACCGCTGTCGCTGGTGGCGATTTGCCTGTCGGTTTACATGCTGGCCAGTGCTGCCGGCATGGCCAGCGGCGGTTTTTTGGCAGTCAATCCTGCGCGTTCTGAAAAAGTAGTGGTGACCGGCTTCACCCTGGCTGTCGGTTTGAGTTTATGGCTGGCACTGGGGCAGGTGCCGGCTGCCGGTGTCCCGGTGCTGTTTGGCCTGATGGGTTTTGTATCAGGTTTGGCTGCACCGTCGCGCGACCTGTTGATCAAAAGCGCCACCCCTGCTAACGCCTCAGGCCGGGTCTATGGCGTGGTCTATGCCGGCCTGGACATCGGTCAAGCAGTTTCCCCCTTGATATTCGGGTGGATGATGGACCGAGGGCATTTCCAGTGGGTATTGCTTGGGCTCGCGCTGATGCAATGCTTGCTGGTGTGTAGCGCTTTGAGTATTCAGCGGGTGCGTCGCGGTCCCCTGGCCTTGCGAAGCGCCTGAACCCAAGGGCATGCGGCGGCGGCACAATATCGGTTATGAAGACACAAATTGCCGGCCACCTTCTTGTTGACTGCCTGATTGCCCAGGGCGTGACCCATGCCTTTGGCGTTCCGGGCGAAAGCTATCTGGCCGTGCTGGACGGCATGCACGCCCGGCGCGGCCAAATCGAATTTGTGACCTGTCGCCAAGAAGGCGGTGCGGCCTTCATGGCCGAGGCCCACGGCAAGCTGACCGGGCGCCCTGGCGTTTGTATGGTGACTCGGGGTCCTGGGGCCACCAATGCCTCGATCGGCGTTCACACGGCCTTTCAGGACTCCACGCCCATGGTGCTGCTGGTGGGTGATGTCGCCAGCGACTGCCGCGACCGCGAGGCCTTTCAGGAGGTCGATTACGCCAGCTTCTTTGGGCCTAGCACCAAGGGCTTTGCCAAACGTGTTGAGCGCATTGACGACGCCGATCGTATTCCAGAATACATGGCCCGCGCCTTTGCCACGGCCATGAACGGGCGGCCCGGCCCGGTGGTGCTGGTTTTGCCTGAAGACATGCTCACCCAGATGACCGCCGCGCAGGCGCTGCCGCGCGTTGAGGCTGTCCAGGCCTGGAGTGACCCTGGGGCATTGCGTACGCTGCGCGAAATGCTGCTGGCCTCAGAACGGCCGCTGGTGATTGCCGGTGGTGGCGGTTGGACACCGCAATCTGCCCAGGCCTTGCAGCGCTTTGCAGAGAACTGGCGGCTGCCGGTCGGTAATGCCTTTCGTTTTCAGGACACCTTTGACAACCACCACCCGCTGTATGCCGGTGATGTCGGTATTGGTCTGAACCCCAAGCTCGCTGCCCGCATCAAGGCCTGCGATCTGATTATTGCCATCGGCCCGCGGTTGGGCGAGATGACCACCGGCAACTACACCTTGATCGAGGTACCGCGTCCACAGCAAAAGCTGGTGCATATTCACGCCAGTGCCGAAGAGCTCAACCGCGTGTTCCAGGCCGACCTGGCCATCAACGCGACCATGAATGCTGCTGCGCGCTCCCTGGAGGTACTGAGCGCCCCCGTGTCGGTGCCCTGGGAGGCGTGGAGTGCTTCAGCCAACGAAGACTACCTGGGTAATCTGGTGCCGCAAGCGCTGCCGGGTGAGATCGACATGCCGGCCATCGTCGCCTTGTTACAAAAGCATTTGCCTAAAGATGCCGTGCTGACCAATGGCGCCGGCAACTTCGCCAGCTGGGTTCATCGCTTTTTTAAGCATCACGGCTTGGTCAAGGGACATAAAACACAGTTGGCGCCTACCGTGGGGGCCATGGGCTATGGGGTGCCTGCCGGTATTGCTGCGGCCATCACCACCGGGCGAGTGGCTTTGACCATGGCGGGAGACGGCGACTTTTTAATGAACGGCCAGGAGTTGGCCACGGCTGTTCAGCACGGCGCTAAGAGCATCATTGTTTTGCTCAATAACGGCATGTACGGCACCATCCGAATGCACCAGGAGCGCATTTATCCTGAGCACGAAAGCGGTTCAGGCCTGAAAAATCCGGACTTCCCGGCGCTGGCCCGCGCTTATGGCTATGCCGGTGTACGAATAACTAGAACCGCCGAGTTTGAGGCTGAGCTGCTGGCTGCGCTGTCGCGCCCCGAGGGGACTGTGATTGAGGTGATGCTGGACCCTGAGGTGATCACCACGCGCGGCACTTTATCGGCCATCACACAAAACGCCAAGGCTGCCAAGACCTGACATTTGACTGTCCTTGTTATTAAACAAAAAAAGGCCGGTGGAAACCGGCCTTTTTCATGATCAGCCGGGGCTGATTAACTGACGTGCTTGCCGATCAGGCCAGCCATCTCGAACATCGAGACTTGAGCCTTACCGAACACAGCCCGCAGCTTGTCGTCCGCATTGATATTGCGCTTGTTGACTTTGTCCTGTAGACCTTTGGATTTGATGTAAACCCAGAGCTTGCGAACAATTTCAGTGCGTGGCAAAGGCTTGTCGCCCACCACGGCTGCCAGAGCTGCGCTCAGGTTCAGTGGCTTCATGAACGCTGCATTGGGCGTGCGCTTTTTCGCAGGAGCCTTTTTGACGGCGGCCTTTTTAGCAGGTGCTTTTTTCGCAGCTACTTTTTTGGCAGGTGCTTTTTTCGCAGCGACTTTTTTAGCCGGTGCTTTTTTCGCTGGAGCTGCTTTCTTCGCAGCTACTTTCTTTGCCGGAGCAGCCTTTTTTGCTGGCGCTTTTTTAGCCGGTGCTTTTTTTGCAGTTGCCATGATTGATTTTCCTTCTAGAAGTTGATTAATCACCAATGAAATTAACTAGTTCTCATTGGCAAAGCGGATCCTACTGGAGAAAACAGCTTTTTCACAGGAGAATTTGATTTTTTCATTGGTTTTTTTGCAGTTTTGCCTCTGAAAAGCGAAATTACACGAAAAAACTCAGGCGTTAGCCAAGGAATTGGCCAGTGCCTGCCCGCCTCCGTAGCTGCTTTGAACAGGTGCTTGCCCGCCCAATGAGACTCTGATAGCGCAATATTTGAACTCCGGAATTTTGGCAAAAGGGTCCAGCGCAGCGTTGGTGAGTTTGTTGATGGCCGCTTCGTAATAGCAAAAAGGCACGAACACAGCGCCACGCGGCGAGCTCTCATCTGCGCGGGCGTACAGGCAGACTGTGCCGCGCCTGGATTCAATCGTCACCACATCGCCGGGTTTACCGCCCATGTCCGCCAGGTCCAGCGGGTGAACCATGG